>OGQC01000230.1_pt1 | contig 34126 bp, 21 predicted proteins | sample 1553081 | NCBI WGS metagenome assembly OGQC01 (sample SAMEA2580267, study PRJEB22360) | human gut metagenome | biome: human gut; feature: human-associated habitat; material: faeces | place: Denmark | collected 2008/2010
AATAGCTTCCCTGGCTCCTTCATCAAATCCATGCCAGATGTCCTCTGCCACCAGTGTTCCATTTTCCGATACGATAATATCTGCCACATCCTGACCGTATTCTTCACTCCGCATCTGGAAGAATCGCTCCCCATGATAAGTTTTCATATCAATCGCATACCATGTACCTGTATGTCCGTCTGCTTCATACCCTCTTGTAGTTTCAGTGATATGCTGATTTTTCACGCCAAGCACCTCTTCCAGTTTCCGGGTGCGGATTTCGTTTCTTGCCATATCAATGAAGCCATTCAGGACTGCAGGATGGCTTTCCACAATATAATCTCTGTTCAGATCCATTCCCCTGCTGATATTTTCCGGAATATCAATGCCATCTGCCCACTGCTTATTGCCATCAGAAAATCTTCCATCATGGGAAAGCTGTTTCAATGTATTTGCCAGAACAAAGGCAACTCGTTCTTCCCCATATTTTTCAATCACACCTATTGCAGTATCCGCTTTCAGGCTCATGCCATCAAAGTTTTCTGCGATTGCCTGTTCGATTGCATTTTTACAGTCGATATTCAGTTTTCTGGAATCCAGGTAAGCATCTACATTTCTCTCCTGCATAGCCTTTTCCAAAGTTCCCATATAAACTTCCGGATACGCTTTTACAGGATTGGCATTTAACATTTCAACTCTCTGTGCCACAAAGTCCGGCAGTTCTGTAAATCCAAAGGAATCCACATAGTATGCGGTTAATCTGCCGCCCCGGTTCATAATGATCACATCACTGACTGACATGGAATGCCCGGTAAAATCGTTTGGACGTTCTATATTAAATCGCTCAAAAAGGTTATCCAGTGTCGTAGCATCTCTCAGTCTTTCACTGTAAACCATCTGATAGTCTTTACCATCTACGGTAAATCCCATTTCTTTTGCCGCTTCCAGACTTAAAAACTGATACCCTCTTTCTTCCTGTCCGCTGTTGATCTGATAAATACCATAACGGTTTCCATCGCTTTCCAGAAGAAGCGTTTCTTTGATCTTTACTTTTTCTTCTGGTATCATAACCATTTCCTGGCTTCTCCGGTAATTTTCCCATTCAAATTTCGTCACTCCGAATAACCCGTCATGCTTTAAAATATCCAATTCCAGATTCATAACCCTCTGCGACTGCTCCTGACCGCCAATTGCTCCGGTCAGCCCGTAAATCGTTACTCCCTCATGGTGCAGTTCCACTGCCCGTTCCCTGGTAAGCGGAAGCATACTTTCTGAATAAAATCCGGCTTCATGCAATTCTGATAAACCGATCATCGAATCCGGCAGACTGTCAATCTGTTCCTCCGCTTCTCCAATCAGTTTTAGTACCGCTTCCCTGTTTCCATCCAGAATAGATTCTGCAAGATTCTCTGCCAGTTTTTCCGTCGCTTCCCTGTCATCCAGTTTATAAGCAAAATTCACGATAAGGTTTCTCTGGTCATTGCTGAAAATCGTCCGTTCCTGTTCCAGACGGTTGATGGTCTGCTCCGCATACTGCATGACACTCAGTTCTTCTGTCTGCTCCACAGCAGTTACTTCCTGCTCTGGCCTTTCGATATGAAGTTCCTTGAGTTTTTCCTCAATCTGTCCGATCATATCAGCAGAAGTCTTACGGATGGTGTCCATAGAAGCACGAAACTCTTTCATATTTTTACCGGAAGACCAGCTCGCAATATAGGAAAAGGAATACTCCGATGTATCCAGTCCAAAATGGTTGCATACCACATAGGCAACACTTTCTGCTTCCACTTCCCTTGTAAGCTGGTCTTTTACGATGCCCTCTGCTTCCATCTGGTCACGATCATGCAATACTGCATGTGCCGTTTCATGCACCGCTGTTTTCATGGTCTGTGCTTCACTCATGCCAGGCTGGACAGCGATATATTTATCGACAAGCTGATAAAAGCCTTTCGCCTCCCCATCAATCTCAATAAAACGGATGGGAACCGGGGCAACCGTTTTCAGTGCTTCCATAAAATCATGGTAGATCAGAACATCCCCCTCCAGTTCTGATACCTCAAACTCTGGAATCGGTTCTCCTGTGGTCTGACTGACATCAAATACTGTCGTAACCCGGAATCTTGTAATGACACGCTCTACTACTTCTGTTTCCGGCTGTCCATCTTCCCCGATCACAATCTCTCCTGTTTCCGGATCAGTTTTTTCAATCTCCTGTTTCTCTTTAAACGGAGCCGGGGCAATGATCTGGATGCCTTTTTCCCCTCTTTTTACCTGCCGGTTAAATTTCTTCTGCCATGCCTGATACCCCGCTACCAGTGTCGCTTCCGGTTTCTGCATGGCGATCAGCAGAGTATTATTGAAACTGTAATTATGGAACTTTGCCATTGTATTCAGATATTCGGTATACTTTTCTGATGTGAATATTTCTGCAACACCCTGTTCCAACTGCTCTGTAATCTGCTTTAATTGTTCTTCTCTGTTTGCCATAATCAAATCCTCCATAGAAAAATCCCGCCAAAGCTCTGGTCACTCTGACGGGATACCCTTTATAACTCCTGTTCATGTTTCTTTTTAGGTTTCTGCTGTGTTTCTCTTGTCTGCTCCTGCTGTTTCTGTTCTTTCAGTCTTTCCAGAATAGATGTTTTATGAACACTGTCAGCAATTCTGTCCTGTCGTTCCTCCGGCATGTTTACTTCCGGGTTTTCCCCGATTCCCTCATCTGCCAGAAGATTTTCTCCCCCTTTCTCATCCATGTTGAGCATGGCATTTAATTCTGCCAGACGTTCCATTTTTTCACTCAGTTCCGCTTCTTTCGGGAATGGCTTCTGCACCTCTTCCTGTGCGGTCTTTAACTGCTGTTGTACCGTTTCCAGATTCTGCTCGGTATCTGCCAGCTTTTTCCCGATTGCAGAGAGTGCATTATGAATTCTCTGGATATTGCCCAGAGTATCCTTTCCGAACTCAATTTTATAAGAACATTTTCCCTTGATCGTCATGGTATAAGTATTCGACAGGAAATTATATTCTGAAGAAAGTGCAAAACCATGATATTCCCCGATCTGCCCTGCTGATTTCACGGACTTCAAGCCGGATGCTGCTGAAAGTAGTGCAACTCCCGCTTCTTTTTTATCGGTATACAGCTTTCCACCGACTGTCATTGCAAAGTGGTCATTATCCTGTAAATCTATTCCTTTAACCACATCTGCATCCACACGCATACCGGCAATCTTCTCTTTTAATGCGGTAATCTGTACTGGATACCGCTTTGCAATATCCGATTCCAGACGATAGATCTGACTGGTGTGGTTTGCTTTCAGAAGTTTCAGTTTACTTACCTGCACATCCAGATCCATCTTTTCTTTGATGTATTCGTTTCCTGTTGCCAGTGCCTTGATCTCTGCATAAGATAGAGCTGTATCATCTACATCTTCACAGGCACGCACCGGGGATTTACTGGTCATGATCTGTGAAATAAACTTCTGCTTGTTTTCCAGAATCTGCCACATGTACGAATCGAACGTATTTTCCGTTACATACCGGAAGATTTTTACCTTGTCATTCTGGTTTCCCTGTCTGAGAATACGTCCCTCCTGCTGTTCCAGATCAGACGGTTTCCAGGGGCAGTCCAGATGATGCAGTGCAAGTAATCTGTCCTGGACGTTGGTACCAGCACCGAGTTTCGGAGTGGAACCCATCAGGATTCTTACCTGCCCTGCCCGCACCTTTGCAAACAGCTCCGCTTTTCTTACTTCCGTATTATATTCATGAATAAATGCGATCTCCTCTTTCGGGATTCCCCGTTCCACCAGCTTGTTTCTTACATCATCATACACGTTGAATGTTCCATCATTTTTCGGTGTGCTGAGGTCGCAGAAGATCAACTGGGTAGCCTGTGTATCTTTTCCGTCCTCCCATACCTGGAAAGCATTCTCCACACAGGCATTTACCTTGCTTTCCCCTGCATCCGGTAGCATATCATTCAAAAGCCTCTGGTCTAATGCACATTTTCTTCCGTCATTGGTAATCTTGAGCATGTTATCTACCCTTGGATCTACTGCACCGCCCCTGACCTGTTCTGCACGTTCCGAAAAGGCTTCCACCATTTCTTTCTGTTCCTCACTCGGCTTTAATACTTCATTGATATATTCTGCTTCCGGTACAGGAAGATTCAGCATATCTGCAGTCTGAATATCCGCAGCTTCTTTAAATATGGAAATCAGTTCTGGAAGATTAAAGAAACGGGCAAATCGTGTTTTTGCACGATAGCCCGTCCCTTCCGGTGACAATTCGATTGCCGTAACTGTTTCTCCAAAAGTTGCTGCCCACGAATCAAAATGTCCCATTCCCATATTCATTAAAGTATCATACTGGAGGTATCTCATAATGGTGTATAATTCAGTCATACTGTTTGATACAGGTGTTCCCGTTGCAAACGTGATTCCCTTTCCCCCGGTAATCTCATCCATGTACCTGCATTTCATAAACATATCTGAACTTTTCTGTGCATCGGTCTGTGAAATGCCTGCCACATTCCGCATTTTTGTGTATAAAAAAAGGTTCTTGTAAAAATGTGACTCGTCCACAAACAGCCTGTCCACGCCTAATTGCTCAAAAGTCACCACATCATCCTTTCGTGTCTGGTCATTCAGTTTTTCCAGTTTTGCTTTCAGGGTTTTCTTTGTCTTTTCCATCTGCTTGATCGTATACTGCTGTCCCGCTTCCTCTTTTGCTGCTTCAATAGAATAGGTAATATCTGCGATCTGATCTTCCAGCATGGCAATCTGCCGTTCTCTTGAAAGAGGGATTTTCTCAAACTGCGTATGGCCGATGATCACGGCATCATAATCCCCTGTCGCAATACGGGAACAGAACCGTTTTCGGTTTGCCGGCTCAAAGTCTTTCTTCGTTGCCACCAGGATATTTGCTCCCGGATAGAGACGTAGGAAATCACTGCCCCACTGCTCGGTCAGATGGTTTGGCACAACATAAAGATTCTTCTGTGAGAGTCCCAGCCGTTTTGATTCCATACCGGCTGCGATCATCTGGAACGTCTTTCCTGCTCCTACGCAATGAGCCAGTAACGTATTATTTCCATACAGCACATGAGCCACTGCGTTTTTCTGATGCGGCATCAGGGTGATCTCCGGGTTCATGCCGACAAACTGAATATGGCTTCCATCATATTCCCGTGGACGGATGCTGTTAAATCGTTCATTATAAATCTTACAGAGATCTTCCCGTCGGTGCAGGTCTTTAAATATCCACTCTTTAAATTCCTCTTTGATCAGCTCCTGCTTCTGCTGTGCCAGCATTGTTTCCTTCCGGTTTAATTCCCGGTGTTCCCCCTCGGCATCCTGTACCGTGTCATAAATCTTGGTATCTCTAAGGTTTAAGGCATCTTCCAAAAGGCGGTAGGCATTGGCTCTCTGTGTTCCATATGTGGAAGTAACAAGGGCATTTCCGTAGCTGTCCACATTTTTTCCCATAACATTCCACTGTCCGGTCACTTCGGCATACTGGACTTTGACCTTGCTCCCTACATAATATCTTGGTGTATGGAATGTTTCTGCCATGAACCGTGTAATGTAATCCTCGGAGATCCAGGTTGCCCCAAGTCTTGCCTCAATCTCTGACGCATCCAGATCTTTTGGCTGTACCTGCTCCAAATACTGCACGTTCACCTGATATTCCGGATGATCTTCTGCAAACTGTTTTGCGATCTGCAGTTTCTCCCTCACATTTCCAGAAAGATATTCGTCCGACGGCTCCCATTTTTCACTGATCGGATTCTTAAAGATCACCCCTGCCAGTTCTTCGGTAAGTTCTGCTTCTGTTTTCCCGGAAAGCTGTGCCATATAGGAAAGGTCAACGCCTGCCCTCTCACCAATGGAAACCGCAAGTGCTTCACTGGCAGTATCCACGGAAGTTACCGTTTCTGCCCTGCGGATTGTCCTTTTGGTAAAAATATCCGCTTTCCGTTTCAGTTCTCCCTTATCATCCAGAAATTCCAGAGAAGTCAAAAGACAATAGCTGCTGTCCTGGCTAAATGCCCGCTTATTGGCATTACTGCTAAGCAGACCATACTTTGCTGTAAAAGTATCATATTCTTCATTAAGTTTTTCCTGCAGCTTTGTGATCTGTTCATCGCTTCCCTCTTCCATCTGGCACTGGATCAGTTCATTCGTAACATCACGGATCTTCACCATCCCTTTGACACGTTCCGCTGTCATTGCCGGAAGCTCCATGCGGTTCATCACAGAGTTTTCCCGGTAATAAACTTCATCATCTACCACAGTAAAACTAAAATTCTTTACCTCCGGGTCTGCCGGGATAGAGACAACATCCTCCTCCAGCTCTGTATCCGAAAGTTCCAGTTCCGTGATCGTACCATGGATATTCTGGACAGCTTCTTTTAATTGTTCTTCTAAGGTAATTCCTTCTTTTGGTTTTACGGTCACTTCCTGCTTTCCATACTGGGTACTTTCTGTAGTAAACTCACCAAGCACCATTTCCGGATGCTCTGCAAAATAAGCATTGACTGAATAGCCTTCCGGTGTTTCCTTTAAATTTAACCATTCCGGTTCCTCAATGGATGCCCTGTCCCTTTTCTGGAAAAACAAAATATCAGAAACAACACTGGTATTGGCATTTCTCTGGAACGCATTATTCGGTAATCGGATGGCTCCAAGCAGTTCTGCCCGGTTTGCGATATACTGTCTCACTGCCGGATTCTGCTTATCCATCGTTCCACTGGAAGTTACCACTGCAACTACGCCGCCGGGACGGACCAGATCAAGGGATTTTGCAATAAAATAATCATGGATCATAAAATGATGCCGGTCATATCTGCGGTCACTGACCTGATACGCTCCAAACGGAACATTGCCTATCACACAGTCAAAAAAGCTGTCCGGATAACTGGTTTCCTCAAATCCCTGTACTGCAATCTTGTTTTTCTGGTAAAGCTGTTTTGCGATTCTTCCCGAAACCGGGTCGAGTTCCACACCGTACATATTGGCTTTGCCCATACTCTCCGGGATCAGTCCCATAAAGTTACCGACACCACAGGACGGCTCCAGAATATTTCCCTGTTTCAGTCCCATATTTTCCAGTGCTTCATACATGCTTCGGATCACAGTCGGTGATGTATAAAAAGCATTTAAGGTCGATGCTCTTGCTGCACTGTATTCTTCCGGTGATAAGGTATTCTTTAACTCCAGATACTCATCTGCCCAGCTGCTGTTATTTTCCTCAAATGCCTGTGGGATGCCACCCCATCCAACATATCGGGATAAGATTTCCTGTTCTTCGGGTGTTGCCAGACGTTCTTCTTTCTCCAAAGTCTGTAACAAATGGATGGCTTCCATATTTGCTTTATACTTTGCTTTCGGACCACCTGCTCCAAGGTCATTATCCTGAATCCGAAAGTTATGCGGTTCTGTTACAATCTCTTCTACTTCCGGTTTTAAATATGGTTGAAATTCTCCCTCATATCCAAACAGTTCATTTTCTCCGGGAATATAATTGCGTCCGGTTTCCAGACACCGGAACACATCGGCAGTTGGTGCATTGCTGACTGCATAAAAATCATCATAAGAATACTTTGGGAAATCTTCTGTATGGTAGGTCGATAAATGCAGTTCTGTATTGGAACGGGTCTGTGCAACCAGATCTTTTCCTTCTATTCCTTCCGGCAATACCCCTACTGCTTCAAAATGATACCCCTGATACTCAAAAACACCTTCATCCCAGGACTCCGCCAGTTCTTCTGCTGTTTTAACCGTTATCTCTTCTTCTGATTCCTTTTGTTCCTGTCCCTCAGAAGTTTCTGTTATTTCCTGTTCCTGATTTTCCGGAATATCTTCTTTGGCAGTAACCTCTTCCTCTTCTATTTCCTCCACATCTGACATATCTACTACGGTCGGTTCTGTCACTGCCTTCGTATCCAAGAAATCAAACATGGTCATCTGGTGCCCGGATGGTTCCGCAAAAGACGGTTCTGCTTCCGGTGTCGGGAATATCGTATAGGTTCCTTCTGCATACTGGTGGAGTTCCGAAAGAAGTTCTGTTTTCTGCTGATAGTTTGTCCCATACGCTTCAAAATCCAATGGAAGAGCTGCCAATGCTGCATCCATCTTCTGTAACAGTTCTTCTGTCTGCTCTGGATTCTCTAAAACTGCCACCATTTCTTTTCCTGGTTTTTCCCAGAAGAAATCATCCGTAAATGGTCTGTCTATCTCTTCCGGAAGACGGTCATAAAAGCGGAGTACCTTATTCGCCATCTGCTCCCGTTCATATTCCGGCATACGAGCATAATCTTCTGCCTGCAGGAACTGGTCATTCTTTATCAGATAAGCTACTCTGTTTGCAACTTTATTCCAGGATAATAAAATTGACGTATATGGATTCCCATAAGCACCTCTTGCAAGAAACAATCCTTTTCCATCATAGTTTGCGTGTGAATCATCGGCACCAGACAGTGCATGACTGCTTCCACCGATCCCATACTGTTCCTTGATAAAACCTGTCCTCGATCTTTCATCTTCATGCAGCAGATAAAAGGAATACGTCCTAAGCCTGCCCTGCGAATACGCTCCACCTCCTGCAAGATAAGCATCAATCTCATCCTGTGTAATGAACATCGGATGTTCTTTCCAGGCAAAGCCCTCCCTAGCCTGATAAGGAATCACCTCATCCGCAAACTTCTGAAACTGCTTTGAGATATTTATAGGATTATAATGATGGAAACGCATAATAGAATGATTTTCTTCATAGGCTTCTGCCAGTGCATCCAGTCTTTCATTCAGTTCCGAAAGCCACTGGGGATCCTCCAGCTTTTCTTCCAGATAATCCGTGATCTCCGGATAGATACTGCGAAGATGTGGTAAATCCTCCTCATCGAAAACAATCTCCGCTACTCCTTCTGCCATATCCCCTTTCATATAGGCAAGAGCCTGGGCGTGTTCTTTTACTGCATTACTTCTTGCCGCATCCAATACAGACTGCGGTGCATATTCACCCTGGTCTAAAAGCTGATGGATACGTCCGCTGACATCTTCCCATGATAAAAATGCCTTATCTAAGATATGGTCTGTAACCGTATGCCCCACTGCGATCTGCATCCCGGTTTCATCAAACCAGACTGAATATTCATTTCCATCAATCTGAAAACCTTTTCCACCTTTACGGTATTCACGCTTCACAAACTCCGTATATTCCTCCGGTGTCTGTTCACTCATGAAATTATAGATGATCCGGAGCTGGCTGGCTTTCCGGTTTCCTCCTGTCCGTAAGATCTCATCGACAACTTCCTCTGGAATCGGGATTTCTCCGGCATAAAGGGCAGCTGCCCTTTCCTCTATCTGCCGCCTTTGCTCATTTGCGGTGGGATATTCGGGCAAAGATAAAGCAGAGGCGATCTCTTCCTCTGCTTTACTCAATCCATCTTCTCTTGTATCTTCGACTAACTGTATACCAATTCCGTCAAGATGCTCTCTTCCGCTGTTGCCATCAGTGCGTTCATGTGTGCTGTCCATGCCATCGGATCTGCTTCCTTGTCCGGTGCCGGATTCTTCTCCAGCAGTTTCTCCATCTGGCTGTCCATTCTCTCCTGTGCTGCTTTCTCGATCTGTTCCAGATGGCTGTTCAGCTTCCCGGTCAGGAACAGGCTCTGATAAAGGCTGTTCTTGTGTTCCTTCAGAAATGTCCTCCGCAGCATCCCGTATTTCCCGATCGTCACTTCTTCCTCTTCGACGGTCAGATTCGGAAACAGGTAATCTCCCTTGCGATGATATGTCAGTTCCATAATCGGTTCCTCCTTCATTTTCAATATTTTCTTCTTTTTTCGTTTCTGCATCCTGGTTTTTAATTTCGTGCATTAACGTGGTAAAGTTATTATAATTCCTTTCATTGGAATTTTCAACCTCTTTTCTCGCTTCTTCCAGAGAAATTTTATGTACGGTCTTTCCAATATCAATCAGAATACTCTCACTGAGCTGGCTTGCCGCATTTCCAAGGAAGGTGAGAACTGACAGACGGTTATAATCTGTGATATGCATGAAGTCCTCTTCTTCCAGAAGTTCCATCGGGTCAAGCCCGCATCGCCTGGAAAGCAGATAGTAAACACTGTCTGTTGCCAGCTGACGAAAATCACTGCGGATCGTCACCTCATCCAGATCTTCCAGATAAGTACCTTCTACAGCATATTCCAATCCATCCAGGTATTCTTCCAGATTGTCATTGACCATTTCCCTTGCGACCGCCATCAATGCATCCTGCAAAGTTGCTGTATCCTTTTCTTCCAGAGCATAGACCTCTGCCAGATGGGTGAGGATCTCTTCTCTCTGGTGTTCCTGCATCTTCCAAAGATACGGGCTTCTGCCTCCGGCTACCATGTGGGTATCCGAAATATCAAACACATAACGAAGTTTGGTATTCTGCCAAGTTTCATCAAACAGGGCAATTCCTCTTGCACCACGATTTACCCATCGTAACATCTTTTCATTCCATAGTTCCAGTGATGCACAGGCTGTTGCGTCTGGACGCTGTGCATGGATCAGAAGCTGGTCTGAAAAAGAATAACGATATAACCTTGATGCTGTGTCCATATAATCCATCCAATCCCCTGGCGAACTACTCACCAATACGGCATGTTCCTGCACCAAGTTTCGGATGTCCTGTAGTTTAGACATAAAACTTCCCTCCTGTCAATAAAAAAACAGCCCACTCTTTTTAGAATTGGCTGCATAAAATGTACTTTACTTTTCGGAGAGAAAATGCTATATTCTAATTGAAAAGAGTAACCGCCCACAAGGTGGATGCTCCTGGATTAGGTTTTAATTTATTTTGCTCTCAAAGAGAGCTGCCTATCCTGTTGGCAGACAGGGTAGGCTATTTTTTTTCGCTTGTTGTCCCTATTATCCAAATAGGCAAGCAAAGCAATCAGAAACGTACCGCCTAAGAACAATAAGCTCAAGACTTCGTATGTATCCATTCGCTCCACCTCCCTTCTTCTGTATCCCTTAACGAGATCTGAAAATCCAGGAGGTTTTTACCAACCCTGTACACGGTTACTCCAGTAATATTCTAACAGGTAACTCTCCGCAAAGCAATTCCTTTTTACTTCATACGGTTTTATATTCTGTTTTTCTCTTATCCTCTGGCCAATGCAGTTTCCATTCCAGATATTCCTCTTCTGTAATTCTTCCATCGCCCAGTTTCTGCTTTTTCCCCATCCATTCCTGCAGATAAGACATTGTTTTTTTATCCCTCATTGTGATTCCAACTGTTTCACTTTCTGAATCATTTAGCAGGAACAGATGAAAAAGCCCTCTATTTTCTTCATCCATCCAGAATAAAGTTTCCATTAATTCGTCCATTGTCGCAATTCCAGGACTTAAAAAATTCCGGACATCAACTTCCAATATTTCTGCTATCCGGATAAGCGTTTCCTGCTTCGGTGTACGCTGTCCACTTTCATATTGGGCAATTCTCACATCTGCACTATTTTCTCCATACCCTAACCTGCGCCCCAGTTCTTTTTGAGTTATGTTGCGAAACATACGGATTTTTCTTATTCTTGCTCCTAATTTCAATTTCTTCTCCTTTTCAAAATGGGGCTGTGCAGTAACCACAGCCCCAGAACACTATTTATATTATCATTTGCGTTTTCTCTTAACTGCCACTACAGTTCCCAGACATCCTGCTGATACCGCAAGTGCCAGCACAAAAATAGCAATATTTGTATTATCTCCTGTTTTTGGTGAATTGGATACAGAAGTCGCATCAGAACCATGGGAACCAGGAGTGCTGACTCCCTGGTTTTCTGATGTTTCTGGAGTATCTTTTTCCGGAGCTTTCTTATTTGTCAGATCCAGAGTATATTCAATCACAGGAGTACGGTCATTGACATATTCAAACTGAATCTTATGCTCGGTTTCATCAAGCTGATAGCCATCCAGTGTTTTTGTTTCTTTCAGGATATATGTGATTGCTTTTTTATACTGCCCATTCTTAAAAGTCGCAATCGGATAATTCTTTGATTCTGCATGGCCGGCACTGTCTGTTACCAGAGTTTCCAGAACTTTACCTTTACTGTCACAAAGGGCAAATTCTACACCTTTCATTGGCTTCTTGGTGTCTTTATCTGTTTTATTTAAGATTACCTTGCCCATTGCCTGTTCATCTTCCATTTTGGCTCCCTGAACATCTCCGGTGTCCTTAACCTCAAATGTCACTTTATTTGCCACAATATAGCCTTTCGGTGCTGTTTCCTCCAATAATGTATAAGTACCGATTGGAAGTTTCTCTACATAATGGGGCTGATCACCAGATGTCCAGCTTTCCATAACTTCCTGGTTTTCATTAAGGATATACAGTTTAGCACCTTTGACCTCGCTGCTTCCATCTGTCATATCAACTTTACTGATCAGAATTTTTGTTGTATCATCCTGCATTTCTACTTTCTGTATATCTGCAGTATTTTCTACTACAAACGTAATGGATTCTGCAGTTGCATAACCATCAGCAGGAATTGTCTCTGTTAATGTATATTTCTTTCCAACTTCCAGCTCCTTAATGATGTGTGGTGTGCTTCCGGAAGTCCACTCATCCACAACGTTTCCCTCTGGATCGGATACTTTCAGTTTTGCACCTGGTAATTCTTCCCCAGTTGTAAGATCTGATTTTGTGATTTCAAAAGTAGTTGGCTCGTCTTCATAAGTGAACTCAAAGGATACTTCTGCAACATCTTCTCCCTCATAAGTAAAGTCAAATTCCTTGATTTCTTCTGTTGTTACAAATCCTGCAGGAGCCTGCACTTCTTTTACATAGTAGCTGCCATTGATTGGAAGATCTGCCGTAAATACAATTCTTCCATCCTGATCCGTAGCTTTCTGCTCGATCATGGTATCTGCTTTCAGGATTACTTCGCCTTCTGCATTTAAAATATCATTCTTTGTATAAAGTGCAAATACTCCGCCTTCCAGAACACGGTCTGTATTTTTTTCTTTCTTAACTACAGTTACTTTTGCTTTCTGGCGGTTATTCTGCCAGTCCTCATCATAAGTCACAACCGGAGTATTCTGATCACGATAAGTCAGATCAACCTCTCTGATTTCTCCATCCAGAACATATCCATCCGCCGTCTCTTTTTCCTTTACATAATATTTGCCTAAAGGAAGATCTTCTGATCTCGCATATCCAAGAGCATCTGTCGTAATTGTTGCTACCAGTTCGTCCTTTTTATAATAATCACTGCTTTCCCCATCTGCAGCCTTGATATCCTCCGCTGCATAAATTTCAAAAGTAACATCTTTCAAAGAACCTGTAACATAACCAAATGCTGCGTCCATGCCGCCTGCCAGCATATCTTTCCAGGTAACTTCTTTGACAAATTCACCTTTTTTATTGATGATGATTCGTCCAACCGGAACAGCATCCTTCATTTCTACTTTTTGAACATCTGCAGTATCAGAAACTGTAAATTTCACTTCCTCCGCCTGCAGATAACCATATGGTGCAAACTCTTCCCGAAGTGTGTAGGTTTTTCCCACATGGAGTCTTTTTATTACATGAGCTTTTCCTTTTACAGAAGTCCATTTTTCTACTTCTTTTCCGTCTGAATCCAAAATCGTCAGTGTTGCTCCGTCAAGTTCCACACCTGTTGTAATATCTGATTTCGTAAATTCAGTTGTTGTCGGCGCATTCCTAAAAACAGTTTCCAGTTTTACTGTTTTTACTTCCTGTCCCTGATATTTCGCAGTCACCTCAATCTGCTCATCAGAAGATACAAAACCATCTGGTGCTGCCAGTTCTTTTATATAATAAGTTCCAAATGGCAGATCCTGCTCAAAAACAGCTTTTCCATCTTCACCTGTTACCGCTTTTGTAAGCAGTTCGTCTGCTTTTACCAGTACCTTATCCCCTGCTTTTATATCCTCTTTTGCGTAAAGACCAAACTCTGCTCCAGAAAGCCCTTTCTCATTTTCAGCATCTTTTTTCACAACTGACACTTCTACTTTCTGGCGGTCATTTATAAACTCTGCACTCTGTGAGATCACTGGTGTATCCTGGTCTGCATAGACGAAAGAAATTTTCTGTTCTTCTTTATTTAATACAAATCCCTCTGGTGCAGTCTTTTCTACCACTTTGTATTCTCCTAAAGGCAGATTATCAAGATCTGCTTTTCCGGATTCATCCGTTGTCAGTTCTGCAACTTTTGCACCCTTTGCATATTCCAGGATTCTTTTTCCTGTGTCATCTTTCTGGAAATCAGCTGTATAAATATCCTCTGCAGCATACACTTCATATACTGCACCGGAAAGATTCTGAACTTCATACTTAAAATCATTCTTATAGGTCGAAAGAACCTCTCCTTTTTTCTGTACAGTGAGTTTTCCTTTCACCGGATGATTCTCATATACAACTTCAATGATTGCATCACCTGATACCGGATCAGTCTGATACAGGGTATTGGTGTCCACCTGTATTTCGACATAATTTTTGTTAATGGTATAACCGTCCGGTGCTGTTACCTCTTCGATTCTATAATGACCGATTTTTAAATTCTGCGGCAAGATCAGATATCCGTCTATATCTGTGAAATAAGAGGTATGTGTAACGGTTGTCGGGTATGTAGTTACCTGCTCTACATATTTTTCATGATCCAGATCATAAATTTTAAACTCTGTTCCCGGAATTAAAACTGATTTTTTAGTCTCGTCATCCTGTTTAATGATTTTCAGTTTTGCAGAAAATTCTTTATCCAAAAGAACTCTCCATGTCTGCGGCTCTGTTGGTTTATTCTCTGTAACCCGGACAATAAAATCATCTACAGGTTTGTAATTATGGGGTGTTGTAGTTTCTCTCACCAGATATGTTCCATATGGAATTGCAATGGATTTTACATAACCTTTCTCATTTGTAAAAATTTCTGTTGCTCCATTTTCACCGATCACAACCGGCTCTGCAGAGGAAAAATCATAATTTCCATCCTCTTTTACCACCAAAGAAGATACCAGATATGCACTAAATCCAGCTCCGGATAGTAATGCAGCATCTGTGTCTCCATTATTGGCAGCTTTAATAAGTTCAAACGGCTGTTTTTTTACAGTTTCCAGCGAAGTACATTCTTTTTCTACAACCGCTGTCAGATCACCTTCATCACTGCATACAAGGTCATATTCATTCTCATCTGTCAGATATCCTACGGAAGGGGTAATTTCCTTGATATAATACTCTCCAAGATAAAGATTCTCTATCCTTGCTTTTCCCTCTTTATCTGTGGTCAGCGTACCGATTTGGCTTCCTGCTTTATAAATAACACCGGTTTTTCCATCTGGATGGGTAATATCGTTTCTTGCATAAAGTCCATACACCGCATTTTCCAGGGAAGCATCTCCCTGTGCCTTATTTTCTTTTGTCTCGGCATCTTTTTTATTTAAATTGATTGCAGCACTGATCCTGTCATTTACAAAAGTATGACTGAAAGAAATATTTGCCTGCTCATCATTGGTATAATTGAACTGGAAAGAATAAATATCTTTCTCATTTCTGACATAGCCCGCCGGAGCCTGTACTTCTTTCACATAATAAGAAAATCCCACTGGAAGATCTGCTGTAAATGCTGCTTTTCCATCAGAACCAGTAATTGCAGTCTCAATCAGAGCATCTGTTTTTACCGCTACTTTTCCATCTGCTGTTTTCATATCCTGTGCTGCAAACAGGGCAAAATACCCTCCAGAAAGTGCATTTTCAGTATCTTTGTCTTTCTTTATCACCTGCACCACTGCTTTCTGACGATCATTTGTAAAAGTAGTCTCTGAGAAAGCTGCTTCTGCAGTCTGCCCTGCATAAGAAATGGTTACTTTCTTTGTTTCTTTTGCATTATAGAAATTTTCCGGTGCCTGTGCTTCTGTTACATTATAGCTTCCAAGTGGAAGATCCTTTACAGTTACAGAACCGTCCTCACCTGTGATCAGATTTTTTGCTACTTCTGCGCCCTTTTTGTAAACTGTTTTTCCACCTGCTGTCACAATGTCCTCGGCAGCATATACGTTATAAACAGCCCCTTTCTGACGGCGTTTCTCATACTGGAATAAAGTTCCATTTTCATCAGATACAGCTCCTACGAAAACCTCACCCTCTTTATAAACGGTCAGATTTCCTTTCTGCTCTTTGTCCGTTACAGTCTGTTTGGTCGTACTGCCAACTACTAATTTCACTCCATAAGAGGAAGCCTGGACAACATAACCTTCTGGTGCTGTAATTTCCTTTAAGTAAACTGTATCCTGTGTCTTAGTAAGAGTTACACGTGAAGAACCATTGCTGTCTGTTGGCGGCATTTTAGCAATCAGCTTTGTGCAGGCGTTATCACTATATACCCCATACACGGCTCCAGCTAGATTTTTTCCAGTATCTCCATCTTTCTTTGTAATTTCAATAACTGCTTCTTCCGGCCAGTCAACTGTAATCTGCAGGTCAGAGGAATCTGTATAGTAGCCAAAACCAATGTCCTGTGAACTCTCCAGTTTTAAAAGCATTGCATGGAAATCCAGGGGAAAATTGGAAGTGATCGCATACTTTCCTTTCAGACTGCCCATATTGGCTGTTGTAGCTACAAGATGAAATTTCTCTCCACCTTTTACAGTGACATTTCCAGATGTCGTCTTTCCTGTAGTTTCGTTGACAAGGCTCACACCATTTTCCAGATGAATGGTAATGGTAAATGCTTCATTTGCCTTCCAGGTAAAACTTTCTGTTTCCTTTCCCGTTGCATTAACGGAAAGTCCTGGAAGAAGTTTCATTGCTGTCGGATCAGGCATTTTAGCAAGAGCTGCTTTAATCTCTTTCAGCATATTTTTAGCGGTTGTAGAAAGCGCACCTCCAAATCCGGATTCGCCATCATATAAATAGTCAACCAGGTAATGCTGCATGGCTCTTGTCTCAGAACTGCATCCATATTTTTCCATAATGGATTTTACATTATATCCATTGAATGTATGTCCCCATCCTGGACCGCCATATCCATAGAATAAGGCTTTTCTCAAATATTTATCATCTCCGCCTTCATCCAGTTCAACCATATTTTTATATGTTGTCCCACTTGGAGGTGACTGCATGGAGTGCTGCATACAATACGCATTTACTGTATAAGTCTTTCCGCCTGCTTTGTAACGAACATATTTGTAGCTGTCATTTCCACCCTGTCCCATAACTGTATCAAACGGATGAAGCTGGCCATCTGAATAATAGTAATATTTATTTGCTTCAATATTTGTTGCATCATCCCATGGAGTATCGGTTGCAAGTAACATGATACCGTTTTCTGCCTGATCCATGGAAACACTTAGATCAATGTCATCTGCTGGCATTTCAAAACTGAATTTATCCGATTCTTCGTGATAAGTCACCTCAGAATACAATAAATCTTCTGTATTCTCTGTCTGGTTTGCCTGTACTTTTGTTGTTCCTACTGCAATTAAGCTGCCTTGCGGCATATCTCCGGAAAAAACAACGGTTTCTCCTGGCTGATACTGTCCATCTTCATGGTTCAGCTCAATATGAAATTCCTCTCCACGAACAATATTTACCTGATAATTTCCATCTGCATCTTCTGTTTTCTCTGTTCCATCTGTAAAAGAGTCGTCTGTCGCCTCTGGCATTTCTTCCGGATCTGTATCTGTAATTTCTTCAAATGTGCTGTCTGTATCCGGATTATCATCTATGGCAGGTTCTTCTGTTGAAACTTCCTCAGACGGGTTTTCCGGGATTGGTGTATCTATTGGCTCTTCCTCAACCGGAATTTCTGTCGGAGTTACTTCTTCATAGATTTCATCCTCTGACGGAATTTCTACATTTACCTCATCCTGCACAGGTTCTTCACTCTCTGCAGTGCCTATGGCTGGTTCCTCGCCTTCTGCTTCATTCTCATCTTCCTGGTTGCTTACAGATTCCTGATTCTCAGATTCAGCAACCTGCACCACCGCTTCCTTTACAATCAGCTTACGATTGATCTGATAAATTGGGTGTCCACTTACTGGCTCTACATAATAAACAGCTTTGTATGTATCTTCGTAATCTGTTGTAAAGTCCTGCTTTTCCTCATTTTTTGCCTCATGGAAAGTGATCTTCACCTTTTTTTCATCTGGTATTTCCAGTCCGGTAAAATCTTTCTCCACTTCAAAAATACTGCCTGTTTCCAGTTCCAGATCTTTTGCTTTTACCACCTCATCTGCATCAAGTTCATTTTTTACTTCTTCGTATAACGGTGGCTCTTCTGGCACTGGCACTACATCTGCCGCATAGGACAGTATTGGAGATAGAATTGTAGATAACACTGTAAGCATTGCCAAGAATCCCGACAAAAATCTTCTCATATTTTTTTTATTCTTCATTCTTTTTTCCTTTCTTCCGTTCCGGGAAAATCAACTGAAACTTTGGATTTCCGGTTTCTGAAACCTCCATCTTTATAGTTGCTTCATACTTCCTTTTTGTTTTCTCTGATACCAGATCTTTGAAATGCACCTGCTTCTCACTCAGCAGCTTCCTGACAGTTGCTTCATCAAGTGTTTTTCCCTGACTCTCAAAAAATCGGTTATTTTTCCATAAAGTAAAACTGCAATCACTTCCTGAACAATAATAATTTCTCTTTCCCACATAAACCTTATTGCCACATCTTGGGCATTTTCCAATTTCCTTCCGACCATCTGAAAATAGTTTCTGGTATTCTTCCACTGGCTGTCCATTATCACTTACCAATTTGGTAACCATTTTTTCAATTTCGAAGAGAAATTCTTCTACATTTTTCTGGCCTCTGGAAATCAGTGTCAGATCATTTTCCCATTCTGCTGTAAGTTTTGGTGATTTGATCATTTCCGGAAGAATCCTGATCAGATTTCTTCCATCTGCTGTAGGTAATATCTGCTTCTTTTTACGCTCAACAAAGCCTTTCTCAATCAGTTTTTCAATAATCGCTGCCCTGGTAGCCGGAGTTCCAAGCCCTTTTCTCTCTGCGTCTTCTATCATATCCGAGCTTCCAGCATGTTCCATGGCACTAAGGAGCGTATCCTCTGTGAGGATTTGTCAATGTAGGATGTGGATTTATTTCTTTTTGCTGGTACATTCATTCATAATCAGCGTATTCACGCTGTCCGTAAAAGTCCGCTTGGTATTCTGCGGAAAATGCACTCTTACCCGATAAGTGGTATTACCTATCTTTTTCTTGAAATGCTCTGTATTCACTTTCTTGCTTTCTTCCATGTTCTTCTCCCTTCACGCAAAAAGGACAGCTACAAACCAATGCTTGTAAACTGCCCTCTCACTGTCATAATGACTGTTCATTTTTCTTCCTGCTGTGTATCTGACTATGCTGTTTCTTCTCGGCTTCTCGGGTCATGGCAAGCATTTTTCTGTTATGCTCAATAACCTCTGTTGACGCAAGCTCCGTAACCACTCTTGCATAGTCGGGATTGCTCTCCTGCAATCGTTCTTCCAGTTTCGTCTTTTCCGCTGTCCATTTCTTCGGTGTAATCTTCTCATCAGAGGACAGCATTTTCTTCAATTCTGCACGATAACTGTCGTAATCTCTAAGCTCCGTTTCATGCTCCTTATCATATTTACGCTTGGCAAATCCTTTCAGTGAATTACTGGTCTTATGATACACGATATAAGGTTCATACTCGCTGTATGCCACAAGCAACTGCTCCAGTCTTGCTATCTGCTCCGCAATTTGCTGTCGCTCCGCTGACAACTTCTCATAGGCTGGCTCTCGCTGCGTCTTAAACTCCTGCAACTGCTCAAAGCTCTCAATCTGATTTGCAACAACAAACCTCTCCATTCTGTCCTGCTCCTGCAAAGCCTGTCTTTGTGAAATCTTCCTCACATATTTGCTCTTGATTACTGGCAATTCCAGTCTGCCCTTTTTGCCGACAACTGCCCTAATCATATCAAGGACTTCATTTGCAGTATTTCGTACTGCTTCAACTGGCTTGGAATTAACAAGCTTCTGCAACTGTTCCTCTGCCTTTGCCACAAGCATTTTTGCAGTAAGAATAGCCTTATTCTGCTCCATTATCCTGCGGTTGACATTTCCTCTCTCGGTCTGTATTCCTGCCCTTTCCAGCGCACTGGCTTTCTCTCCCAAATGTATCTGTGGTATGGTATCAAGCCCCTGCTCCGCAAATGACCTATGCTCCCAAAAATTCTCCCTTAATCCGTTTTTATCATTGACCGCATTTATGGTGTCAGCTAAATCCTTGCGCCACTTCCTGGCATTCTCCCTGCTGTTCCATCCAGTCACATCCTGCGTGGTGCATTTATATTGCCCATTCTTTTTTCTTATCTTGTTTCCGTCTGCGTCCAGTGCATAAATCTTCTTCTGCTTATCTCCCCATGAACCATCTTCCAAAATAGGACGCATGGTAAGCATAATATGACAATGGGGGTTGCCGCTGTCGGTGTCGTGAATGGCATAATCAACGCACATTCCTCTGGAAACAAATTGAGAGGAACAGTATTCCCGGACAAGCCGTATCTGTTCCTCTCGTGATAATTCTATGGGGAGTGCTGCGTCAATCTCACGCGCAAGCTGGGCGTTTCCGGCTTTCTCATAAAGCTCCACGCTGTTCCATAAGGTAGAACGGTCAGAGAAAGAGGGTGGGGCATGGGGCGGCAGCATGATTTCGTTATGGACAACGCCGCCTTTGCGGGTGTAGTCGTGGGTCATTCCGTCCCACTCGTTTGTCAGCTTTTCGCCGCTTCGGTAGGCGGCTGCGGCAACGGCTGATTTGCCTTTGCCCCGGCTGACTATGCTAATGTTACAATGGTAAATGGCTATGGGTATCACCTCCAGTATAGCGGATATAAAACTTGTGGAAAATGAATAGCTTGCGTAGCAAGGTGTTCGATTTCCGCAAGTACACAAAAGGGTAGACAGCGCAAGCTGTCGCAGGGGAAGTGTAGCGTCCCCTGTCTGCGGCAAAGCCGCCAATCGTAGCGCGGGGTAAAATCCCTGTGCGAAGATAAAGCCCTCGGCAGAGCGCACACGCCCGTTAGGGTGTATAAGTGCGCCCTTAGTGTCTAAGGGATTTATTCAGCGTCCCCGTTCTCGGCTCGTTTTTTCAGATATTCCTGTACCGGCTCACTCGTCAGTGCAAACCTAAGAAGTGCTGCGGCTTCCTCGTCGGTCATGTTCTTTGCTTCCGGCACAATGCTTTCAAAGACTGCGCCCCGGACGATAAGGCGGTGGCTGCGCGTTCTGCGTTCCTCTTTGGATAACTTCTGACGCAACATCTTTTCCCGGTTCTCAAACTGCCGGATTTTCTTCTTTCCGTCCTCAATCTCGGCTTGGGTAGAGTATTTGTCTGGCGAGAGACTTCTTTTTTGCGCTGATGGCCTTTCGACGGTCACTGCCCTGAATCAGGACGGGTGTGCACATTTCCAGTACACGGCTGTAAATGCGGGCGTGCGCAACATCATGGGAACCGCGCAGCTGCCTGGGGGGCAGATTGGTGGTTACGATCAGGGGAAGATTAGATTTGTAGCGTTCATCAACAATCGCATATATCTGTTCCAGGGCATATTCTGAATTACGCTCGACGCCCAAATCATCAATGATAAGCAGCTCACATTTGCCGAAGGAAGCGATATACTCCGTGCGCTCTCCAAATTGGAGATCACCCATTTGGGTCAGAATACGGGGGAAATTGGTCATTAGAACGGAAACACCCTGAGACAGAAGTGCATTTGCAATGCAGGCAGCGAGAAAGGATTTGCCGGTTCCCACATCACCCCAAAACAAAAGACCAAGGTTTTCTGCCTTGGCCTGCGCCCATTGGTCTACATATCGCTTCGCCATCTGGACATAGGGATTATCTTCCGCAATCTGGAATGTCCAATCCAGAAAATGCGTATCCTGAATTCCTTTTGACCGGAGTTCGGCAATTTCCATAATGCGCTGTAAGCTATCCCAATTTGCTTCCATAATTCTACGTTCCTCCCTTACTTACAGACTTTCATTACCATCGTAGGTGTACATTCCATGGTGGTATCCGTTGCCTGACTGTGCATCTCTCCTTGCCCAGTTGAAGATTGTGGCAAGGTGATTTTTGTAGTTTTTTCCCGAGGTGAACATGTACTCGGAAAGCCGCTCTATCCGCATGGCATAGTCTTGCGGGAATTGCTCTTTCAGAGAGCATATTTCGGAATCTGACAGAACCACATTCCGATACACGCCATAGAAATGTCGAGAGGCGTTATCTGCTCTATCTATTTGTTCATCTGTATTTTGTTTATCTTTATTTATTACTTCTATATTTAATTGTGCGGGATTTTCCTCCACAGGTTTTTCCTGCTCAGGAGTTACCTGAACAGGATTGGCCTGAACAGACTTTTCCTGACATGGTTTTTCCAGTTCAGGAGAACCCCGGATGTGGTGAGGCATCTCGTAAATCACATACTCGCTGTCACCCAGACGGCCTTTGTCGTTTCGCATTCGGTGACGCTCAAGGTAACCAGCGGCTTCCAGCTCTTTCAGCCCGGAAAGAATACCATCCACACCTTCCTTGGAGATTGTGGCAATCCCCTTGACGGAATAATTCCAATCCTTTGGCAGACTCAAAAACATGGATAGGAGACCTTTGGCCTTAAACGAAATGGTATTGTCCCGCAGATGGTAGTTACTCATCGTTGTGTAGTTTGCGTTCTTCTCAACACGGAAAACAGGTATAGGCATCAACTCCCTTCCCAGTGGGAAACGCTAGGCTGCTGCCAAAATGGCAGGGGCCAGCCGCATGAACAGCATTTTGCCATTGGGGGTAATCAGCGTGTGGTGGGCAATCTGGCCGTAGCCATAGTAGAAGTCCTTGACGATGAACAGCCCCTTATTGGACTCTTTGGCATAGGGAACCAAATTACCATGGGCATCCCGGTACAGATACTTCTTCGCAAGCAGCCATGCCACAAATTTCCGCTCCGGGACCTGGATTTCTTTTGCTGTGGTACGGATATTGGTGCAGTCACCCGCAGTGATGAAGGAATCGAAATATTCGATCTTGGGTTTTGCCGCCTTCATTTCCCCCTCCAGCCACATCCTGGCTCCACGTTCTTTCAGCATATTAGAAGTGACCTTGTAGATAATATCCGGTGCGGCCATGATCTCGCTTATGAGATTGTCGGTCATATAACCGCCGTGTTTGCGGATGCAGGGCAGAACTTCCTCGAACACCCAATGCTCAAACTTTACGGCACTAGGCAGCTTGCTGTGGACAATGAGCCGGTATAGGTCGCCTTCAGGAATGTAGGAAAGCGTCTGGGGGCCTCCGGGTGTAAGGGTGTCGCGTTTCACGACACCCTTACAATGCCGCTGCAAGGCAGAGCGGGGATTGGAATAGCCCAAAGCAGTTGCCGCATCGCTGGCACAGAACAGATATTTTCCATCTTCATTCAGAATCCGCATCTGTCCAAATTCGGGATTGTCGAATACCTCCAGGCTCCTGGTTTGCTTATCACTCATGTTGCTTCCTTTCAGTTCGGAACTATTCGGTGGCCCGATCACCGTGAAATGGCTTGCTTCCAGCTGGAAAGCAAAAGAGCGGTTCGACTGCTGAATTTTGTCCGGAAGTTAGAACCGCTCTATGTATGAGGATACACGACGAAATATGTGCTTGGCACAAAGGGTGTTGCATTTCACGATACTCTTTAGAAATTCAAGCCAAATTGGCCGACATTATTTTGGTCGTATGGGGAAATTTGGTCTGCTCCTTTGAGAATCCGAATACACGCACTTTTTGAATATAGTACACTTTCCACCGGAGACATTCGATCTTTTCACTGTTAAGAAATGGGTATGAGTTTACCTTGAAGATTCTTGGTCCCTCGCAGAATCGGGAAGATACTATATCTGGGTACTATCAAAGAGCCGCAAAAAAATCACCGGATTTCGTTTTCATCCGTGCGGCCTCCATTTTTTCATTTCTTAGAAATTGGAGCTTTCAGTATTTTACATTAATCCGCATAGTATAGACTTGTAACCGGACAAGGGTTGATGATGCGCGTCGAATTTTTCTATTTTTAATAAAAACATTGATTGAAAAAGGGTGCTTCCGGAGATATAATAAGAAAAGAATCATTAAAATATTTGGGGTTCGATTTTAGATGGAAAGGATTGGGTCTGTAATGCCTATTACAGTAAATGTTGCAGGACAAGTCGGACAAATAAGGCTATCGCCAACAAAGGCATTGTGGCCGCTTTTTGAGACTGTCATTAATTCGATTCAATCACTCGAAGATAGCGATGTAACCGAGAAAAAGATTGTTATTGATGCTTTACGTCCAGAGCACATTCAACTTAAAACAGATGGGCAGGGTAATACAACAGAGGAGCCTGCCCATTTTGAGGCTTTTGTTGTGACCGACAATGGAAATGGATTCAATATTGAGAACTACACATCCTTTTTGGAAGCTTATTCTCAGTTCAAAGTGAAGAAGGGATGTAAAGGTATTGGACGATTCCTATGGCTAAAAGCATTTGATAATGTTGCTGTCAACAGCACCTATTTCGAAGATGAGCAGTGGCATCTCAGATCGTTTAATTTTTCCCTTTCCGGTGTGAACCCAGAACAGAATGACGAAGTTCTCGAAACGGAAGACGCTACGCAGCAGACAATCGTCAGCCTGAAAGGCTTCAAAAATCCATATCGTGATTCCGTGGCCTACTCTCTGGAGAGTTTAGCGAAAAAACTGATTGAGCATTGTCTACCATATTTTATCACTGGAAAGTGCCCTCAGATTGTCCTAAGAGATAATCGTGGCGAAAATTTCAACATTAATAGCTACTATGAGAGAACATATAAAGATTCTCTCCATCAGGACCCTATGGAACTGAAGGGAAAAAAGTATACGCTGTATCATATGCTCTTAACAGAGGGTGCGGAAAAGCACGAGCTTCATCTATGTGCGAATAGCCGCGAGGTTAAGTCATACGCTCTTTCGACTTATATTCCAGACATGAAGAAAAAGCTTTCCAATGGTGAGGACGCATATTACTATGTGGGTTATCTGGCTGGTAAATACTTGGACGAAGCAGTAAATACAGAGAGGTCTGATTTCGATTTTACGGACGGTCCAATGTTTGGTGATGCTAAAGAGTCGGAGATTGTAGATGTTGCAGTTGGGTATATCCGTGCCTACCTAAAAGATGAACTATCTAAGGCTGCAGATGAAAAGAAATCTCAGATTGATATCCTGGTTAAGACCAAGCGGCCACAATATCGTCTCCTCCTAAATCGGCATCCGGATGTCTACAGCAAAATTCCAGCAGGGCTGGCAGAAGATAAATTGGATCTAGAACTATATAAACACCAACAACAATGGGAACTTGACACTGTCAAGAAAAAGCACGATATTGAGGAAAAAGTCAAGCAAGATGCAACTTCTGATCCTAGCTTCCAAAAACTTTTTGATGAATACTGCGAGAGTATCACAGAGTTGAGTCGGGCAAGTTTGGCAGAGTATGTGGCGCGGAGGAAAGCAGTTATTGATCTTCTTGAACAAGCCTTGGATGCGGATGAAAACGGTAAATATAGCAAAGAATCTCGCATACACCGCATTATCTGTCCTATGCAAACTACATCAGATGAGATAAAACTTGATGATATGAATCTGTGGTTGATTGATGATAGGCTGGCATATCATCACTTCTTAGCATCGGACAAGAAAATTAACACGATTCCAGTCTTGGAAAATGACGTGGATAAACGTATGGATCTTGCCGTCTTTGATGCAGCATTATCTTATACTGCTGATCCTGACAACATCAATTCTATCACAATTGTAGAGTTAAAGCGGCCCCAGAGAGATGATGGTGATAATGACCCTGTGTGGCAGGTCTTAAAATATGTCCGGGATATTAGGGCTGGAAAGATAAAGAAAACAAACGGCCGAGGTTTTGGTGATGTAAGCCGAGTTTCTTTTTATTGCTATGTGATTGGCGATTTAACACAATCTATGAGAGATTCTGCAGAGAGTCGTGGCCTGACAGAAACGCAGGACAAGGAAGGATACTTTGGATTCAACCCAACATATGGCGCATATGTGGAAGTTATTTCTTATGATAAGTTGCTAAAGGATGCAAAACAGCGTAACAGTGCTTTATTTGATAAGTTGTTTGAACCAAAATCAAAGGAACTGGTGCATCCGGAGTTGGCAGGGTTACAACGGAACTGGTAGGTGTGATATGGGGATATTCAAAATTTTTTATTCATGGCAGTCGGATCTACCAGGGAGCAAAACCAGAAACTTTATTCGAGAATGTATCGATGAGGCAATAGATCTTGCACAAGAATCAGCGGCTGTTGAAGCAGAGAGAGACGAGGCAACCATAGGTACAACTGGTTCACCGAACATCGTAACCACCCTGCTTTCTAAGATTAATGATTGCGATTTGTTTGTTGCTGATTTGAGCCTGTGCTTTATTGAGAATCAGAAAAAGGAAAAGAAAAGCCCGAATCCTAATGTACTGTTTGAACTTGGTTATGCCGTAAAAACCTTGGGGTGGGAGCGCGTTATTTGCCTCTGTAATACAGATTATGGAGACGAATATCCTTTCGATATCGCTCATAATAGGATTACTACTTTCTCATTGGAGGGCAAGAGCAAGAAGGAAGTTAAGGGTGATATAGCCAAAATAGTATTTTCCAATATCCGAGACATCAGGAAACAACCGCCGAGAGCGAAGTCAGGTGTAGCTACTCACATTATTGGATCATACGACTTTAAGAGTCGTAAGGTAATTAGTGCTCTGGTACCGATCGAAATAATTAAGCAGGAGAGTTTTGTCCTCCACAATGAAGAGCTTTTGAATGAGGCATATACGTTGCTCACGGAGATTCAGGAACTAACAAATCGAATAGAAGCGATTGGCACAGGAAAAGATAAATCTCAAACAGCATTTGCGAAACGGCTTGCGTCAACTGCCCAAATTCAGTATCAGCTTTCCGATGCCGTTCACGCAATGGCTGAATCCTATAGGTCATCTGAGACACCTGTTGTGTGGAAGGACGTAGAAGAGGATAAGGCACGAATTAAGCGTTGGCTTAGAACCGATGTTTCAGACGGTTTTTTTGGCTTGGGCGGACTGAAACAAGTGGTACAGTTTCTTGGTAATTCCGAGCTTAATGGTACAGATGACGAGAGAGCAAAGCATGAGAAGCTACAAACGCTCTCATACAAATTGCTACTACTTGATGTCAGGACAAATTATACAAGAACTTTTGCTGGAATGTATTTCATTCCTCTTGCAATCCAGAACATTTCTACAATGCAGGATGAGAATATCCATGTGCTTGTGAATATTGAAATCGGTGAAATCGTAGAACCAGATGAGCAGTTGATTTGTGAGGAATGCCAAGGGCTACAAGGTTATCTATGCAGGGATGACGACGACGAAAATGATATTGGTGTAATAGCCGAATTATTTATACTTCCAGAAGATGGTGTCATACATACTGAGAATGTACCAAATCAACCAGTGAAATATACGCCAAAGACACCTGTTTATAATGGGTATGGATTTTCACAACCGGACAAGACAGAAGATGATTATAGGCAAGAATTGGCAGAGTACATTGCATCATCCAGTGGGCACAGATACTATGAATTTGATGTAGAAAAATTACGGCCCAGCGAATGCAGGTGGCTTTGCTGTGGAATGCTAATTAGACCGATAAATGGTAAAATAATACTTAGTTATCAAATTCACTCAACATTTTCTGCGGGCGATTTGAATGGCAAGCTCGAGATAAAGGTAGATTGAACAAGCGTAGTAATATGGTATTGCGTGGACTGCACATTCATATTGGTTATATGGGAAGCAATGCAATCCGCATCCACTGCGACAAGGTTTGGTATCCAGAAAGCCTGTACCTTCTGGCCATGGTTGACCATCTAAGCAGGACCAGCAGTATTACCATTTGCGAGGATTACGATGACATTCGGAAAACAAAGCTTGCGGCTGAGGTATACCCAGCTGGCATTATAGCCCTGTCTGGCAGTCAGATGAGCGATGTTCCAAAGCAGCAGGCGGTACAGAAAGCGATCCCAGAATTTTTGCGATTTAATATCGTAGAAAACGGAATCAGAGATGCCATTTGAATAGCTGGGAAAAGGGTGTCGCAAATCGCGACACCCTTCATGCGGTGTAAGAATGTTGGTTGGCACTACTGGCACTTTACCGAGGCTGTTTTTCCTCGAAAAGCAATTCCAATCTTGATAATGGAGTCGATGCCGACGCTTTGCAGTTCTGTATCGTATTTTCGATCTTCAATCTGATGAAGGGCTGTATCGGCCAGAGCGTCCAGACTTGCGTGTGGATCATTTGTATGCTTAAACTCAAAAAGGAAGCCTGGAATTCCGCGGACCTGCGGTGTCAGCTGAATGTCGAAGCGGCCCAGGCCGGATTCTCGATTGGAGCGACACCCTTTAGAAAAGCCGGTCAAGTTGGCCGGAATTATTTTTTGCCATGGGGCAGTTTCGTCTGCTCGTTTAAAAATTCGTATACACACACCTTTGGGATGCGGTACACGTTCCCAACCCGGAAGCATTTGATCTGCCCACTGTTCAGAAGCTGGTACGCATTTGCCTTGCAGACACCAAGCATTTCCCGAAGCTGGGGGACGGTGACGATATCCGGGTACTCTTCAAAGAGCCGCGCGAAGTCCGTGGATTTCTTTTTCATCTGTGTGACCTCCTAATCAGGGAATTTGAGCTTTCAGAATCCGTCGGTAGTCCGCGTAGTGCGGACTAAGAACATAGTCTATGACGCATTCTTTAGGAATCAAATACTCCCCGCGGATCTTGAAGCTCTTTACGGTTTTGTTTTGAAGAAGCCGCTGTGCCTGAACATAACCTATGCCGCCAAGCATCTGACGGAAATCTTCAAAGCGAACCATGTCTCCGTAGTCCTTCCAATGGGTCTCATAGAACTTTCTGGTTTTCATTTTCTCCCTCCTTGAAACTGGTAGTGTTGGTGAGCATCCCTCCAAACATCCCTCCGAAGCGTCAAAAAACGTGACAAATTGGGTGCTTTAAGATTGTTGTGAGTTCGCCAAGAATGTATTGACTTTTGAAATATTTTTCGCTAAAATACAACCCGTATAAAGAAAAGACAAAGAAATTCTGAAGAATTCTGTGCATCTCTATACTCCCTGATGCAGGCGCATTCCGGATGGGGATTGGCACTTATACTCCGGCGCTTCAAAGACCAGCGTTTCCATATAGTCCTCCCATGAGACTCGGTGCTTTTCCCAGAAGGAACGCTTCTGATCTCTGGCCCGGTTGATGGCGACCCGCAAAAGCCATGCGCGGATGTGATCCTCGTCGGTAAATTCCTTGTCATAGGAACAGTACCGCAGATATGTATCCTGCACCGCGTCGTCGGCGTCCGCCTGATTCCCTGTGACGCTGAACGCCGCGGAGAAAACACGGTCGCCGTATAAGCGAAAGGCATCCTCAGCTGACAGTTTCATATGTAGCCCCTTTTTGTTGGGGGGAAACTCTGGCTCAATCGTCTTCGGCCGAGCAGCGGATCTTTTTCCCCAGCTGTGCGGTTTCCAAAGCGGGAAATACACAAAGTATTCCTCCGCTTTGGAAACCTTCATCTGGTGAAAAATCTCTCGCTGTCAGCTCTCGCCGATTGATCCAGAGCTTCCCCGTAGAAGTACTTCTGCCAATAGAACGTATGAGAAGCGGAAAAGGTTGCGTATTCTGGAAAATTATTTTTGAGTATTGTATCATCCGAAGCGCTTTCCTTCAAGGGCGTTTTCCACCGCTGATTGGGCAAAATGTTGAAAAAAAGTCCCGGAATTTGTGAAAACCCTCTTGCCAAACAGGAAAAACAGTGATATAATCCTAACGTAAACAGGTAGAAGGTAGGAAAGAGAGGCGCGAGCGCCTCTCTTTCTTGCTGATTAAGGTCGTGTCTGAGAGCAGGTGAAAGCCACCTTTCGGACAGACTCAGGGAAAGGGTGTATCCATGAAAGTTACCGAACAAGTGGCGGCCTTTGCCGAGCCCATCGTGAAAGAACACGGCTGCGAGCTTTGGGACGTGGAATACGTCCGGGAGGGCAGCGAATATTTCCTGCGGCTGTATATTGACAAGGACGGCGGCGTGGACATCAACGACTGCGAGGCCATCTCCCGCGCCGTTGACCCCATTCTGGACGAAAAGGACCCGATCCCCGGCTCCTACCATTTTGAGGTTTGCTCCGCCGGACTGGAACGGGTGCTGAAGCGCCCTTCTGATTTCCGGAAATATCTGGGCAGCCCCATCACCGTCAAGATCTACCGCCCCAGAAACGGCATGAAGGAAATTCCCTGCGTCCTGCGCGCTTACGAGGACGGCAGGCTGACCGTGGAAGCGGGCAAGGAAACCGTAACGTTTGAAAAATCCGAGGTCGCGCTGGTGCGGCTTCGTGTGGAATTCTGATAGGAGGACAGAATAAAATGGCAAGAAAGACAGCCAAAAAGCAGGCGGAAGCCCCCAAGGTGGACATCGGCGCGGAGATCTTCGCATCTCTGCGGGAGCTGGAAAAGCTCAAGGGCATCCCTGTGGACTATATGGTGGAGCGTCTGAAACAGGCGCTGACCAACGCCTACCGCAAAGACCGGGAGGATCGCCGGGACGTCCCGGCGGACAATGTGGTGGTCGATCTGAGCGAGCATGGACTTTCCATGCACATCGTCAAGACCGCCGTGGAGGAGGTGGAGGATACCGCGCTGGAGATCCCCATCGACGCCGCACGGAACTATAACCCCGACGTTCAGGTGGGCGACCCGGTGAACATCCCCGTGGACATCCAGAAATTCGGCCGCATCGCCGCCCAGACCGCCAAGCAGGTGGTCATTCAGGGCATCCGGGAAGCCGAACGGGGCGTGGCCTACGAAAGCTATTCCAACAAGGCACAGGAGCTGATGACCGGCACCGTGCTGCGCATCGACCCCACCACCGGCGATATGTTCCTGCGCATCGGTCAGGGTAATGATACCTCCGACGCCGTGCTTCAGGCCGGCGAGCAGATCCCCGGCGAAACCCACCACGAGGGCGACATGATCCGGGTGTACGTGCTGGAAGTCCACAAGATGGGCCGCGGCCCGCTGATCCACGTCTCCCGCACCCATCCCAATCTGGTGCGCCGCCTGTTCGAGCTGGAGACCCCGGAGATCGCCGACGGTCAAGTGGAGATCCGCAACATCGCCCGGGAAGCCGGTTCCCGCTCCAAGATGGCAGTTCGCGCCGCCATGGAGGGCATCGACCCCGTGGGCGCCTGCGTCGGCCCTCACGGCGGACGTGTGGGCGCCGTCGTGAAGGAACTGGGCGGCGAGAAGATCGACATCGTGGTGTGGAGCGAAGACCCCTGCCAGTATGTCCGGGCTGCCCTCAGCCCTGCGGATGTCATTGACGTCAGCCTGATTCCCGGCCAGAAGGCCTGCCGGGTGATCGTCCCCGACGACCAGCTGTCTCTGGCCATCGGCAAGGAGGGTCAGAACGCCCGTCTGGCCGCCCGCCTGACCGGCTATAAGATCGACATCAAGCCCGCCTCTCAGGCCGAACCCGCCGAGGAGACGGAGGAAGCATAAAAATTCAGGGCGATAAGGAGGCAGTTCGATGCAGAAGAAAATCCCCCAGCGGCAGTGTATGGGCTGCCGGGAACGGAAGGCCAAGCGGGAGCTGATCCGGGTCGTCCGCAGCCCCGAGGGCGAGGTCAGTCTGGACTTCGGCGGCAAGAAAAACGGCCGGGGCGCGTACATCTGTCCCAATTCCGAGTGCCTGAAAAAGGCCATCCGCTCCAAAGCGCTGGATCGCAGTCTGGAAGTGACCATCCCGGAGGAGGTCTACCAGCGGCTGGAAAAGGAGATGGAGAATGGATAAGGCGCTGCAATATCTGTCCATAGCCCGCAAGGGCGGCATGGCGGAGCTGGGCGAGGAGCCGGTAGGCGCGATCGCCCGGGCGGGAAAGGCGTACCTGATTCTGGTAGCTGCCGACGCTTCCGACCATACATGGCGTCGGGCGAAATCCTTCGCCGCCGGAACCGACCAGCAGTGCGTCCGCCTGAAATCCACCAAAGAGGAAATGGGCTTCGCCATCGGCCGGACCAGCCTTGCCATCGCCGCCGTGACGGATGTCCGGCTGGCGCTGACCCTGCTGACGGCGCTGGGCGAACCGGAGAAAAACCGGGAAGCTCTGGAAGTGCTTTCCGCCAAGGCTGAAAAGGTAAAGAAGCATCAGGCCGAAGCGAAAGCCCATGTAAAAAATGTGCGAAAAGGGAAAAAGAAGCAGTAGTTTTGAGTAGTAAGCAGAGCGCAGAAGCGCATATCCCTTGCGTTCCGCTTTCCGCTTGTCATATTTTGGAGGTGCGTTTTATCGTATGAGTTTAGTGAAGTATCGTTTGAAGGAGGTCGCGGCAGACTTCGGCGTTGCGCCGAAGGTGATCGCGGACATCATCTCCAAGTATTTTCAGAAGCCCAAGTCCAATACCCAGGTGCTCACCGATGAGGAACTGAATCTGGTGTTTGACAGCATGACCCAGACCCACCAGATCGCGTCGCTGGAGCAGGTGTTTGCCGTGAAGCCCGCGCCCAAGGCGGAGCCGCCCAAGCCCGAAGCCCCCAAGGCCGAGGCTCCCAAGCAGGAAGCCCAGCAGGCCGCGAAGCCCCAGCAGGCGAAGCCTCAGTCCCAGCCCCAGAATCAGAACCGTCCCCAGCAGCCCGCCGCGCCCAGCGCGCAGCCTGCCAAGGCAGACAAGCCCAAGGAGCCTGAACGGAAGCGGGAGCGCCGGGTGGTGGACACCTCCGCCGTGCAGGTCAACGCCGGACGCTTTGCCGACGTGGACAATCTGGTCTCCGAGAAGGTGCAGAATTATCAGGGCGGCAAGCAGCGCATCGGCGGCAAGAAGGGTCAGCAGGGCAATAAGCAGCAAAACGGCAAGTTCCGCGGCAGCAAGTCCCGGAACGAGGAGCAGGAGAAAATGCGCCGCCTGCAGATGGAGGTCGCCCGGAAGGCACCTCTGACGGTGAAGATCCCCGAGGAGATCACCGTGGGCGAGCTGGCTTCCCGGATGAAGAAGACCGCCGGAGAGGTCATCAAGTGCCTGATGAAGAACGGCGTCATGGCCGCCATCAACCAGAGCATCGATTTTGACACCGCCGAGTTCGTGGCCACCGAGATGGGCTGCAAGGTGGAGAAGGAAGTCACCGTCACCATCGAGGAGCAGATCATCGACGACCATGTGGATACCGCCGAAGAGCTGGAGACCCGCGCCCCCGTCGTGGTGGTCATGGGTCACGTTGACCACGGCAAGACCTCCCTGCTGGACGCCATCCGCAAGACCTCCGTCACTGCGGAAGAAGCTGGCGGCATCACCCAGCACATCGGCGCTTACACTGTGGACGTGAACGGGAATATGGTCACGTTTTTGGATACCCCCGGCCATGCGGCCTTTACCTCCATGCGTGCCCGCGGCGCGAAGTCCACGGATATCGCCATTCTGGTGGTTGCCGCCGACGACGGCATCATGCCCCAGACCATCGAGTCCATCAACCACGCCAAGGCTGCGGACGTTCCCATTATCGTCGCCATCAATAAGATGGATAAGCCCACCGCCAACCCCGACAAGATCAAGGAGCAGCTGACCAAGTACGACCTGATCCCCGAGGAGTGGGGCGGCGAGACCGTCATCTGCCCCATCTCCGCCAAGACCGGTCAGGGTCTGGACAATCTGCTGGAAATGGTCATCCTCACCGCCGAGGTGCTGGAACTGAAGGCCAACCCCAACCGCCGCGCCAAGGGCGTGGTGATCGAAGCGCGGCTGGATAAGTCCCGCGGCCCCGTGGCGACGCTGCTGGTGCAGAACGGTACCCTGAAGCAGGGCGACATCGTCATCGCCGGTACCGCCGTCGGCCGTGTCCGTGTTATGACCAACGACAAAGGACGCACCGTCAAGACCGCCGGCCCCTCCGTGCCTGTGGAGATCACCGGCCTTGCCGACGTGCCCACGCCGGGCGACGAGTTCAACGCCGTCACCGACGAACGCATGGCCCGTGAGCTGGTGGAGCAGCGCCGTCAGGCGCAGAAGGATGCCCTGGCCAAGATGA
>OGQC01000238.1_pt1 | contig 33772 bp, 25 predicted proteins | sample 1553081 | NCBI WGS metagenome assembly OGQC01 (sample SAMEA2580267, study PRJEB22360) | human gut metagenome | biome: human gut; feature: human-associated habitat; material: faeces | place: Denmark | collected 2008/2010
GACGCCCAGGGGCAGCCGCTGCTGCTGGCCGAGTGCAAGGCGCCCGACGTGAAGCTCGACGGGCGGACGCTCGCCCAGGCGGTGCGTTACAATTCGGTCCTCGGCGCGCGGTACATCGTCCTGACCAACGGGTTGAGTCACTATTGCTACGAGTGCGGCGGCGGAGCCTGCCGTCCGTTGTCGCGGTTCCCCGACCTGAGCGACCGGCCGTGCGGTGACGGGCCGCTTACAGATTCCTGAACGTGCGGTCGATGTAGGCCTGAAAGGCCTCCTTGTAGTTCTCGCCGATGGGCACGTACTCCGTCTCGCTCAGATAGACGCGTCCCTTGACGTAGGCGCGCGTGTACTTCAGGTTGACGATGTAGGAGCGGTGCACCCGCATGAACGAGTCGGACGGGAGCGCCGCCTCCATGTTCTTGAGCCGGAAGAGGGTGGTGATGCTCGAGCCGTCGGCCAGATGGAGCCGGACGTATTCCCCTTCGCTTTCGAGATAGACGATGTCGCTGATTTTGACCAGCGATACCTTGTAATCGGCCTTCACCGTGATGTACTCCTTGTCCTTGGGCGCAGCCTCCGTCTCGGCTTCGGCGGGCCGCTGGTTGTGGCGCAGCTCGTAGAGCTGGTTGGCTTTCGAAACCGAGCGGTTGAAGTCGGCGAAGCTGAAGGGCTTGAGCAGGTAGTCGACCGCATCGAGCTTGAATCCCTCGACGGCATACTCCGAATAGGCCGTCGTGAAGACAATCATCGGCCTTTCGGTGAGCGAGCGGACGAAATCCACGCCGTTGAGGTCGGGCATGTTGATGTCGACAAATATCAGGTCGACGCTGTGTGTGGCGAGGTACTGCTGCGCCTCGAGGGCGTCGTTGCACAGGGCGGCGAGCTCCAGATAGGGTATTTTGGCGATGTAGCTCTTCAACTGGCGCAGGGCCAGCGGTTCGTCGTCGATGGCGAGGCACTTAAGCATGGAGAATCGGGATTACGAGTTGTACGGTGTAGGTCTCCGGCTGCTCGTCGATGCGCAGCGTGTAGTTCCGGGGACCGTAGATGAGTTCGAGTCGCTTGCGGACGTTTTCCAGTCCGATGCCGGCCGCCTTGTTGCGTGATTCGCTGTGGCGGCTGTTGACGATGGTGCCCGTCACGTGCTCCTCCGTGCAGACGATGTCGATGTGGATGAACGACGGGCGGTTGTAGCTCACGCCGTGTTTGAAGGCGTTCTCCACGAAGACGATGAAGAGCAGCGGCGGAATCGAAACACCCTCGGGGAGCCGCTTCGGGTAGTCGAGGCGTATTTCGACATTGTCCGTATAGCGGATGCGCATCAGTTCGATGTAGTTCTCGAGGAACTGGATGTCGCGTTTGAGCGAGATGATTTCGCGCCCCGAGTCGTAGAGCACGTAGCGCATCATCTTCGAGAGCTCGATGACGGCATCCTTGGCGCACTCGGGGTCGATGTCTATCAGCGCGTGGATGTTGTTGAGCGTATTCATGAAGAAGTGCGGGTTAATCTGGTACTTCAGGTAGTCCATCTCGGCCTGCATGTTCTGGCGCTTGAGCTCGGCCATCTCCTGCTCGTCGCGAATCGACTGGTACATGAGCTTGATGCCCGAATTGGCCCCCGTCATGAAGAGCGCCAGCACGACGTTCCAGTAGAGCTCCAGGTCGGTGAACGAAGCCTTGCGGTGTTCGTTGAAGGGCTCGTCGTCGGCCGGCAGCAGCGGCTGCGAGAAGAACTGGTCGTAGAGGTCCACGGCCCAGAATACGGCGATGATGAAGACCAGGTTCACTATCAGGTAGAGCCCGTAGCGGTGGCGGAGCATCAGCCGCGGGGCGATGACGGCGTTGTGGACGATGAAGACTATCAGATAGGGCGAGATTTTGCGCCAGGCAATCAGCACGTTCTCGAGGCTGATGTGCAGCTCCGACATCATCTGCGAGTTGAGCACCGGGACCAGGATGATGGCCAACCAGACCATCACGTAGAGCAGGTTTTCGCCTATGGCCTGTTTTTTCGTGATTTTCATGCCGTAAAGATAGGGATTATTCCGCAAAAAAACGGACCTTCCGCCGTCGGGCGGGAGGTCCGTTGTCTGTTGCCCGTTGTCCGAAACGCTCGGGCGGGTGCGGGCCGGAGGCCTCAGTCGAGCAGCGCCGTGGTGTAGAGGTAGCGCTTGATGCTCCGTTTGGGGGTCTTCTCGAATTCGGTGGGGTAGATGCTGATTGAGGCGATGCGTTCGTAGGCGGCCAGCAGCGAGTTGAGCTCCTTGAGGTTGTTCTCCATGATGGCCGGCAGTTCGTTCTTGTCGACCCCCTCCTTCTCGGCCTGCTCGTAGTCGGGCACCACCAGCGCCCGCAGACGTCCGTTGCCGGCGTCGAGCACGAGCGATTCGAGCACGAGATACATGTTGTTGAGCTTGTCCTCGATTTCCTCGGGGTAGATGTTCTGGCCGTTTCCGCTCAGAATCATCGTCTTCGAACGGCCGCGGATGTAGAGCGTGCCGTCGGTGTCCATCGTACCCATGTCGCCCGTGTGGAGCCAGCCGTCGGGGGTGAGCACCTTGGCCGTGTCCTTGTCGTTCTTGTAGTATCCCAGCATCACGTGCTCGCCCTTGACCAGAATCTCGCCGGCCGTATGTTCGGGGTCGGGCGAATCGATTTTCACCTCGAGCAGCCCCTTGAGGTAGCGGCCGCACGAGCCGGGCTTGAATTCGTTGTCGGGCGTGAAACTGATGAGCGGCGCGCACTCGGTCATGCCGTAGCCGATGGTGATGGGGAAGCGGATTTTCATCAGGAATGATTCGGTCTCCTGGTTCATCGGGGCGCCGCCGACGATGAAAATCGAGACGTTTCCGCCGAAGGCGTCCATCAGCTTCTTGCGGATGACCGAATAGATGGCCGAGTTGAGCAGCGGAATCTTCATGGCAATCGACATGGGGCCCTTCTCGAGCATCGGCAGCACCTGCTTGCGGTAGACCTTCTCGAGAATCATCGGCACGCAGCAGATGATGGTGGGCTTGACCTCGGCCATCGCCTCGAGCAGAATCTTGGGCGAGGGGATGCGTCCCAGCAGGGTGATGTGGCCGCCGACGGCAAGCGGCGCCAGGAAGTCGAAGGCGCAGCCGTAGGCGTGGGCCAGCGGGAGGAACGAGAGCGTGCGGCCGCCACGCTGGAAGTAGCGCGTCTGCGTCTGGGTGTTGACGGCCGTCATGGCGAAGAGCACGTTGCCCGTGAGGTTGTTGACCGTCAGCATGACGCCCTTCGAGTAGCCCGTGGTGCCCGAGGTGTAGTTGAGCAGGATGACCTGGTCGTTGGGAATGTCGGGATACTTGATGTCGTCGATGCTGAAGCCGCGCGGGTATTTCGAACGGTAGTTCTTGACGATGTTGCTCTGGAACTTGCTGAGCGACTTGCCGTCGCGTTCGTAGATAACGTGGAAATCGGTGAGCGAGAATACGGCCTCAATCTGGCGTATCTGGTCCTCCTCGATGTTGTCCCAGTAGTTGTCGCCCAGGAAGAGCAGGCGGCTCTCCGAGTGGTTGATGATGTGGATGATGTCGGCCGGGGTAAAGTCCTGCAGGATGGGGACGATGACCGCTCCGTAGGTGATGGTTCCAATGTAGGTGATGCACCACCGCGGGTTGTTGCGTCCGACCAGCGCGATTTTGTCGCCGGGCTTGATGCCCGCCTTCTTGAAGAGCAGGTGCAGCTTGGCGATTTCCTTGGCCATTTCGTAGTAGGAAAACTCCTCCTTCTTGAAATAGTCGGTCAGGGCGGCCATCTCGCGGTTCTCGCGGAAGCTCTGCTCGTAAATCTTAATCAGGTTCTCTTGTAGCATGGTCGTGGAGTGTTTCGGGCGGCCGGCGGGCAGAGCGCCTTCGGTCGGGGCCTCTCCGGCTTGCGCGGGAGGGCGGGCGGAGTCGTGCCGTGCGGCGCGCCGTGTGTGAAAATAACCGTCGAAACGGAGTCGTCCGAAGCGGTTCCGGTTTCGCGGGTATGTGTGGCGGCGGGCCTACCGTCCGTCAGAGGAACGGTGGGCCCGCCGCTCCAGGTCGCTTATTTGTTGTTCTGGTCCGGATGGGGCGGACGCGGCTTCCAGATGTAGATTTTCGATTCGGTGCCGTGGAGCAGCCGCTCGATGTTCTTGCGGTGGGTGACAAGCAGCAGCACGGCGATGACGAACGAGAAGACGACGAAGGCCACCGAGTCGTTCACCTTGGGCGAGATGAGCGTGAAGACGGGGAAGCAGCAGCCGGCCACCATCGACGAGAGGGAGACGTAGTGCGTAATCATCAGCACGACGAACCATACGCCGAAGCAGAGCAGCGCCACCGGCGGATAGATGCCCGTGATGGCGCCCACGAGCGTGGCGACGCCCTTGCCGCCGCGGAATCCCGCGAAGATGGGGAAGATGTGGCCCAGCACGGCCGCGATGACGGCGGCTATCTTCAGGTTGATGAGGTCGTTGTCGCCGATGTGGACGTCGTATTTGAGCATTTCGAAAATCGTCACGGCGACGAAACCCTTCAGGAAGTCGAGCGCGAAGACGGGAAGCGCGGCGCGCTTGCCCAGTACGCGGAGCATGTTGGTCGTACCGGCATTTTTCGACCCGTGTTCGCGGATGTCGATGCCGTAGTATTTCTTGCCAATCCATACGGCGCTCGGAATCGAGCCCAGCAGATAGGCGATGATTATCATGGTGATGGCGCAATAATACGTCAATATCATGGCAAGGCGGTTTTTGGAGTTTGTATTGCAAATTTAATGATTTTTTCCGGATTCGGAAGTTTCCGCCGAAAAATCCTTCCCCGCGAAGTGGCAAATTCGGCGGATTTGAGTAACTTTGCACTACATCTAAAAATTGACCAGTCTATGAATACTAAGGCTCTTCTCGAACCGATGGGGTCGTGGGCATGGTGGCGTTCGTGGTTCCTCATCTTCTTCGGATGCGCCGTCATGGGTACCGGCTTCGTGCTCTTCATCAACCCCTACAACTTCGTGCCGGGCGGCGTTTACGGCCTCGGCATCGTGCTCCACAACATCTTTCCGTCGGTGCAGGTGGGTACCTTCGGCTACATGTTCGATGTGCCGCTGATGATTATCGCCCTGCTCATCTTCGGAGGTCAGTTCGGTACGAGAACGGTCCTGGCGGCGCTCTTTACGCCCGGTTTCATGAACATCCTCACGCGGCTGGTCTATCCTGACGCTGCGGCGGTCGAGAGCCTCGACCCGGCGCTGCTGCTCGACGGGCGGCTCAATCTGTCGAACGACCTGCTGCTCACCTGCATCATCGGCGCGGTGGTCATCGGCGTGGGGCAGGGCATCGTCGTGCGGCAGCAGGCCACCACGGGCGGTACGGACATCGTGGCGATGCTGCTCCAGAAGTTTGCGGGCATCAAGTTCTCGACGGGTATCCTGCTGGCCGACGGTTCGGTGGTGCTGTCGGGTCTGGTGGTCATCGGCTTCGGCATCGGTACGGGTGAGGCCGAGCCTGCGGGCTGGATGCTGACGCTCTACTCGCTCATCACCATCTACATCACCTCGCGCGTGATTGCCTACATGCTCGACGGCGCTTCGTACGACAAGCTGCTCTTCATCATCACCGACCGGCATCAGGAGCTGCGTCAGTTCATCCTCGAGGACCTCGAGCGCAGCGCCACCTACCTCAAGGGCAAGGGCATGTACACCGAGGCGATGAAGGATGTGATTTTCCTGGTGGTGAGCCGCAAGGAGGTGCGCCTGGTCGAACAGAAAATCCGCGCCATCGACCCGCGGGCCTTTGTCGTGGTGACCGACGCGTACGACACCTACGGCGAGGGATTCAAGCCGCTGCCCGACGCCAATACGATTCAGGCGGAGTGAGACCGAGCGGCGCAGTTGAACGCTAAAAATTCGGAATGAAGCAATTGGAGATTCAAGTCAATTCGTTGCGACCGCTCCAGGGCACCGGGCGGAAGCTCTACATCGAGACATACGGGTGCCAGATGAACGTGGGCGACTCGGAGATTGTCGTCTCGCTGATGCAGCGCGAGGGGTACGTCCACACCGAGCATATCGAGCAGGCGGACGTGATACTCATCAACACCTGCTCGATTCGCGACAACGCCGAACAGCGCATCTGGGGGCGCCTGAACGAACTGAAGCGCTACCGCAAGGCGCGGCCGGGGCTCATTGTCGGCATCCTGGGCTGCATGGCCGAACGGCTGCGCGAGCAGCTGGTCGAGGGCCCCGTGGCGGTCGACGTGGTGGCGGGCCCCGATGCCTACCGCGACCTGCCGCGGCTGGTGCGTGAGGCCGAGGCGGGCGGCAAGGGGGTCAACGTGCTCCTTTCGACCGAGGAGACCTATGCCGAAATCGCTCCGGTACGGCTCGACCGCAACGGCGTGAGCGCCTTTGTGGCCATCATGCGCGGCTGCAACAACTTCTGCTCCTACTGCGTGGTTCCCTATACGCGTGGCCGCGAACGGAGCCGCGATGCCGCGACGATTGTCGCCGAGGCGCAGTCGCTCTTTGACAACGGCTACCGCGAGGTGACGCTGCTGGGCCAGAACGTCAATTCGTACCGGGCCGACGGGGTCGACTTCCCCGAACTGCTGCGCCGCGTGGCCTCCATCTCGCCGCTGCTGCGCGTGCGGTTTGCCACGTCGCATCCCAAGGACATGAGCGACCGCCTGCTCGAGACGATGGCCTCGATGCCCAACATCTGCCGTGCGATTCACCTGCCCGCCCAGTCGGGAGCCACCTCGATGCTCGAGCGGATGAACCGCAAGTATACGCGCGAGTGGTATCTCGACCGCATCGCCGCCATCCGCCGCTACATGCCCGACTGCGCCATCACGACCGACCTGATTGCCGGGTTCTCGGGCGAGACGGAGGAGGAGCATGCCGCCACGCTCTCGCTCATGCGCGAGGTGGGCTACTCGTGGGCCTTCATGTTCAAGTATTCGGAGCGTCCGGGGACCTTCGCCCAGCGCAACCTTCCGGATGACGTGCCCGACGAGGTGAAGAGCCGCCGCCTGCAGGAGATTATCGCCCTGCAGAACGACCTCTCGCTCGAAAGCAACCGCCGCGACGTGGGCCGCGAATTCGAGGTGCTGGTCGAGAGCGAATCGAAGCGCAACAGCGCGCAGCTTTCGGGCCGCACGTCGCAGAACAAGGTGGTGGTCTTCGACCGGGGCGACCACCGCATCGGCGACTATGTGCGCGTGCGCGTCACGGGCTGTACGGCCGCCACGCTGCTGGGCGAGGAAATTCCGTCCGGGACGGGGAGGTGATTCCCGGCCCCGAGCCTGCCGTCCGTGCGGCGGGCCGTCGTCTCCGGAGCCTCTTCGGAGACGAAACTTATGTTGTACCATTAAAAAAAAGATTACGATTCATGCGATTCGACGAACTGGATTTGGAGGATGAAATCCTCGACGGTCTGTACGATATGAACTTTGAGGAGATGACTCCCGTGCAGGAGCATACGATTCCCGTCATACTGGAGGGACGCGACGTCATCGGCTGCGCCCAGACCGGTACGGGCAAGACGGCGGCCTATACGCTGCCGCTGCTCAACCGGCTGCTCATCGAGGGCAACGAGCAGAATGTGGTCAAGGCACTCATCATTGTCCCCACGCGCGAGCTGGCGCAGCAAATCGACCAGCAGTTCCAGGGCTTCTCCTACTATCTGCCCGTCTCGACGACGGTGGTCTACGGCGGCGGCGACGGCAAGGGCTGGGACATTCAGAAACGGGGCATGCTGATGGGTTCCGACGTGGTGATTGCCACCCCGGGCCGCATGATTTCCCACCTGCAGAACAGCGGTGTGGACCTTTCGCAGGTCGAGTGCCTGATTCTCGACGAGGCCGACCGCATGCTCGACATGGGCTTCAGCGACGATATCCTGAAGATTATCTCCTACCTGCCGCGCGAGCGTCAGACGGTGATGTTCTCGGCCACGCTGCCGCCCAAAATCCGCGAGCTGGCCAAGAGCATCCTGCGCAATCCGGCCGAAATCAACATCGCCATCTCGAAACCCAACGAGGCCATCGACCAGTCGGCCTACATCTGCTACGAGAGCCAGAAGCTGGGCATCATCCGCGAGCTCTTCGCCGAACCGTCGGAGTCGAAGACCATCATCTTCTCGTCGTCGAAGATGAAGGTCAAGGAGCTGGCCCATACGCTCAAGCGCATGAAGCTCAACGTGGCGGCCATGCACTCCGACCTGGAGCAGGCGCAGCGCGAGGAGGTGATGCTCGCCTTCAAGAACAACCGGGTCAACATCCTGGTGGCCACCGACATCGTGGCCCGCGGCATCGACATCGAGGATATCGGTCTGGTCATCAACTACGACGTGCCGCACGACCCCGAGGACTACATTCACCGCATCGGCCGTACGGCCCGCGCCGCCGCCACGGGCAGCGCCATTACGTTCGTCAACGAGGAGGAGCAGGGCAAGTTTCACCAGATTGAGAAGTTCATCGAGCGCGACATCCGCAAGGCGGAGCTTCCCGCCAGCGTGGGTGAGGGCCCGAAGTACGAGCCCGAGGAGGGCCGCAAGCGGGGCGGTCGCGGAGGCCGGAGCCGCAGCAAGGGTGGCGATGGCCGCGGCCACGGACGCGGACGGCGCGACCGGCTGCGTGACAAACCGCGTACGAGCAGCTCGGCGCCCCGCGACGAGCGTCCGGGCGAGAACGCCCCGGTTCCGAAGCCTGACAACGGCGGTGCGGCCGGAGTTGACGGCGGAGCGGGAATTTATCAGAGCGGGCAGCCGCGGAGCCGCTGCGGAGCAGACTGCGCAGCCTGCTGCTGAAAAGCCCCGCCGCCGTCGCCATCGCGGCGGACGGCGCCACCGTCGCGGCGGCCGTGGAGGGGCCCAGACGGGGGCGGCATCGGAACCCGCAGCACCGCAGGGCGGCGAGGCTTAGCCCGCGGTCGCGGCCGGAACCTTGCCTTCTCCCGTGAAGTGCCGGGGGAGGAGGATGAAAAGCCGCGGGAATGAACCTGATAAATTGTATTCACCCAACCATAGAAAACAGACAATACCATGACCAACTTCAGAAAACTGCTCTCGCTGCTGGCCGTCGGTCTCCTCGGCTGGTCTCCACTGCAGGCCCAGGACGAAGGCTTCGACCTTGCGTCGCAGCGCTCCGAATCGCAGGATGTCCGCAAGGTGCCCGGCCACGTGGTCGACCATGGCGGAATCGTCATCAACCCCACGCCTCACAGCCTTGAGGTCGATGCCGCGCAGCGGCTCGACATCTCGGGCGGTGTTGTCGTGAAGGACCGCCGCCGGGCATTCGGTGATGAACTGGATTTCCTCGCCGTCGGTGCGAAGGGGCCGGTTGTCGACATCGACTTCGGTGCGAAACGGGCCGTAAAGGCGGGTGTGAAACCCCTCTCGGGGGCCTACGAACTGCGTGTCGGTCCCAAGGGCGTCTCGATTGTGGGCTACGACGAGCGGGGTGCCTTCTACGGCATCCAGACCCTGCGGCAGCTGGCCGCATCGCCCGCTGCAGCCGGCGGAAAGCTTCCTGCGGTGGTGGTCAACGACTATCCCGACCTGCCGCTGCGCGGCGTGGTCGAGGGTTTCTACGGCACTCCCTGGTCGCATGAGGTGCGTCTCTCGCTCATCGACTTCTATGGCCGTTACAAGATGAACTGCTACCTCTACGGCCCGAAGGACGACCCCTACCACAGTTGTCCCGACTGGCGGAAACCCTATCCCGAAAAGGAGGCGCGCAACATCCGCGAACTGGTCGAGGCGTGCCGCCGCAACCGCGTCGATTTCGTCTGGGCCATCCATCCGGGACAGGATATCAAGTGGAACGAGGAGGACTACGCCAACCTGGTGCGCAAGTTCGAGTGGATGTACGACCTCGACGTGCGTTCGTTCGCCATCTTCTTCGACGACATCTCGGGTGAGGGTACCAACCCCGTGCGGCAGACCGAGCTGCTCAACCGCCTCAACGAGGAGTTCGTCAAGGCGAAGGGCGACGTGGCTCCGCTGACGGTCTGCCCGACCGATTACTCGAAACTCTGGGCCAACCCCACGCCGCAGGGCAGTCTGAGCATCTACGGCAAGACGCTCGACCCGTCGGTTGCGGTCTTCTGGACGGGCGATGTCGTCTGCAGCGACCTGACGCCCGAGACGATGGAGTGGGTCAATTCGCGCATCCGCCGTCCGGCCTTCTACTGGTGGAACTATCCGGTGACGGACTATGTGCGCCATATCATCATGCAGGGGCCCGTCTACGGACTCGATACGACGCTCTCGGCCGATGACCTGTGCGGTCTGGTGAGCAACCCCATGGAGCATGGCGAGGCCTCGAAGCTTGCCCTCTACGGCGTGGCCGACTATACGTGGAACGTCGCCGCCTACAACCCCATCGACAACTGGGAGCGCGGTCTTGCGGTCCTGGCTCCCGAGGTGCGTGACGCTTACCGCACCTTTGCCATCCATTCGTGCGATACCGAGACGGGGTACCGCCGCGACGAATCGTGGGAAACGGAGACGTTCCGTCTGGCCGACCATACGCCCGAGCGCGCTGCCGCACTTCGCGCCGAGCTGGAGCGCGTCGTGCGCGTTCCTGCGGAGATGGAGCATTGTGACAACGGGCTGCTGCTCGCGGAGCTGCGCCCGTGGCTCGTGGAGTTCGGCAAGCTGGGAGAGCGCTGCCTGCGCACGCTCGATTTGATGGAGCTCTACAACGGCGGCGACGATGCCGCCTTCTGGGCCGCCTATGTGGCCAACCGGATGACGCCCGAGGAGCTGAAGGCCTACGAGGCCCACAAGTCGGGAACGATGAAACTCCAGCCCTTCTACGAGCAGGGAATGGACGACATGGCATCGGGACTCTTCGAGCGCCTCACGGGCGAAGTGCCTGCCGTGTACAAGGGTGTGGGTTCGTTCCGGAACCTGCGCACGACGCTCAGCAAACTGATGTTCGACCACGATTCGACGACGCACTATACGTCGAGTGTCTCGCAGCAGGCGGGCGACTGGATTGGCGCCGACCTGGGTTGCGTGCGCAAGGTGCATGAGGTGAACATCCTCCAGGGCCGCAATTCGGTGGACGATGTCGACTACTTCGACCATGCCATCGTCGAGGCTTCGGCCGATGGCCGGGAGTGGATGCCGCTCGGCGACAGCCTGCGGGGTGTCTACGACATCCGCTGGACGGGAGAGCCTGTCGAGGCGCGCTATGTGCGGCTGCGGAGGCTCGATTCGCCCAAGAGCAACTGGGCCTCGGTGCGCTCGTTCGAGGTGAATCCGGTGCGTGCCGAGCGGCTCGGTTTCGAGGTTGCGGCACCCGATGCTGCGGCCGCGCTCTATGCCTTCGACCGCAATCCGTCGACCTCGTTCCGGCTCGACGGTTCGCTGCGGTTCGGCATCCCGGCCGGAACGCAGGGATATACGATGCTCCTGCAGCCGGATGGTGCGGCAGCTCCCGTGCAGGTGCGGCAATATGCGGCCGACGGGACGCTGTTGTCCGAGGCTGTGGTCGATGCGCCGTTCTTCCGCATGGCAGTATCCGACGGCGCTGCCACGGTCGAGGTGACGGGAGGCCTGCAGGTCTTCGAAATCATCGCGAAGTAGCCACTGGAAAAGTAAGGAAACAAAAACGGCCTCTGTGAAAGAGGCCGTTTTTGTTTTTTATGAATATTTAACGCTTTTTCCAGCGCTTGAGTACATCGTAGACCGAATTGGCCCAATAGTTTCTCAGACCGGCCCCGCCTGCTTTCCCTGAGATGATATCCAACGAGAGCAATCGTCTGGTGGCTATATCAAAGAATGCTACGGCGTAGGTTGCTTCAGCTTTGCGTTTATCGAGGGTCTGAGCAATGAATACTACTCCGGTGCCGCTGGTGTGTGGTAATTCGTATTGCTTCACCATTTCGCGGATATCTTCGGTTGAGACGATAATCTGGCCGGTTTTTGTCGAACATCGCATGATTGCGATATCGGCTGCCTGATTATTTTGGTGGGCAGGAGTCGGATATACGTCGTGTACTTCCCGTTTGAATGCCTTGCTGAAATTGTATTTGTCTGGCTCTGTGAGCAACAGTTCGTTAATCCCAGCAAAAGCCTTGGCGAATTCTTCGTTGGATTCTCGGGCGGAGACAATAATGGTCCTTGAAAAATCAATTCCGTAAACGTATAATCCGTTTTGGATATTTGTACGTGCAGGCCGTTGAGAAAGAAGACGTTCTTCTGACCTGTTCTGATGAATTTGTTTTGATTCGGCCGGAGATGTTTTGGCCTTGGGTTCGATAGTTGGACCCATTGAACCTGCAAATCCAATCAGACTGAGTGTCATAGGTTCAACAATGTCGAGCAGTTCTCCCGAGGTGACCACCTTGACCTTTTGGCGCTCGACACTGGCTGTCATCACATCTATCATTTTGATGCTAAGCATATTGCGCCCTCCGGTAAGTGTTACGACCGAGAGTATAATCTTGTTAGCGCCAGCAAGCTTTCCGATTTCTGTCGCCTGATTGTCGTCTACGATACCCGAGTTGGAAAACGACTGCTCTTCCATGACCTTTTCAAGCAGTGAACGTTCGACAATATTATGTTGTCCCGTATTCACAATCGTGGAACTGATGAGCTCGCGAATAGCGACTTTCGTGCCCTCGTCGATGGACGTTCCGCTCGAAGTGGGGTCGAATACGGCTATGCGCAGTTTTTCGCCTTCAGCACGTGCTGTTCCGGCAAAAAGCAGCATGAAGAGAATGATGAAGATTTTTTTCATGGATTGATAGTTTTTCGGATGATGTCGCTGAGTTGAGAAGATAAGTCTTTGCAGGCTTTTCGGGCGGCATTGTTGTATCCCAGTGTATGTGCACCTTTGGTAGAAATGCTATTTTCGTAAATTCGTTGCGAGGAGGAGCCCTTTTCTATTGAGATTGAAGCATCCATATAGGCGAAGAAGAGTGTTTGCGAATGCATGGTCATCTGGTTGTACTCTCGGGCCGATGCTTCGATATGAATAATCCAATCTGCCTGTGTCATATCATCGGTGAAGTTGCATCCGTCAGTGGATAACCTCCCTATCACTTCGTTCCGCAGAGCATTGTAGCTTGAACCAAATACATCGGCCGAACATATCAGATAAATCGAGGTTCCGTATGTCAATTCCGCAATCAATTTTTTGATGGACTGCTCAGCTTCGTTGCAACGTGTCAACAGCATTGAGATTTCGTTCTGCGGCGCTCCGAGCACCCCGAGCCAGAAAAAGGTTGGGGCAATCGACTCGAATTGAGGCAGGATTTTTTCCAACTCGGCGCGTGCCCGGTTTTTGAAACCCGTGTCGATGTAGTTGCGTGCAAGAGTCAGAGCGTTTTCCGCATGGCCTAACAAAACCTCCGTGTTATTGCGGTAATATTGGCAAGCCTTCTCTTTGTCGATATAGACAATCGCATGTCCTTCTGCCGTAACCGGGTCAAAGACTGTTTTCGTAGTGGCGAATTGAAGTTCCAAATCGGTGGAGAACTTCGTTTCGGACATATATGCGATGTGGCTTCTGCCATCAATGGATTCTTTGCGGAGTTTGGCCGAATCTTGAACCCTCATGCGTATTTGTTGGGCCAGATTCGTTCGGGCAAGGTCCAATAATCGGTCCTTGAATCCCGATTCTGGGAGATTCAGGGTGTTGCGGTCGCTTTGGATATTGTACAGATATCCATCGGTAGTGTATTGGTCCCAATCTGACGGATATTGTTGTGCGACGCTAACCATGGAGATGCCCGTCAGTAGGAGCAGTAGTATCCGTTTCTTCATTGCGGAGTTAGTGTTGTCGGTCAATTCCCTTTGGCGGCCTCCAGAATGGCTTTGTTGATATCGAGGAACTGTCGAAGTTCTGTTTCATCAAGATTCTGGGGCTTGAAATTTCCTGCAGAATTCAGCAATTGGTTGAATCGGTCACCTCGGATGGCCACTTTTGCCGTCACGTTGTACATGCGGGTCGAAGGGCTGTATTCAATTTTCATATCACCGAATGGTTCGCAGCCGCTTTGTATGGTTGAACTTACCTGCTCCCAAAGGGAGGTAAGGGCCTGCACAACTTTCCCGTTATTGGCTGCATTGCCTCGTTTCGCCTGGTCCCATACCGCGTTGGTCAATACGCGTGAGATGGTGGCATAAGCCTCCCTCTGTGCCAATTCAATGGCAACCTGCTTGTTGTCCGCTTTGCCAATGCCCGCGAACCATTTGTATGGGCGGCTTATCATTTCAGTTCCGTCGTCATTCAGAGTTTGGGCCATTTCAATGCCTTGCATCTGTACGGTTTCGACGTTCACGATTTCTCCTTCGAGACTTGTTTCATTGTGTTTTGTCGGAGCTGTCGCTGCGGATTTCGTGCTGGCGCACGATACGGAGAATAGTACGAATGGTACTACATAAAGAAATTTTTTCATGGTAGGGTTAATAGAGTTCCGCAGACTCCTTTACGGACTGTTGGTAAAAGAAAGTGTGGAGTCTTTCATTTATCGGCAAAGAGGTTCTGACAAAACCTTGAATCGGATAAACGATGCAATACCCCACACTCGTGAATAGATAGGAATATAACAATGCTTGTGAACAGCACTGATTCACAATCTATACAAGAGATGAGTGTTGTTCGAGTCCCCGATTCAAATGAAAGTTGTCAGATTTCTTTGCAAGGACAACACGAAAACACCTTCTGTCTGTAATTAGCCTTATCGTGTAAGACATTACAAATATAAAGAATGTTTTTTGATATTCAACACTCAAGGGGGTATTGCATATGTAAATTTCGGAATAAATTTTTTGAAAATCAACAGCGAGTTGAGTTTTTTGCGTAGTTCTGGCCAGACTTGTTCAGCCGTAAGGCGCTTATATATCTTCTGTAGTCAGGAGATATGATGGATATGGGGACAGGGGTGTTTTGAGCCGTCGTTGCTCTTTTTGGATGGGCTATTTGTGAGCAGCAGATTTTGCTGACACATACCCCCCCCCTTTGCCAAAGGGGGACAAAGGGGGAATGTCAGCACGGGATTTTTCCGGATGCGGAACGGGCCAGACTGCACCCGGTGCAGTCCCGGTCTATTTCTGCCGGAAGTAAATCTGGAGCGGAACACCGGAAAAATCCCAGTGTTCGCGGATGTTGTTCTCCAGGAAGCGACGGTAGGGCTCCTTGATGTATTGCGGCAGGTTGACGAAGAAGGCAAACTGCGGCGTCGGCGTCGGGAGCTGCGTCACGTACTTGATGCGGATGTACTTGCCCTTGGTTGCGGGGGGCGGGTAGTTCTCGATGAGCGGCAGCAGCACCTCGTTGAGCTCCGAGGTGGCGATGCGGCGCTTGCGCGACTGATGTACCCGGATGGCCGTCTGCAGCACGTCGAGGATGCGCTGCTTGTTGATGACCGAGGTGAAGATAATCGGAATGTCGTTGAACGGGGCGAGCTTCTTCATCAGGAAGTCGCGCCACTCCTTCATCGTGTTGTTGCCCTTCTCCACCAGGTCCCACTTGTTGACCACGATGACGCATCCCTTGCGGTTGCGGACAATCAGGTTGTGGATGTTCAAATCCTGCGACTCGAGTCCCTGTTGGGCGTCGAGCATCAGGATGCAGACGTCGGAGTTCTCGATGGCGCGGATGGAGCGCATGACCGAGTAGAACTCGAGGTCCTCCATCGTCTTGCCCTTCTTGCGCATGCCGGCCGTGTCGACCAGATAGAAGTCCATGCCGAACTTGTTGTAGCGCGTGCGAATCGAGTCGCGCGTGGTGCCGGCAATCGCGGTGACGATGTTGCGCTCCTCGCCCAGCAGGGCGTTGGTCATCGACGACTTGCCCACGTTGGGGCGGCCGACGATGGTGATGCGCGGCAGTTCGTCCTCCTCCTCGGCCGAGGCATCCTCGGGCAGCGCCTCCAGAATGGCGTCCATCATGTCGCCCGTGCCGCTGCCCGACATCGACGAGATGCAGTAGGGGTCGCCCAGCCCGAGCGAATAGAATTCGTGCGAGAGGTAAATCTGGTCGTTGTTGTCCACCTTGTTGCAGATGAGCAGCACCTTTTTCGACGAGCGGCGCAGGATGTCGGCCATCATCATGTCGAGGTCGGTGATACCCGTCGAGACCTCGACCAGAAAGAGGATGACGTCTGCCTCGTCGATGGCCAGCAGTACCTGGCGGCGGATTTCGTCCTCGAAGATGTCCTCCGAGTTGACCGTATAGCCGCCCGTGTCGATGACCGAGAACTCCTTGCCGTTCCAGTCGGTGCGGCCGTAGTGGCGGTCGCGCGTGGTGCCAGCCGTGGAGTCGACGATGGCCTGACGCTGGCCGACGAGCCGGTTGAAAAGGGTGCTTTTGCCGACATTGGGGCGGCCTACTATTGCTACAAGACTCATATTCCGTAGGTTTTGGGGTGCAAAGATAGCGTAAATCCGCGAAGTAAAAAAGTTTTGGCCCCCGGAACCGCAAAAAAGGGGCCGCCGCAAGGTGCGGCACTCCCCGCAACATGCTTCCGGAGCGCTCCTCCCGGCTGCCGCCACGCTTCCTCGTGTCGCGTGTATACGGGCGGCGCGGGAGTACAGCTGCGCCGGGTGCGACTCAGGCGAGGAAGCGCTTTTCGGTATTCGAGGCCTGCTCGGGGAAGAGCAGCACGAAGCTCCGCTCGGGGAAGTAGGAGCCCAGGTAGTAGGAGATGCGGCTCATCGGCGCCTGGTAGGAGATGCGCTCCTTGCGGCTCATGATGACCCAGATGCAGTCGTCGCGGCGCGAATCGTTGGCGATGCGGAGCATCTCGTCCCAGTCGTCGAAGGTGTGGTAGGTCGCTTCGGAGGCGCGTTTGCCGTTCAGCTCGCGGATGTAGCGCAGCGTGGTCTCGGTTCCGTAGAAAATCATCTTCGCCCCGGTGTTGCGCGTGATGTTGCGCAGGCGGCGGACCCAGCGCGGGAACCCGGCCTCCTTTTCGGCCTGGGCGGGACATACCACCAGATGGCGCTGGATGGTCGAGAGCGGCTGCATCGAGCGGTAGATGAGCGTCATGGTGCTGTTTTGGCCGAGCACGCCCTGGGCCGTGTTGCCCAGGAAGGTGTCGATGCGTCCCTGGCTGTGGTGGAGTCCCATGACCAGGTCCGTAATCCGCTGCTCGCGGATGACGCTCGTGATGGCGTTGACCGTATTCACGTCGAAGCGGAGCATCGCCTCGATGGGGTAGTCGCCCGCCGCGGCCGTCTTCTGGGCCAGCCGCAGAGCCGTTTTGGCGCGCTTGATGTCGGGACCGTTGTCCTGCGTGTGGTTGCTCACCGAGTTGAGCGCGAAGAGCCCGCCCTTGTCGCGCGGGGTCTTGATGGCGGTGCTCAGGTGGACCAGCTCCTCGACCGTCTCGTCGTTGGCCACCGGGATGAGAATGCGCTCTTCGTGTTCGTCGGGCTCCTCCGTCAGACCGCCGCTCAGGGCGATGTTGTGGGCGCCCCGCTGCGCGGCGAAGGTCGAGATGGTGCAGGTGAAGAATATCATGAGGATGGTGCCGTTGAGCACGCTTTCGTTCAGCAGACGGATGGGCTCACCCTCGGGCGTATGGCCCAGGATGACGTTGTAGCCCACCATCACGGCGGCGAGCGTGGCGGCCACGTGGGCCGAGCTCAGTCCGAAGAGCAGCGTGCGCTGGTCGCGCGAGAGCCGGAAGGTCTTCTGCGAGAGCACCGCAGCGAGGTACTTGGCCGCGGTGACGCCGACGACCATCACGGCGCTCACCTCGAGCGTCTCCCAGCTCTTGAAGAAGGCGCGGTAGTCGATGAGCATGCCCACGCTGATGAGGAAGAAGGGGATGAAGATGGCGTTGCCGACGAAGTCGATGCGGTTCATCAGCGGCGAGGTGCGCGGGATGAGGCGCCCCATGGCCAGTCCGGCGAGGAAGGCGCCGATGATGGGTTCGAGACCGGCGGCTTCGGCGGCAAAGGCTCCCAGAAAGACCATCATCAGCACGAAGATGTATTGCGAGACGTTGTCGCTGCAGTGCTTGAAGAACCAGCGTCCGATGAGCGGAAAGAGCAGCGTGATGCCGGCGATGCAGGCCACCACCGAACCGCTGAGCCTGTACCAGAAGGCCTGGTCCACCTTGCCGGTCGACATCCCTACGATGACGGTCAGCACCAGTAGCGCCAGCGTGTCGGTAATCATCGTGCCTCCGACGGCGATGACCACCGACTTGTCGCGCGCCAGCCCCAGTTTCGAGACCATGGGGTAGGCGATGAGCGTCTGCGAGGCGAAGAGCGCCGCCAGCAGGATGGAGGAGTGGAGCGCGAAGCCGAGGATGTAGTACCCGGCCAGTATGCCGAAGGCCATGGGAATCGAGAAGGTGTAGAGTCCGAAGACGATGCTGCGCCAGCCGTTGCGGCGCAGGTCGTTGACATCCATCTCGAGGCCCGAGAGGAACATGATGTAGAGCAGCCCGGCCGTACCCGAGAGGATGATGCTGCTGTCGCGCAGCACGAGGTTGAAGCCGTGGGGGCCGATGACCGCGCCGGCGATGATGAGTCCCAGCAGATAGGGTATCCGCAGCTTGTTGAGCAGCAGCGGGGCGGCCAGGATGATGGCCAGGATGAGCAGGAACTTGAGTATGGGGTCTTCGAGCGGCAGCGTGATGCCGGAGAGTGCGAGAAACATGGTCGGTTCGTTTTTTGGAGGGTGTGGAATCCGGGCCCGCATCTCCCGGTGCGGCATTGCCGGCGGCTGGGCGGACGGACTCGATGAAAACAAATATACGAAAAAAAAACGGAACTTCCGGGAATTTTTCGTGCATTATTTTTGAGGCGGGCGGTGTGTTTTCCGCCCGTTTGCGCCGCGATGGCTCATCGGGGCGCAAATCTGCCGCAAAGGGTTCTGTGGCAGGGTGCGGAGGCGGACCCGATGTGGGCGCGAGGTGCAGTCGGCAGCCCGGAGGATGGCGGTCGACAGCCGCACAGCGGTGTTAAAAAAACGGAGCCGGGGGTTGTTTTCCCGAAAAAAAATGTAACTTTGACAAAACATATTTTTATGCCGATGGGTGGAAAAGTGGACAGAAAACTGCTCGGGGCGGCCCTGATGGGATTCTTCATCATGGGCTTCTGCGATATTGTGGCACCCATAACGGGACGCATTGCCGAGGAGTTTCCGGCCGAATGGCAGGCGGCGGTGAGTTTCCTGCCGACGATGGTCTTTCTGTGGTTCCTGCTGCTCTCCATCCCCGTTGCCGGACTGATGAACCGCATCGGGCGCAAGTCGACGGCGCTGCTGGGGTATGCCCTGACGGCCGTCGGTCTGCTGGTCCCCTGGTTGGCGGGCGTGGGGTGCGGCCTGGAGTGGTATTTCGTCGGATTCGGCCTGCTGGGCGTCGGCAATACGGTGGTCCAGGTGGCGGTCAACCCCCTGCTGGCGACCATCGTGCCCGAAGAGCGGATGACGAGCTACCTGACCGTCGGGCAGATTTTCCGCAACACCTCGCTGCTGTTGCTGGCTCCGATTGTCACGGCGCTGGTGGCGATGACCGGTTCGTGGCGGCTGCTGTTGCCGCTCTACGCCGCGCTGACGCTCGTCGGCGGCATCTGGCTGCAGCTTACGCCGGTCGCGGAGCCCGCCTCCGCCGAACGCGGCCGCCGGGCCGGCCTGGGCGACTGTTTCCGCCTGCTGGGCAACCGCACGGTGCTGCTGTGCACCTTCGGCGTGGCCTGCTTCATCGCCGCCGACGTGGGTGTGGGCTACCTTTCGGTGCGGCTGATTGATTCGCCCGATGCGATGCTCACCACGACGGGCTTTTATGCCTGCCGCATTGTCGGGACGCTGGTCGGCGCGTGGGTGCTGGCCCGTCGCTCCGATGTGAAGTACCTCAGCGGCAACATGGTTGTGGCCCTTGCGGCCCTTGCCGCACTGCTCTTCGTGCCGCGCACGGCGGAGACGGCGATTTACCTGCTGCTCGGAGTGCTGGGCTTCACGCTGGCGTGCGTATTCGCCACCTTCTATGCCGTTGCCACGCGTGCCGTCGCGCCGGAGCGGGCCAACGGCGTGGCCGGGCTGATGATTCTGGCCATCTCGGCCGGAGCGGTGTCGGGACCGGTCTGCGGGGCGATTGTCCGCTGGTCGGGGTCGGCGGCGTGGGGGCTGTGTTTCCCGGCCCTGTGCGTCGTCTACATGCTGGCGGCCTCGGTGGTGATGTGGCGCCGCCGGTGAGGCGCGGTCTGCCCGCCGGGCCGGAACGCGGATATGTTGGACGAAAAACAGACAAGAACAGGAATATGAATATGATACGCAGAATACTGATTACCTCGCTGCTGCTTGTGGCCGCACTGACGGCTTCGGCGCAGCGCTCGCCGATTCGGGTGGAGTGGGGTCTGATGGGCGGCGTGAACGTCCCCGACTTCACCACCAGCATGAGCAAGACCGAAATCAAGAACAAACTGGGCTGGCAGGCCGGCATCATGACGGCGGTCAACTTCGGAGCCGTGGCCATCGAGCCGCAGATACTCTACGTCCGCCAGGGGATGCGCGTCCGCACCGAGGGCGAGGCCGAGGTGAACATCAAGTCGAACTCCATCGACGTGCCGGTGCTGGCTTCGCTGCGGCTGCTCCGTCCACTGCGCATCTACGTGGGCCCGGTCTTCACGGTGCTCAACGACTGCAAGCAGAAGTCGGGCGGCGACCTGCTCGATTTCGGGCGGGTGCGTCCGTCGGTCTCCTATACGGTCGGCGCGGGCATCACGCTGCTGCGTCACCTCTACATCGACCTGCGCTACAACGGCCAGTTCTCGAGCAAGAAGGACGTGCCGCTGCCCAATGACAGGATGATGGACAAACTCCGTTCCTACAGCGTGGCGCTCAGCGTCGGTTATCTCTTCTGACCATGACGGAAGCAGTAGGAAGGGAGATACTGGTCGAGGGGGTGGACCCCCGCGAGTTGTACGGCGCACAGAACGTCTATCTGGACCTGATGCGGGAGCTGCATCCGCAGCTGAAGATTGTCGCCCGCGGGTCGTCGCTCAAGGTGCTTGGCGCGCAGGGCGAGACCGAGCGTTTCGAGCGACATCTCGAAGGGCTGGTGGCCTATTACCTCAAGTACGGGCATATCTCGGCCGAAGTGGTGACGCAGGCCTTCTCGGGCGTGGCGCTGCAGGAGGTGCCCACCGACAAGGATGTTATCGTCTATGGCAACAACGGCAACGTAATCCGCGCCCGGACGGTCAACCAGCAGCGGCTGGTGAGCCTCTACGACAAGTGCGACCTGCTGTTTGCCGTCGGCCCGGCCGGTTCGGGCAAGACCTATACGGCCATTGCGCTGGCCGTGCGGGCGCTCCGCGAGCGGCAGGTGCGGCGCATCATCCTGACCCGTCCGGCCGTCGAGGCGGGCGAGAAGCTGGGCTTCCTGCCCGGCGACATGAAGGAGAAGCTCGACCCCTATCTGCAGCCGCTCTACGACGCGTTGAACGACATGATTCCCGCCGCCAAGCTGACCAAATATATCGAGGAGGGAACCGTGCAGATTGCGCCGCTGGCCTACATGCGCGGCCGCACGCTGAACAACGCCTTCGTCATCCTGGACGAGGCGCAGAACACAACCCTGTCGCAAATCAAGATGTTCCTCACGCGCATGGGCCGCAACGCCCGGTTCATCGTTACGGGCGACGTGACGCAGATTGACCTCCCGCGCAAGAGCGACAGCGGCCTGGTGCGCGCGATGGAGATTCTGCGCCATGTCGACGACATCGGCATCGTCGAGTTCGACAGGCGCGACATCGTCCGTCATCCGCTGGTCAAATACATCGTCGAGGCTTTCGACCGCGAGGCAGCCGCCCCGGCCGACGCAAAGCCGTCCGAACAGAATATGTCAAACCAAAACCGATAGAACCTTATGGATAAGAATCTGGCCGGGCTCAAGCCGGCTCTCGTCTGGAAACATTTCGCCGAAATCGTACGCATCCCGCGCCCCTCGTCGCACGAGGAGCAAATCCGCCGCTACGTGCTCGACGTGGCCCGCTCGCTCGGACTCGAGTGCCGCGAGGATGCCGGCCACAACGTCTACGTGCGCAAACCCGCCACGAAGGGGATGGAGAACCGCAAGGGCGTGGTGCTGCAGGCCCACCTCGACATGGTGCCGCAGAAGAACAACGACAAGGTCTTCGACTTCGAGAAGGACCCCATCGAGGCCTACATCGACGGCGAGTGGGTGACGGCCAACGGCACGACGCTCGGCGCCGACAACGGCATCGGGGCGGCTGCGATTCTGGCCGTGCTGGAGGACAACACGCTGCGCCACGGTCCCATAGAGGCGCTCTTCACCGCCACGGAGGAGACCGGCATGGACGGTGCCTTCGGCCTGGAGGAGCATCTGCTGCAGGGTGACATCCTGCTCAACCTCGACTCCGAGACCGAGGGCGAGCTCTACGTCGGCTGCGCCGGCGGTCTGGATGCCAACATCACCTTCGACTACGAGACCGAGCCGGTACCTGCCGGATATGAGGCGCTGCGCCTTACGGTCAAGGGGCTCAAGGGCGGACACTCGGGCATCCAGATTGGCTGTCAGCGTGCCAATGCCAACAAGCTGCTCTTCCGCTTCATCGACCTCATGTCGGCCGAGGGGATGCTGCTCGCATCGGTCGACGGCGGCGGTCTGCGCAATGCCATTCCGCGCGAGGCCGAGGCGGTCGTGCTGGTTCCCGCCGGCCGTTCGGAGCGTGTGGTCGATGCCCTGAAGCATTTCGAGCAGGTTGTCGTGGCGGAGTTCTCCGGTATCGAGGATTCGATTGCACTTGCTGCCGAGCCCTGCGCGCTGCCCGAGCGGATGATTGCCCGCGCGGTGGGTGAGCGTCTGACGCGTGCGGTGGTCGCATGCCCCGACGGCGTGCGCCGCATGTCGATGTCGATGCCCGGTCTGGTGCAGACCTCGTCGAACCTGGCCCGCGTGGTTTCGGACGGTGGGACCATCCGCCTGCAGAGCCTGCTGCGCAGCTCGGTCAACTCCGAGAAGGAGGAGCTCGGCGCCGCCTTCGTGGCGCTCTTCACGCTGGCCGGCGCGCGCGTCGAACTGACGGGCAGCTACGACGGCTGGAAGCCCGATATGGACTCCCCGATTCTCAAGGCGATGACCGCCTCCTATGAGGCGCTCTATGGCCGCAAGCCTCTGGTGACGGCCATCCACGCCGGTCTCGAGTGCGGCATCATCGGCGGCAAGTATCCCGGCATGGACATGATTTCGTTCGGTCCGACCATCTGCTATCCCCACTCGCCCGACGAGAAGGTCGACATCGCATCGGTGGGCCGTTTCTACGAGTTCCTGGTCCACACGCTCGAAAACGTACCTCAAAAGTAGCACGCATTGGAGACACGTGGCGTCAAATGGTTCGTAATAGTCAATCCCGTGGCCGGAGGCGGCCGCGGGCTTGACCATTTTCCGCAGATTTCGAAACACCTGCGCGATGCGCACATCCGCTGCGAACCGGTCTTCACCGAGCATAAGTTCCATGCCACGGAACTCACGGTCACGGCCGTGAGGGAGGGTTACCGCCACATCATCGTGGTGGGCGGCGACGGAACACTGCACGAGGTGGTCAACGGCCTCTTCATCCAGCAGCAGGTGCGTCCCGACGAGGTGCTGCTGGCGGTCATTGCCGTCGGCACGGGCAACGACTGGGTCCGTACGTTCGGCATTTCGAACCGCTACCGCGATGCCGTGCGGGCCATCGCCGAAGGCCATTCGTTCCTGCAGGACGTCGGCGTGGTCTCCTACGAGGAGGCGCATTACCGCCAGAGCCGCTACATGGCCAACGTGGCCGGTGCGGGATTCGATGCCCATGTGGTCCGCAAGCAGTCGCACCTGAAGAAGAAGGGCCACAAACACCGCTGGCGCTACACGTGGTGCGTCTTCAACTCCTTCTTCCGCTACAAGTCGACGGGTGTGAAGGTGTGGGTCGACGACCGGCTGGTCTACAACAACCTGCTGCTGAGCATCGCCATCGGCATCTGCAAGTACAACGGCGGCGGCATGCAGCCTCTGCCCGAGGCGGTGGCCGACGACGGCATGTTCGACGTTTCGCTCATCCGTCCGGTCCACTTCTGGCATCTGCTCTTCCGCTTCCACTACCTCTTCAACGGCGGCATCTACCGCATCCGCCACATCCTGCGCGAGCGGGGAAGCCGCATCCGCATCGAGTCCTCGCCCGAGGTTTCGGTCGAGGTCGACGGTGAGCTGCTGGGCGAATCGCCGCTCGAGTTCTCGGTGCTGCACCGGGCCATCCGTGTGGTGGTAGGACGCGAATTCCTGGCCGAGCTCGAACGCGGCGCCGCAGGCGGCGGTCAGCCGCAGTAGCCGCTGCATGTAACCGCCCTCGTGGATACGAAAAACCCCGGAACGAATCTGTTCCGGGGTTTTTCCGTGTTCCGGTGCAGCCCTCGCGGTCCGGTGCGGGTTGCCCGGCAGGGGAGGGCTATGGGTCGGCCTCGACGGCTGGTGGGGCTTGTGGCTGCCATCCGTGCATCGGGAGCCGCCTTCCGGGGTCAGTCGACCGTCTCGAGGATGTCCACTTCGGTGAAGGTCCACCCGAAGAGGTCGTTGGCGCATTCGAGCTCCATCTGACGGATTTGCGACAGGTCGGTCGTGTCGGCCAGTACGGCGTTGAAGAAGGAGCCCATCGTCCGGTAGGTGCTGTTGACCTTCGAGGCGAAGCACTTGTAGAAGCCGTGCTGCTGTTCGTAGCTCAGCCCGGCCGGCAGCACGCCCTGGGCCACCAGGTAGGGATAGGGGTAGATGTGGCGCATGTTGCGGGCGTCGGCATCGAGCTCCTCGACGATGGTGGTCACCACGACCATGTCCACCGTGTCGCTCACGCCGGGCATCTCGAGGAAGGTGACGTAGACCGGGTAGCTCGCCTCGAGCTGACCCGAGACGTCGTCGGCGAAGAGTGCGAATTCGGCGTCGGTCAGGTCGTCGAGGTAGACCATCCGGCGGTAGTCGCGCAGTGCTTCGCGCATCGCCTTGCGCTCCTGTTCGTTCCAGCGGCGCTGCTGGGAGCAGCCCGCAAGGCCGGCGGCGAAGAGCGCCAGCAGCGGAATGCAGAGTAGAATTTTTTTCATCATCTCTTGGTTGTTGGTTTGCTTCCACGTTGCGGAGCAATCCTTGTGCCAAAAAAGTTGTACCTTGCGGTGCGATAATTTCAATGGATGAGCTGCGACGATGGATTTCAACCGCTATATCACACTTGCCGAATTTTATGAACTTGCGGCGTTTTTCCGGACGGAGGGACGGCTCGTTACCTTTGCACCGGGAGAGTCGTTTGCCCGTCAGGATGAGCACAACCGCCGTTGCGGACTGGTCGAGGAGGGGGCTTTCCGATATGTGCATCTTACACCCCGCGGTGAATCTCCCGTGGTGGGTTATGCCTTTGCCGGGGAGTTTGTCGGCGACTATGTCTCGATGAGCAACGGTCATCCGTCCTGGGTCGGAATCGAGGCGACATGCGAGAGTCGCGTATGGTCTCTCGACAATGGTACGCTGGAGGCTTTCTATGGAGCGGATGCGGCGCATGAGCGGCTGGGCCGCCGGTTTGCCGAGCATTTGCTGGCCGAGGTCTATGAACGCCTGCTGCAATGTTATGTCACTTCGCCTCAGGAGCGTTATGAGATATTGATGCGTCGCTGCCCCGGGCTGTTGAACTTCATATCGCTTAAGGAGCTGGCCTCCTTCCTGCGCATTCGGCCCGAGACGTTGAGCCGCATCCGGCGCCGCATTCTGTGAGGTTTTTGATTTCGGTCAAGCCCCACGCGGGTAATATCCGATACTTTTGCCTCCATGAAACAGGCTATTGTTATCGGAGCCACGTCGGGAATTGGCCGTTGCCTCGCGGAGCGTCTTGCGGCAGCTGGCTGGCGTGTAGGAGTGGTTGGCCGTCGCGAGGCGTTGTTGCGCGAAATGGAGGAATGCTCTCCGACCGCCTTTTTGTCTGCCGAGGCAGACATTACGCAACCGGCTACCTCTCTTGCCGCCTTATCGGATTTGGCCGAACGGCTGGGAGGCATGCATCTATGTATCGTATGTTCCGGCACGGGTGAATTGAACCCGACGCTCGATTTCACCCTTGAGGAGCCATCCATTCTGACCAATGTCCGGGGATGGACGGCTGTGGTGGACTGGGCATACACCTATTTCGAACGTCGAGGAGGGGGCGACCTTGCCGTCGTTACGTCGATTGGTGGATTGCGCGGAAGCGCGTCGGCACCGGCATACAATGCTTCAAAAGCCTATCAGATTAATTATGTCGAGGGTTTGTGCCAGCGAAGCGTAAAATCGGCTTCGAAGGTTCGGATTATGGAGATTCGTCCGGGATTGGTTGATACGGCGATGGCCAAAGGCGACGGTTTGTTCTGGGTGATGCCTGTTGACCGGGTGGCCAATCAGGCGCTGAGAGCTTTGTCGCGGGGCCGCCGGTTAACCGTTGTCACCCGCAGATGGCGGATTGTGAGCTGTATACTCCGTCTGTTGCCCGAATTCCTGTACCTTAGGCTGTAATCGGAAGAGCGGAGGGTCGCTGACAGCCGGAGTCTTGTTCCTCGACGCTTCTTCGGGGCATGCGTTGTCCGGAAATCGGCCGTACGTCGCTGCGCGTTCGCTTTGAATCGGGAACCGGGCTTTCCGAGGCCTGGCCGATGGGTCGTTGCGGCGTGCCGATGATTGGCGCGGAGTGGTTGCCCGCGGCCGGGTGACCCGCAAAAAACGGGAACAAAACAGACAAAAAAGAGAAAATTTCCCTACTTTTGCGCTTTCTTCGCAATTTAAGTCGCTTGAAAATGAAACTCTTCGAATTCAGACCCAAACTCTTCGACACGCTCCGCAACTATTCGCGTGCGGATTTCATGCGCGATTTGATGGCCGGCGTCATCGTCGGCATCGTCGCTCTGCCGCTGGCCATCGCCTTCGGTATCGCGTCGGGCGTGTCGCCCGAGAAGGGCATCATCACGGCCGTCATTGCCGGCTTCGTCGTTTCGCTGCTGGGCGGCAGCCGCGTCCAGATTGGCGGCCCGACCGGCGCCTTCATCATCATCGTCTACGGCATCGTCCAGGAATACGGCGAGGCGGGGCTTCTGGTGGCAACGCTCATGGGTGGCGTGCTGCTCGTGCTCATGGGCCTTTTCCGGCTGGGTACGGTCATCAAGTTCATCCCCTATCCCATCATCGTGGGCTTCACGAGCGGTATTGCCGTGACCATCTTCACCACGCAGGTGGCCGACATCTTCGGCCTCGACTTCGGCGGCGAGAAGGTGCCGGGCGACTTCATCGAGAAGTGGGCCCTCTACTTCCGCCACTTCGACACGGTCAACTGGTGGAACACGCTCGTGGCCGTGCTGAGCATCGCCATCATCGCCCTCACGCCGAAGTTCCTGCGCCGCATTCCCGGTTCGCTCGTGGCCATCGTCGCGATGACCGCGGCCGTCTGGGCGCTGCGCCGCTATGCGGGCATCGACACCATCGACACCATCGGCGACCGTTTCACCATCAGCTCGCAACTGCCCGCTGCGGCGCTTCCGGCCCTCGACTGGGAGGCCGTGCGCAACCTCTTTCCCGTAGCGGTGACCATCGCGCTGCTGGGCGCCATCGAATCGCTCCTCTCGGCTACGGTTGCCGACGGCGTCATCGAGGACCGTCACGACTCGAATACCGAGCTTATCGCCCAGGGCGCTGCCAACCTGCTGACGCCCCTCTTCGGCGGTATCCCCGCAACGGGCGCCATTGCCCGCACGATGACCAACATCAACAACGGCGGCCGTACGCCCGTGGCGGGCATCATTCACGCCGTAGTGCTGCTGCTCATCCTGCTGCTGCTCATGCCGCTGGCGCAGTATATCCCGATGGCCTGCCTGGCCGGCGTGCTGGCTGTGGTGGCCTACAACATGAGCGGCTGGCGCACCTTCAAGGCGCTGCTGCGCAATCCCCGTTCGGATGTGGCCGTGCTGCTCATCACCTTCTTCCTGACGGTGGTCTTCGACCTGACGATTGCCATCGAGGTGGGTCTGCTCATCGCCTGCGTCCTCTTCATGAAGCGCGTGATGGAGACCACCGAGATTTCGGTCATCCGCGACGAAATCGACCCCAGCGCCGGTACCGACATGACGCAGCATGAGGAGCACCTCACGGTGCCCGAGGGGGTCGAGGTCTATGAAATCAACGGTCCCTACTTCTTCGGCATCGCCACCAAGTTCGAGGAGCTGATGGCCCAGATGGGCGACCGTCCGAAGGTGCGCGTCATCCGCATGCGCAAGGTTCCCTTCATCGACTCGACAGGTCTGCACAACCTCACGACGCTGTGCGATATGTCGCGCCGCGAGAAAATCGAGGTAGTGCTGTCGGGTGTGAACGAGAAAGTACGCGTGGCGCTCGAACGTGCGGGCATCATCGACATGCTGGGCGCCGAGAACGTCTGCCCCAACATCCACGTGGCGCTCGAACGTGCCGGGAAACTTGCCGCCGAGCGGCGCTGATGCGCCCGGCGGTATGCCGCGCCCCGTGGCGGCGGCTCTGTGATACGGTCCGGAACTTCGGTTCCGGACCGCTTTGTTTCCGCCCATGCGCTGCATGGATACGAGGCGGGGAGGACTCCGTCGTGGAATCCTCCCCGTTTTGTGAATCCGTTCGGCTCCGGCCTCAGAAGGTGCCGAAGCGGAAGACAATCTTCTGGCAGTAGAGCTCGCCGGGATGGAGCAGCGGCGAGGGGAAGTCGGCATGGTTCACCGCATCGGGGTAGTTCTGGCACTCGATGGCTACGCCGGCGTAGTCGTCGTAGTGGCCGCCCGACTTGGTCTCGGGGCATCCGCCCGAAAGCCAGTTGCCCGTATAGAGCATCACGCTGGGCTGCGACGAGAGCACCTCGACGCGGCGACCCGACCGGGGGTCGCGCAGCTCGCCCACCTCGCCCAGAATGTTGGGCTTCCAGCCGTCGATGATGAAGGGGTGGTCGTAGCCCCGGAAGTCGCGGATGTGGTTGAATTCCGAGTCGATGCCGGGCCGGAGGGCGCGGAACGTACGGAAGTCCTGCGGCGTACTCTCGACATCGAGGATGCCTCCCGTGGGAATTTGCCGCTCGTTCATCTCGAGCACGCGCGACGAGTTGAGCCGCAGCTCGTGGTCGAGCACCGAGCCCGAGTTTTCACCCGAGAGGTTGAAGTATACGTGGTTCGTCAGATTGACGGGCGTCGTCCGGTCGCACTTGGCCAGATAGGTGATTTCGAGTGCGTTGTCGTCGTCGAAGTCGAAGACCGCCTCGACGTTCACCTCGCCCGGATAGCCCTGGTCGCCATCCTCCGACGTGAGGGCCATCACCACGCGGTTCTCCTCCACGCGGCTCTCCCAGATGCGGTTGGCGAAGTTCTTCGTGCCGCCGTGCAGGTGGTTCACGCCGTTGTTCACCTCGAGCCGGTACTCCTTGCCCTCGACCGTCATCCGCCCGTAGGCGATGCGGTTGGCCACGCGGCCCACGCTCTTGCCCGAGGCCGCTCCGTCGAAAAAGTAGCCTTCGGGGTGCTTGTAGCCCAGTGCCACGTCGGCGATGTGTCCCTCGCGGTCGGGGACCTCAATCGAGACGATTGCCGCGCCGTAGTTGGTGACCCGTACGCAGCCGCCCCGGTCGTTGCGCATCGTATAGAGGATGATGGCCTCGCCTTCGGGGGTCATGCTCCAGAGATTCTGTTCGATTTCAATCATGGTGTTCGTTTTTTTTCGATTGTCGGTTCTGCAGACGGCGCTTACTCGGCGGGCTGTAGCCGCTCGAGCAGGTTGTCGATGCGGCGCAGGGTCTCCTCCTTGCCGATGAAGGCCGTCACGTCGTACATGCCGGGACCCTTGCCCGCGCCCACGAGCGCCAGGCGCAGCGTGTTCATCACCTGTCCCATGGCGTAGCCCTTCTCCTCAATCCAGGCGTGGACAATCCGCTCGGTGTTCTCGAGCGAGAAGTCGTCGATGCCCTCCAGCACGGCGCGTACCTCGCGCAGGATGCGCGGGTTGTCGCCCTTCCAGTACTTGCGCGTCTGCTTCTCCTCGTACTCGGTCGGGGCCACGAAGAAGAACGACGTGAGGTCCCACAGGTCGGTGATGAACGAGGCGCGCTCCTTCATGATGCCGGCGGCGCGCCCGGCGAGCTCGTCGGAGACTTCGATGCCGTGCTCGCGCAGGATGGGCTGGTAGAGTGCGGCCAGTTCGGCGTCGCTCTTGTGGTGCATGTACTGGGCGTTGAACCAGCGTGCCTTGTCGGGCTGGAAACGGGCTCCCGACTTCGAGACGCGGTCGAGCGAGAAGCTGTCGATGAGCTCCTGCATCGAGAAGATTTCCTGCTCGGTGCCGGGGTTCCAGCCCAGCAGCGCCAGCATGTTGATGAATGCCTCGGGGAAGTAGCCGTCCTCGCGGTAGCCGTGGGCCGTCTCGCCCGTCGTGGGCGACTTCCAGAAGAGCGGGAAGACGGGGAAGCCCATCTTGTCGCCGTCACGCTTCGAGAGCTTGCCGCCGCCCGTGGGCTTGAGCAGCAGGGGTAGGTGGGCGAAGGCGGGACGCGACTCCTCCCATCCGAAGGCCCGGTAGAGCAGGTAGTGGAGCGGCAGCGACGGGCGCCACCCCCCCCCCCGGGTGACGGGAAAAGCTCGGGGGGGGGGGGGGGGGGGGGGCCCCCCGCCCCCAGCCACTCCTCGCCGCGGATGACGTGCGAAATCTCCATCAGGTGGTCGTCGACGATGTTGGCCAGGTGGTAGGTGGGCAGCGCGTCGGCCGACTTGTAGAGCACCTTGTCGTCGAGCGTCGAGGTGTTCACCTCGACATGGCCGCGAATCAGGTCGTCCATTGCGACCACTTCGTTCTCGGGCATCTTGAAGCGGATGACCCACTGGTCGCCGCGTTCGATGCGGGCACGCACCTCGTCGGCCGGCAGGGCGAGCGACGTGGCGAGCTTTTCGCGCACCGCATGGTTGTAGGCGAAGGCGTCGCCGCGCGCTTCGGCCTCCTTGCGCAGGGCGTCGAGCTCCTCGGCCGTATCGAAGGCGTAGTAGGCCCACCCCGCATCGACGAGCTGGAGGGCATACTTGAGGTAGATTTCGCGACGCTCGCTCTGGCGGTAGGGGGCGTGGGGGCCTCCGACGCCTACACCCTCGTCGATTTCGATGCCGCACCACTTGAGCGAGTCGAGGATATACTGCTCGGCTCCCGGAACGAAGCGCTGCGAGTCGGTGTCCTCGATGCGGAGGAGCATCACGCCGCCGTGACGGCGCGCGAAGAGGTAGTTGTAGAGTGCCGTGCGGACACCGCCGATGTGCAGCGGGCCGGTGGGGCTGGGTGCGAAGCGCACCCGAACGGGTCTTTCCATATCGTGTTTCAAATTTTGAATATTCGTTGGGTTCGTACCGACCGCCGCCCTCCGACCGGTGTGGTGTCGGACGGCTGCGGCCGCAAGGTTTGTCCGGCCGGTGCGGGGGGGGGTCTCCGTTGCCGTCCGGGCGGTGTGTCGGCCGGGTCCGGAGGACCGGGTTACCTGACGCGGTACTCGAGCCGCATGGTGATGCGGGCCTTCTTCTGGCGCGACGAGGTGTTGAACGACCCGCCGGCCGAGAACTCCTCGTTGGTGTTGGCGCCCGTAATCTGGAAGACGCCCATGCGTGCCGAGGCTACGCGGCCCAGCTTGGCGCCGGCGTTCCTGGCAATCTTCTCGGCGCGCGTGCGGGCGTCGGCCGAGGCGGTCTCGATGAGCCCCATCTTCACGTCGTCGAGTTTCGTATAGTAGTAGTCCGGCGCCATCACCTCTATGCCCACGCCCTGGGCCATGAGCGACGAGATTTCACGCGAGATGGCCTCGACCTTCTCCACTTCGTTCGACTCGACCGTAAAGCGCTGCCGGAGCATGTAGCCCGTGAAGCGCTGTCCCGCCCAGTTGCCGTTGGCGTTGTAGACGGGCGTGTACTGTTTCTCGACGTTGACGAACTCGAAGACCACCGCTTCGGCGGGCAGCCCCCGCTCCGAGAGGAACTTCTGGACCTTCGCCTTGCCGGCCTCGATTTCGGCGTAGCCCCGGGCGACATTCTCCGCTTCGGCCGTCAGGACGCCCGACCAGACAATCAGGTCCGAGGTGAACTCCGTCTCGCCCAGCCCCGTGACGGTGACGGTCTCCTGGGCGCGGTACTTGTAGGTGTAGTAGCGGCCCAGCAATACGACGCATACGATGGCCGTCACTCCAAGAATAAGGTACTTGCTTTTCATGGTTCGAATACGGTTTAGGTTGATTCGTGGCGGGTGGACGGGGGCGGGCGTCCGCGGGGGAGGGGACTCAGACGTTGAACAGGAAGTGCATGATGTCACCGTCCTGCACGACGTACTCCTTGCCCTCGATGCCGATTTTGCCGGCGTCGCGGCAGGCCTTCTCCGAACCGAGCGTCACGTAGTCGTCGTACTTGATGACCTCGGCGCGGATGAATCCCCGTTCGAAGTCGGTGTGGATGATGCCGGCCGTCTGGGGAGCCTTCATGCCGCGGATGTAGGTCCAGGCGCGCGTCTCGTCGGCGCCCGTGGTGAAGAAGGTCTCGAGGTTGAGCAGCCGGTAGGCCGACTTGATGAGGCGCGCTACGCCCGACTCCTCGAGTCCGAGGTCTTCGAGGAACATCTGGCGCTCCTCGTAGCTCTCCAGTTCGGCGATGTCGGCCTCGGTGGCGGCGGCGATGATGAGCATCTCGGCCTTCTCGTCGGCGATGGCGGCGCGCACCGCCTCGGTATAGGCGTTGCCCGTCGCGGCGCTCTTTTCATCGACGTTGCAGACGTAGAGCACCGGCTTGTCGGTCAGCAGGTTGAGGTCTGCAACCAGCTTGCGGTCCTCCTTGTCGAGCTCGACCGTGCGGGCACTTTTGCCCTGCTCCAGTACGGCCTTGTACTGCAGCAGCAGTTCGACGGCGCGCTTGGCCTGCTTGTCACCGCCCGAGGTGGCCGCCTTCTGTGTCTTCGCCAGGCGGTTCTCGATGGTTTCGAGGTCCTTGAGCTGGAGCTCCGTGTCGATGATTTCCTTGTCGCGCACGGGGTCGATGGAGCCGTCCACGTGGGTGATGTTGCCGTTGTCGAAGCAGCGCAGCACGTGGATGATGGCATTCGTGTTCCGGATGTTGCCCAGGAACTTGTTGCCCAGACCCTCGCCCTTCGAGGCACCCTTGACCAGACCGGCGATGTCGACGATTTCGATGGTGGTGGGGATGACCCGTTTGGGGTTGTCGATTTCGGCCAGGCGGACGAGCCGCTGGTCGGGTACGGTGATGACGCCCACGTTGGGCTCGATGGTGCAGAAGGGGAAGTTGGCTGCCTGAGCCTTCGCGTTGGACAGGCAGTTGAAAAGCGTCGATTTGCCGACATTGGGCAATCCGACGATGCCGCATTGTAAAGCCATTATCTGAATCGGAATTTTCGTTTCGTGCTGCAAAGATAACCAACTTTTCGGGAACGGGATGCGCATGCGGGTTTATTTATTTTTCGAAGGGGCGTCCTCCGACCTCGGAGCTCAGTTTCAAAACGTTTGCCCGGGCGATGGGCGCGGCCCGGGCGGCAGGGGGCAAAATATACTGCCCATTGCTTGACTCGAATCGCTTTAATGCGTATCTTTGGAGGTCAAAAAAGAGCCTTGCAACTATGGATTTGAAAACGATACGGGAAGAGTTGTCGCACCTCGAATCGCTGGTCGACGGATGGCGGTCGGATGCCGGGATTCCGGCCCTCGAGCGCGACCTTGCGCTCGGAATGCTCCGCCGTCTCTATGAGTGCGTGCGCTTTGGCGCGGAGGAGGTTTCGCCGCAGGCTGCCG
>OGQC01000251.1_pt1 | contig 32971 bp, 21 predicted proteins | sample 1553081 | NCBI WGS metagenome assembly OGQC01 (sample SAMEA2580267, study PRJEB22360) | human gut metagenome | biome: human gut; feature: human-associated habitat; material: faeces | place: Denmark | collected 2008/2010
CCATGAATTGAGAATACCCGTTCCGTTGATGCAGAGCAATACTCCCAAACGAGTTTGCTCAGCTGTATGATTCACATGCGCAAAGGTATTGACACGCGACTGTAAATCATAATTCACTTCGCTATTCACACCGTATACAACTCCTGACGTTCCTGCCGTAGAGGCGATTTCACCCGGATTGAACACATTCAGTGAAAGTGCATTATTCGGCTGGTCACCAGCACGATAAGTAATCGGTGTTCCTTCTTTCAATCCTAATTCTTTCGCAGCAACGGCATTTACACGTCCTTGTTCCGCAAAGGTCGGTTTGATATCTGCAATGAGCGAAGCATCAAACCCGTAATAATCCATCAGGAAATCGGCTACGCAATTATTTTTAAAGTCCCAGAACATTCCTTCTGAAAGACCGGAAACAGTTGTACATATATCTCCACTCAACTTCATGGCAATATAATCACCGGGAAGCATTATTTTATATATCTGCTCGTAGACAGCCGGTTCGTTCTGTTTGATCCAAGCCAACTTTGAAGCTGTAAAATTACCTGGCGAATTCAGTAAATGAGAAAGACACTTCTCCTCTCCGATCATTTCAAATGCTTTCTGTCCATAAGGCACTGCACGAGAATCACACCAGATTATAGCGGGACGCAATACATGCTGGTTCTTATCTACACATACCAGTCCGTGCATTTGATAGGAAATACCGATAGCTTTAATTTCGGCAGCACCAACTCCTGATTCTGCCATAATAACCTGTGTGGACAACTTCAGGTTTTCCCACCAACTTTCAGGGTCTTGTTCTGCCCACCCGGGATTTACTGCGATAATCTTCGCTTCTGTTTTCGGGAAAAAGGCAGATGCGGCACATTTTCCGCTTTCTACATTGACCAGACTCGCCTTTACTGACGAGCTTCCTATGTCATAACCTAATACGTACATCGTTATATAGTCTTTTAAAATTATCTTCTTGTCTTGTTGTAGATTTTCCGGTCAAACCGATAATACCTTGCGGCCCGGTGAGATACTCCCTGTTCGTATTCTTCCGTCGGCACGATGTATTCCATCATGGAAATCTTCTTATGGAAGTTGCGTACATCCAATGCCTTGCCGTAAATCACCTCATACAGCATTCGCAGTTGCAGAGCAGTAAATTTCCGTGGAAGCAGTTCGAAGATGCACGACGGGTTGAATTCGATGTGCTGCCGGATAAACTTCATGGCTTCTGCAATAATCAGATTATGGTCGAATGCCAGGTCCTTCACTTCTTCCAGTGCCACCCATTCTGCCTTGTATTCATCCAAGTTCTTGTTGAGGGTCTTATCTATTTTTACCATGGCAAAGTAGGCGATGGTCACGATTCGCTCCACTTTGGCCTTTTCAGCTCTTTCCAGCCAGTGAACATCTTTGGGATTCTTGGTGCGGTCCTTTGAACCGAACGCCTTGAACTGCATCAGGTCTACGTTCTTGAGTCCAGTCAAATCACGAAGCACTCGTTTGGCTGCATCATCCAAGTCTTCATCCATATAGATAAGGCTTCCGGGGAGTTTCATATCGTGGAAAACTTCTCCACTTTCTTCTCCCATTCTTTTTACGAGCAACACCTTTAGTTTCTCTCCATCGAATCCGATGACCACGCAGTCTACTGAGATGTGATTATTGGCTAATTGTTCAGTGTATTCCATAAGCATTTTTCTGTCTACACCGCAAAGGACGTTTTTTTTATTGATATATGCAATAGGGCTTTTGTGGGTTGTAAAACCTTATTGTTCAATAGGGTAAATATCTTATTTGATACGATATCGTGATGTGATGTTTTTGTAGTTCATACAATATGTATAAAAGGTAATTTTCCGTGCAGGCTTATTGGTAAAAGTACAACAACCCGAAAAATCGAATTTTCAATGTCTTACGTGAGGAATAGGAAAAGTCTCCTGCAAGGGGCTTATTGTATTTTATGTTTATGTTGAAATCTCAGTGCCTTATTTTGAGTAAAGAAGGGGATAGTGGTAAGAATCTTTATGTGTTAAAAAAACAAAAGAAGAAAATTTGTATCTTTGCCCTGTGTTTTAAAGGATACATTGTATGGAAAATTCGATGAAGCTTATTATGCTGGGTACGGGAAATGCGGCCACCGTAGCCTGCTACAATACCTGTTTTGCCTTGTGTCTGGATAAATACTTTTTAGTGGATGCCGGAGGAGGCAACGGCATTCTGTCACAGTTGCAGAAGACGCATATCCCGTTGTCGGGCATTCATGAGATATTTGTGACGCATGCACACACCGACCATATACTGGGGGTGATATGGATGATTCGTATGGTGGCTCAGGCTATTCAGAAGGGAGAGTACCAGGGCGAACTACGTATATATGGGCATGACAAGGTGGTACAAGTGCTCGACTGGATTTGCCGGATGACTTTACCCAAGAAGATTGTGGCACGCCTAGGAGAAGAGATATTGTTGTGTGAGGTGAAGAGCGGAGAGAAATTTCAGGCCATCGGCCTGGAAGTGGAATGCTTTGACATTGCCTCTACGAAGGAGAAACAGTTTGGTTTCCGTACCTGTCTTCCCGACGGACAATCACTGGTTTGTCTGGGTGATGAACCTTATAATGCATGTAACCAGATGTATGTGGAAGGAGCCGACTGGTTGCTGTGTGAGGCGTTCTGTCTGTATGAAGACCGGGAACGGTTCAAACCCTACGAGAAGCATCATAGCACGGCTTTGGATGCCGGACGGTTAGCAGCTCAGCTTGGAGTGAAGAATCTGCTGCTGTATCACACGGAAGACAAGACACTGGCTACCCGTAAAGAGCGCTATACGGCAGAAGCAGCTTCGCAATTTAGCGGCAAGGTCTATGTCCCGGAAGATTTGGAGGAAATTTTACTACGGGGTAATGAATGAATTACTACGTAGTAGTCGGTCTGTTACTACGAGGTAACGGAGGAACTACTGCGTAGTAGTTTAAAGGGTATTTGAAGAGGTTTTAAATGAAATAAGAAAGGCGTTCCGATTGTGTGGACGGAACGCCTTTCTTTATGAAAAGATATATTTTCTCTTACTTCATTACCTTGACAAAATAGGTGAGGGTCGGTAAGTGGTCGCTGAATCCATTCTGGAATGTAGTACCCGAGAATGTACGAAGTGGATACCCTTTGTATTTCCCTTCCTTTTGAAGCAGGAATGGACGGTTGAATACTTCGCTCTTCCAGAATTTCAATGTACTGCGGTCTTTGCCAATCAGGTTACCTGATATAATCTGCTGGTCGAACAAATTCCATTGGTTCTGGTAGCAGAGGGAACCGATACCCTGATCGTACAATTTCCAGGTAGCATTGTAATATCCGTCAGGTTTTACCTCTTTAATATTCTTTTTAGCACCCAGTACCTCGCTGCAGCTCTTGTTGAACGGGTCATCATTCAAGTCACCCACAATGAGCACTTTTGCTTCCGGGTTCTGTGCATGGATAGAATCGCCAATGTGTTTTACGATGCTGGCAGCAAATTCTCTCAGCGGAGAAGAAGCTGAACCACCGTAGCGTGAAGGCCAGTGATTTACAATCAGGTGAAACGGTTCCCCGGCCAGTATACCACTAACCAGCAGAATGTCGCGGGTTTTATAGTGCGGCATATCCGGCTTGTTGAAAGGATAGGTTCTGGCATCAATCAGCTTGAACAGTTTCGGGTTGTACAAGGCCGCTACATCAATACCTCTGTGGTCGGGCGATTCGAAATGTACGATTTCATATCCCGTTCCACTGATGGGAGCTGTTTTTGTCAGGTCTTCCAAAACTTTCCGGTTTTCCACTTCCGAGATACCGATGATAGCAGGGCCTGCCGGACAGTAATCTCTTCCCAATTGAGAGATTACCTTGGCAATATTCTGTAACTTTTGTTCATACTTGGTCTGGGTCCATTCGTACTTTCCTTCCGGAGTGAAATCATCATCCCCTTCGTTGTTAGGGTCGTCCACCGTATCCCAAAGGTTTTCTAAATTATAGAATGCGGCTGCATAAACACCCAGTCTGTCTTGTGCAAACAGACTGGTGGTATATACACAAGTAATGAACAAAGTGAAAATAAGCAATCGTTTATTCATAACTTTCATGGTTTGATGTGTGCATTAATTGCTTGGAGTGGGTTCAATAGTTGTACCTCCGTCACCACCGGTGCTGCCACTTCCACTTCCTGGAACATAGAGTTTGACGCTGAATAATCGCAACCCATACGTGTTATCTGCTGCGGTTGTATAAAATTCTAAAGTTGTATTATTTGAAATATTTATGTCTTTAATTTCAAACTCAAAAGGTTTGTTACCTTCTTGATTTTCTCCACTGACCACTTTACTCGATAAGGGGAGTTCTGTACCGTTGCATTTAATTTTCAGTGTATTTAGGTCTTGTGTTTCTCCTGAATTATAAACATTGCATCCTACCTGATATTTTAATGTGGCTTTAGTAGCACCTTGCCCGTTTATGCCTTTTACTTTCAGATTAATGTCAGATCCTTTTGGGAACCACACGTTAGCAGGATAAGCGGAGCCTATGCGTACATCAGCCTTTCCTGATCCATCTTCGAAGAATCCAGGATTATCAAAACCTGTGTATTCGGCGATTTTAGGCCAGTAATTTCCACTCTTTTCAGGAGTTCCAAAAGATTCTTGGAATAAAACAGTTTCACCACTCGGGGTTTCTCCGCCTTCATTTCCACCTTCTTCTTCATTGCTTCCGGTAAAGTCGCTTACGTCATTAGCAGTACGTAGAGTAAGTTGCCAAGTACCTCTGAATCTTCCTAAGATACCTGTTACATTACCTTTTCCTTCTGGAAGTTTATTACCTGCAAAGCTGGCATAATTGCTGGTACGAATCATGATAGTATTTCCATGACTGTCGGTAATGTTTTCTTCACCATAACCATCTTCTGGAGCAAAGATACCCTTACCACCGTTCTGGAAAGTAACTCCGGTAAATTGCACTAATTTGAATTTATAGTTATCGGGAGCAGCGTTGATGGTACTGATGTCATCAATTACAACAGGCTTGGCATTTTCTGGATTAGCCCATCCGTCTTTGCTGACATGTTTTTCGAAATCTTCCCACGGTGTGCGGAATAAATATCCTTCTGGATGTCCTAGCTGTTGTTCGTCACCGTATACAGAAATACTCAATCCGTTCAGGTCTACATATACAGTCTGACCTACCGGATAATAGTTGTACACACTGCTTTGGTCTACTTCCATTTCAATGGCACCCGTTTCATCCTGCAAGTAGATTTTCTTGAAGATGTTTCCTGATTCATCGTTACCTGTGATGACGGCTTTGAGTATCTGGTCTTGCGTGATAATGATAGGAACGTCCTGAGTAGCTGCTGCATTTTGTGTACGCAATTCTGAAATCGTGATATTGGCTGCCGGACCTGTGTATTCAGGTTCTGTCAAGAGAGGAGCATCATAGTCTCGTTCACAAGCAAAGAGAGCGAGTGAGGCAATGAGTGGCAGACTGATATTTCTTAAAAGTTTCATATATTCTGAGTTTTATGTAGGTTAATGATTAAAAACGGTAGCTCACATTCAGGAAGCAGTTGATGCCCTGCATGTAGTAGTATTTTCCTCCAAAGCGTTCCGGATGGTCAAGGTCAAATCGTCCCTGTTCGTATCCTCCGGTACAAATGTCTTTCTTGTTCAATACATTGTTCAGAGAAAGATTGAAGTTGATAGATTGTCTTCCAGGCAAGTAGAAAATTTTTCCGATAGACAAGTCTAATGTATAGGCTGCCGGGAAACGTTCTTGTGTGGTCAACTGCTTGAAGGCATCGTAATACTGGTTATACGGAGTTACTTCTGTGTAGCTTGAAGCCAGACGGCGGAGGGGAGCAGCTTCGATGTAGTTGCGTGCAAATCCGTTCAGGTTGGCTCCCAGGAACCAGTATTTGATGAAGTAACGGATTCCGAATGTACCGGCAATCTGTGGAACTCCACCTACGTAAACATCCTTCATGTATACTTGTTCTCTTTCCACTATCTTTCCGTTTTCGGAGTTCTTGATACCGTCAGGGTTGTTGCTGTAATAATATTCACCTACGGTTCCTGCCAGGTCGAAGCTCCAATGGTCATCCAGTTTGTAGGTAGCTCCCAGCTCAATACCTCTGTGAATGCGGTTTACTCCATACAACACGTGGTTGATGAATGTTCCTTCAATGCCGTCATAGTAGCTGTTGCGTTCCATCTGGTCATAGAAATTAGTCTGGAACACTCCGATACGTCCGGCCAGATGAGGAGTAGAGAAGATGTAGTTGATGTCGGCAGAGAGAACCCGTCCGCTCTTCATGTCATCAATGGTACGGTCTGTGATACGCGGTGATACGTATGCTTCGTTGGGCAGCGGAGCTTCACTTCCATAACTGATGTTGGCGTTAATCATGTGACGTCCGTTGAACTTGTAGGTCAGTCCTCCTTTTACCATTAAGTCTGTGAACTGATGGCGTGCACCTTTACCGAAAGAACTGTCCGGATAACGTCCGTTACGCATTTTACCATCACGCTGGAAGCTGGTATAAGTCAGCTTCATTCCGTAATAGTAATCCCAATAACGTGAATGATACTGATTCACTATCCAGGCATTCAGTGAGTAAATGTTCAGGTTATAGTTGTAACCGAAAATTCCTTCTTCGTACACTTTTCTCTGCGGGCGGTTCAAGTCGTTCTGAATTTTGTCCGGATCACCAGAGAAGTCTTGTTCTGCAAACTTATCAATATCCAGCACATATTCTGCTCCCAGCAGGTCGGCTACGGTCTTGAACTGGCGTGACTGAGTGTAGCGTGCACCGACTCCGGCTGTGATGTCGAAATGACGGCTCATGCGTGCGTTCAAAGTAGAGTTGAATGAAGTTTCCAACAGGTCACTGCGACGTTCTTCCAGCATGTAAACAGCTGCTCCGTTACCATTACGAATGTTGTTGGCATTAGCCAGGTAGAGGTCATCCCAGTTGATTTGTGTAAAGCTGGTCTGGTTAGTACGCCACAACTCTTTGTATCTTAGTTGTACCATTTCATCTTCAAAATACGAAGGAAGGTAGCGATAGTAATCCGGGCGAGGGTCAGGAGCATTGTACCAGTTCAGGGCCGTATTACCGTAGCGGGCATAATGTGCTCCTACACCTGTAGTCAGCGTCATATTATCGTTGATTTTCCAGATGTGCGAAATGATGGCAGTCGGGTCGAATGCCGTAACCACCTTTGCATTTCTTTTCTCTCCGTTCTGGTATCCCCAGTTCGGGTTGTAAAGGTAGTTCCCTGTCAGTTCATACACTTCGCGGTAAGAACTACCTTGCTGTCCACGCTGTACCGGTGATACGAAAGCTACCATTGACAGGCTATGTTCTCCTCCTTTCCATTGCTTTTCAGCAGAAAAGGCGAAAGAAACGTTCTTGTAGAAAGTTCCGTCGATGTTACCTTCATTCGAATAGCGTCCACCAATAGAGGTGGTGAATGCCCATCCGTTGTCCTTCAGTCCGGTAGAGTAGGTAAACATGCCACGGAGATAATAATTTCGGTTGGTATAGCTTAAGGTTAACTTTCCTCCAGGTGTATAGCTGCTGGCACGCATGTTGATGTTTTCCGTACCTCCCAACTCACCAAAAGTAAAGGACGAAGGAGCTGTGAAGTTGGTGACATCACCGTTACGTGTCATGTCGTTCAGTGCGCCTACTGCTGCATAGTTAAATACACCTCTGTTCTGGTCGTTGAATTCCACGCCATTGATGTATTTAACCTCCTGTGTGCTGTTGTATCCACGTGGAGAGAAGCGTGCGGGTGAAAGCTGATAAGCAGCTTTATTCAGGAAAATATCATTTGACAGAATCACGGTAGAGCTGACATCCTGCCCGGAGGTCTCCACGTCGTCATCCACCATGCCGGCATCAATGATGCCAATCATAGACACGTCTTCGTTTGCGTTAAGTTCAGTTACTCGGATAGGTTTTAGTTCAGTTACGCCTAAGTTTTCTACTTCAATGGAGACACTCTTGGGCGTAATCATTACGGAGTTAAGCTGAATGACGTAAGTTCCCGGCTGAATATTTCGGATGGTGAAATTTCCGTCCGCGTCGGTTGTGACTTGGCGATTCAGTTCTGTCACCGTCACAATTACACCTGGAATAGGGTCATTGCTTACTGCTCCGATCACACTTCCTTTCACGCTTACATTTCCTTGTGCAAAAACAAGGCAAGGAAGGAAGAATGCCATGAAGAACAGTAATTTGTGTTTCATAAAAAATTAATTGTTAGTTTAGTGTTATTTTATAGGGGGTGAAAGAGAACATGAAAAAGTTTTATAGAGCTTTTTCATGTTCTCTTTAGTAGGGATTTAAAGAAAATATTAATCCATAGTATGACTTCCTAATCCACTTACATCGTCCTTAGAAAGGGTTTCCCATTGAGAAGCGTCATAAGTGGAGGATGGTGAAGTAACATTAGATTTTCTGCGTAAAGTTACATCTTTTGCAAAATCAGCATTACCGCTATTAAATGTTCCTATAATGTCAATAAGTACTCCATTTTTGAACAAACCAACTGGATCGTTTCCATTAAAGTTCATTGCATTGCAAATTGTGGCCTCTCCTAAATAGATTTCAGCTTTACTATTTTTATAAACAATTGTTGACTTTGCAGCAATAGTGCCAGATAGTTCGCTATAATTTGAAAATCCTCCGTCTTTGCTCCATGTTTCTCCTCCATTGGTATTTAAGTCAATGGCATAGGCTGATAAATCAATAGCTTCGCTGGTCGGATTGTAGATTTCAATATATTTATTGTTACCTGTTGATCCTTCTACATATTCAGAAATGAATAAGTCTGCATTTCCCGGTTCAGGTTCCGGCTCTGGATCAACAGTGCCTCCTCCTTCTCCATTGGCAACGACTTTTACTTTCGTTATTTGCCATCCTAAAGCATTTGTGGTCGTACTCTTATAATGGAATGCGAATTGCATTTTCTTACCAGCATAAGCTGATAAATCGATTGTATTAGAAACATAAGTCCATGTACTTCCGTCATTGAAATTTGGAATTACGATAGGCGTCCAATCTCCATTTTCCTCTTTAACTTCTAAGGTTAACTCACTTTCGTGATTATCGGCTTTTTTATAATGGTTATAAGCATGATCAAATGTTAAAGTAGCAGTTGTTGCTGTAGTTAAATCGAGAGTGGGGGAAACCAAACGACTATCTGCTTCTCTTGCAGCGTCATTAATAAATGCCCCGGCCTTTATGTAAGTTGTTTCTTGGTATTTACCTTCTTTCCAAACATAACTTCCTCCTTCAGGGAGTGTAATGTTTTCGGTTGTGAATTGTCCCATTCCAGTTGCGAATGATTCATCCAATACCACAGTTTCTCCACCTGGTTGAGTTCCACCATCGAAATCAACATTAATATCTCCACCTAGTTTTTCACCCCAGTCTTCGATGGTAGCAGCTCCGATAGTTACTACCGGTTTCCCATTGTTGATAGACAGGTTGGCGTTAAAGCTTACATTTTTTCCTTTTTCAAAAATACTTGCGTCACTAATTGTATGAGTGAATGATTGGCCGTTGAGATTAAAAGTCAGGTTGAGTGACGTCTGGTCAGTGCTTGCAGCTGTTGGGAGAATGATGGCTGTAGCCGTAGCGGTTGTACCTTGTGCATCTATGTACATCGCTACATCTTTGTTGTTGGTTCCTGCTGTAGCAGTCAGTGTTCCGTCAGCCAAGTTAAATTCACCTTCTGTGCTGATACCCTTAATGTTTACACCCAATCCGTTAAGAGTTTCAATTGTTTCATCTTTGGTTACATTCAGGGTGACTTTAGTCAGTTGGTGTGTAAATCCCAGACTAATAGTGGTGGCAGTAGTTGCTGCTACTCCTTTAGTACCGTTAGAATAAATCAAATCGATGGCAGCCGGTTTGCTTTGGTCTGAAACATTGACTGCGATTTTGTTACCACTTACGCTCGTGGTATAAGGATAGTATGCAATGAAGTCTACATTTCCGCTTTCAGGGAGATAAATGCCATTACCAGGAGCAGCCGTCAATGTGCCGTTGGTCTGTGCAATGTACTTTTTGTTTTGTGCGGTTGCAGCCTCAATTCCACTTCCTGCGTTCATCATGTAAATACCCACTTCGTCGTTTGCATTCCAAGTGTTACCTGAAACTCTTGACTGAATAGCTGTGGTAAATACGATGCCTTCACTTCCGTACCATTCGCTGTTGTCGTCATTGTTTGTACAACTCATTAGAGTTAGGGTTGATAATGCCCCCATGTACAGTAGATTCGAGATTTTCATAATTGTAGTATGTTAAAAACAATGTATATTTTAGTTCCAAAGATTCGTATTAAGTTGTTCTTTGATAGAACTGCTTAGCTGTGGAAAGAATATGAACCCTGTTTGTTTTTCTAATTCAGTGACTGGAATAGCATATTTCATAAAACTTTTGGCATCGCCATAATCTTGGTGATGATCTAATTTAAAAGCAATGGTATGATAAGTACCATTTATTTTGCGTGCTACTGCTTTAAAATAATATGCTGGAATTACAATCTCCTTATTGTTATTATCTTTGATTGTTTCATTTTCTGATAAAGTATTTGATTTAGGCATGGCGCCTGTAACAACATAAACGGTATCTGATGCAGAAGACCAGCTATTTATTTTAAGCTCTAAATTCATCCAAATTCCTCCATTGAATTTATCTTGTCGTTGTGGTGTTTGATTTGTGTAGTAGAATGTTTGGTCGTTCATCGCTTGTGTAGCTCTTCTGTCATTACTGGGGCATTGGTGTCCTCTTCGGTATATATTGCTACTATATGTTTTACTGACAACAGCTTGAAAGTAATCCTCTTTGATGATAGGGTCAAGAATCCAATTGTCTTTTCTCCCTACTCCTTCGTTTTTTTTGGTATAATATAAGTGTAAGGGATAAGCTACCCAGTAAGCCATTTTTAGGTTCGTATTGTAGAGTATGCTGTAATTGCGAATCTTGATTCCGCTAAGTGAACCGCTGGTGTACTTTTCTCCGGTATAATGAGTAACGTATTTTATATTAGATTGATTCAGTTGTGACTCAGTAATTACCGGCGTTTCAAACCATTTCGTATATTTTGCTTCTGGGTCGGTCGTAATCTCTCCCCCCTGATAATTCACATTTACATTATATATATATTTGTAGCCTTGCTCAATGCTTCCAGCAATCTCAGTCTCAATTTCTTTGCTCTGTCCGTTCAGTTCCAGTTTGATTTTCAGTTTTCCGCTCAAGTCTTGAGGCAACAGAATAGCTTCTGCTTGTGTGGCTTCTTCATTTATATATAAAGAGAAGTTGGTTGCTTCACCGGAAGGAGTAATGCTACCATCAGAAAGATCGGCTGTACCTTTTACCTTCAGTCCGCTGATGGAGGCCTTGATACCTTTTAAGGAACTTCCAGAAGTAGATTTCAAGTTCAGCACCAATTTAGCCAGCAGATGCTTGAATTGCAGGTTACCTTGTGGAGACGTCAATTGACGGTTTGTCAGGTTTACTGCAGTCATCAAGTCGATGGCGTTTTGTTTGGTCTGGTTACTTAAATCAATGGGATAGTTTTTATAGTCACTAATAGTTTCACTATAAGGATAATATGCAATGAAGTCGACTGCACTATTGTCTTCCGGATAGTATATGGGACTATTTTTGCTTACGAAATAGCCGTCTCCTTTAGATGTTGCATAAGGAATGTTTTTAGCCAGTACATTACTATTGGCTAGCATAAATACACCAATTACGTCATTGGCTTCCCACGACGTATCGTAAGCTCTGGAATTTTGTGCATCATCTATGATAGAAGAGAATGTGATGCCTTTGTTATTCACTTCATTCTGGATGATGTTTGTTTCGTCATTCTGGCAGGATTGCAGAATACCCAGGGAAAGCATAATCCCTAATAGTGATTTCATTTTCATATTAAGAATAGTTTATTTTATGTTTTTAAATCATTCGGAATTATGTTTTGCTGATATTTTATTTGTTATTTGTATGTTGTGGAAATATTTGTTTTTGAAATTTGGCTTTAATTTAAACTGTTTTGGGCAAATAATAAAATATTTATGCGATTATTTTTCAAAAATATGGTAAACATAGAATGTTTGTGTGAAGTTTTTACAGTTGAATGAAATTCTTGTGAAAGATTAAGGTAAAAAAAGAGGTATCCATGGGAATGGATACCTCTTGTGGTAATAAAATTAGTTTGAGTAAGCTGTTTTTATTCTTTTTCTTTCAAGCTTTCATCAATGTCCTTGATTTTCTTCAGCACCAGTTCCATGTCTTTCTTCAGGCGCTCAATCTTGCGTGTGATGTCAGCCACCAGTGTATTTCCCTTCTTGGAAGAAGAATTCAGGAAGCCAAGGTTGTTTTCGTAGGTCTGGATGTCGTTTTTCAGTCCTTCGTAAGTGCGAACCAGGCGTTCACGGTCGCGGTAGAGATTTCCTTCCTTGTTTCCGTTGGTGCGTACACTGCTCAGGCGTTTTTCAGTAGCCGACAGGTGCAGGCGGTCGAACAGCTTGTCTACCAATGCATGGAATTCTTTATACAGACGGTCTTTTTCCTTGAACGGAACGAAGCCGATGGCATTCCATTCTTTCATCAGGGCACGTACTTGTTCGGCGGTTGCATCGTCTGCAGTTCCGGCAGCTTCTAAAGCAGCCATACGCTTAATGACATCTTCTTTCTTTGCCAGGTTTTCCACTTCTTCCGAACGTTGTGAAGAAGTCGCCTTGTTTTTCCGTTCAAAGAAATAGTCGCAGGCACCGATGAAACGTTTCCATACGGCATCTGAATGCTTTTTGGCCACCGGACCGATGGTCTTCCATTCTTTCTGGAGCTTGGTCAGGATTTCAGCCGTTTCTTTCCAGTCGGTACTTTCTTTCAGGGCTTCAGCCTTTTCGCAGAACGCTTTTTTCTTTTCCAGGTTAGCTGCCATTGTTTCTTTCACAGATTTGAAGAAAGCAGCTTTCCGGCGGAAGAATTCATCGCAGGCAGCGCGGAAACGTTCGAAAATCTTGACGTTCATCTTTTGCGGAGCATAGCCGATGGTTTTCCATTTGGCCTGGAGGGCAAGGATTTCATTGGTCTTGTCTTCCCAGTCGGCAAAAGTAGTGAAGGTGTCATATTCCATACCTTCCACGATTTCGCAAATCACCGTCTTCTGGTCCAGGTTATTCTGTTCTTTTTCTTTCAGTTCTTCAAAATGCTGCTGGTGGCGTTTGTTGACAACCGTAGAGGCAGCCTTGAAACGGCTCCAGATTTCTTCGCGCAGGTCTTTGGCTACCGGACCGATGGCACGGAATTCCTGATGAAGCTTCTGCAGCTGGTGGAAAGCAGAAATTACGTCGGGCTCTTCGGCCAGTTTTTCTGCAGCTTCGCACAAGCGGGTCTTCTGTTCCAGGTTTTTCTTGAAGTCATATTCGCGGAATTCGTTGTTCAGCTTCACCATGTCATAGAATTTTTCGGTGTAAAGCTGGTAAGTTTTCCACAGTTCGTTTACTTTCGTTACCGGAATCTGGCCTGTTTCATTCCATTCCTGCTGCAATTTCTTAAATTCGTCGTATATCTTGTTGGTATCTTCCTGCGATTCGGTCAGGAACTTCATTCTTTCCAGGATACCCAGTTTCTTGGTCAGGTTTTCTTCCTTTTCCTGCTCCTGTGCAGCCGCTAAGGCATTTCTCTTCTCCTTGATGGCGTTCATGACAGCTTTGAACTCTTCTTCTGCCGGTTCTGTTTCCGGAGTGAAGTCTTCTGCCTTTCCCCCTTCGTCGATGAAAGCTTTCCGTGCCGCTTCTGATTTGGCTTTTTGTAGTTTGTAGAACGTTTGTTTAAGTGAATCGATTTCCTGCTTGTTGGTCAGGTCGTTTTTCTCGTTGATTTCCTTGAGGCGTTGCACCACTTCTTCCAGTGTCTGTTTGGGAGCGGATGTTTCCTTTTCGGTGTCTTCAACAGTAGGAACCGGTGCTTCAATGGGTTGTTCCATCGGAGTTTCGGTTAATGGGCGGTTGGTTTCATTTACTTCCATCGTATATAGATTTTAAAGAGTATAATATCCTAGTTTTTTCTTTACCATTAGTAAAGGTTCTTACAAATTAAAGAAAAAAAATCTGATTTTCATACTTTTTCAGAAAAAAACTATAAGGTAAGAATCATTTTTAGAAATAGAAAGACGAGGAATGTGGCTCAGAAGGGCTTGTAGAGGGGGTGAAAAAAACGCCCTTGCGTTTGAAAGAAAACGCAAAGACGTTTTGATCAAAACGCAAGTGCGTTTGAAGTAAAATGTACTTGCGTTTTACCTCAAACGCACTTGCGTTTTTCTTTAACAAAAATTTAGGATAATAATACGGTGATTCCCATGTACATGAGCATACCGATAATGTCGTTGGTAATGGAGATAAACGGTCCGGTGGCAATGGCCGGATCGATTTTCAGTTTTTCCAGTGTCATGGGCACCAGGGTGCCGAAAATGGAGGCAAACATGACCACGGCAAACAGACTGATGGATACCGAATAACTGACCGTAGCCGTAGCTCCGAAACGGATGAAGTTGTAGATATACACCAGCATGGAAATAATGGTGGCGTTGATAAGGGCTACAACGGATTCTTTCAGCACCTGCTTGAAAGTGTTTTCGGCGTTCAGTGAGCTGTTGGCCAGACCTTGCACGACCAATGCGGAGGACTGGGTTCCTACGTTTCCTCCCGTTCCACCGATAAGGGGAATGTAAAGCGCCATTTCCGGATGAGCGGCAAAGGTAGAGTCAAAGTTGCCCAGAATCATGGAGTTACCGATTCCACCCAGCATACCGATGAGCAGCCACGGAAGGCGTGCGGTGGTCTGGCGGAACACGTTGTCGTCTGTTTCTACGTCCTGTGACAAACCGGATGCCAACTGGTAGTCGCGTTCGGCCTGTTCACGAACCTCGTCCATTACGTCGTCTACGGTGATGCGCCCTACCAGGCGGCCGATGCTGTCGACCACGGGAACGGCCACCAAGTCATACTTTTCAATGGTCTGCACCACCTCTTCAATGGGCGTATCCACATGGACGGAAATCGGGTCCTTTTTCATCACGTGTTTCACCTTGGAAACCGACGGACTGGTAATCATCTTTTTCAGTGGGAATACACCGCGCAGACGCTCGTCGTCGTCTACCACATATACATAATATATCTCGTCCATTTCTTCTGCCTGCAGTCGCATTTCGCGCAGGCATTCGGGCATACTCCAGTTCTCATTCACAATCACCATTTCCGTACCCATCAAACCGCCGGCGGTGTCTTCGTCGTATTTCAGCAAGTCGACAATGTCGCCTGCCTGTTCGATGTCTTCAATGTGTGAAAGCACCTCTTCCTGCTTGTCCTCGTCCATTTCACGGATGATGTCTACGGCATCGTCCGAATCCATGTAGTCGACAAAGCGCTTGGCGATGGTTTCAGGGGGAAGTATTTCGAGGAATTTCTTTCGTGCATCCTCGTCCATTTCAATCAGTACGTCGGCTGCTGTTTCGTTGTCCAGCAGCAGGTAGATGAAGCGGGCATCTTCTGCGTCCAGCTCGTTGCACAGCTCGGCGATGTCGGCCGGATGCAGGTCCTTGATGACTTCTTTTAACTGGTCGGAATCTTTCTTCTCAATCAGTTCGGTGACTAATTTAATATCTTCGCTATTCATCTTGTAAACTCCTGATGAGGGTTGTTATCGTAGTCTGTAAGTCTCGTGTGCAGGGTCACTCGGCCTTTGCGGCTGAGGAATTCAAGGCTTCTTCCACCCGGTTGGTCAGGTCGATGAAGTCTTGTACGGAAAGCTGTTCAGGCCGTTTGTTGAAGATAGGGTCGGCACTGAGCGGATTTCCTTTCTCCAGAATCGGAGATATGGAGTTGCGGAGCGTCTTGCGGCGCTGGTTGAATGTCGTCTTGACAATCTGCTTGAACAACTGCTCGTTGCATCCCAACTCCTTGGTCTCGTTGCGGGTCATGCGGATGACGGCGCTCTTCACCTTGGGAGGAGGATTGAACACATGTTCGTGTACGGTGAACAGGTACTCCACGCTGTACCAGGCTTGAATCAGTACGCTCAGAATGCCGTAGGTCTTGTTGCCCGGACGAGCCGCGATGCGTTCGGCCACTTCCTTCTGAATCATGCCCGTGCAGCAGGGAATCAAGTCCTTATAGTCGAGCATCTTGAAGAATATCTGGCTGGAAATGTTGTAGGGATAGTTGCCGGTCAGCACAAAAGGCTGTCCGTCGAAAAGTTGCCGGAGGTCCATTTTCAGGAAATCCTGCTCGATGATATGGTCTCCTAATTGTGGAAAATTCTCACGCAGGTAAGCTACCGATTCAAAATCCAGCTCCACCACCTTGAGCGGGCGGTCTTTTTTCAGCAGGTATTGGGTGAGAACTCCCATTCCGGGACCTACTTCGAGAACGGGAAGGGCCGGGCAGGCGTCTACCGTGTCGGCTATGTCTTGTGCCACTTGCAGGTCTTTCAGGAAGTGTTGTCCTAAAAACTTTTTAGGTTTAACTAATTTCATACCTCAGGTTTTAAATGTTCGTATTATCTTTGTGACTTGCAAAGTTAAACATAAATCTTTATATACAGACTGATTTTGGAACGAACAGGTTTAAAAAAAGTACTAAATAAGGTCTTCCAGATAGCGCTTCCGTTGGTACTCGGAGCGGCTATTCTGCTTTGGACATACCACGATTTTGATTTCCGGCGTGTGTGGAGTGTGCTGGATGGCGGCATGAATTATGGCTGGATGGCCTTTTCGCTGGTATTTGGTGTGTTGGGACATCTGTTCCGCGGCTGGCGCTGGAATCTGACGTTAGCCCCGTTAGGTGAATATCCCAAGGTGTCGAACAGTGTGTATGCGGTTTTTGTGTCGTACGCGGCCAATCTGGTCGTACCGCGTGTGGGGGAGGTTTCCCGCTGCGGTATCCTGTCGAAGTACGACGGGGTTTCTTTCTCCAAATCGCTGGGTACGGTGGTGACGGAGCGTCTCATTGATACCATCTGTGTGCTGCTGATTACCGTAGTGACGCTGTTGCTCCAGTCGCGTGTGTTTGCGGCATTCTTTGAAAAGACCGGTACGAACATGGGCTTCTTTACGGGCTTGTTTACTTCCACCAACTTTTATATCACACTCATCTGTCTGTTCGCCTTGGGCGTGCTGGCGTTTTTCCTGGTCCGCAATTTGACGGTATTTGCGAAGGTGCGCGGCATATTGAACGATGTGTGGGCCGGATGTTTGTCGCTTCGGCATGTACAGCGTCCGTGGCTGTTCGCTTTTTACACCGTGGGTATCTGGGCATGCTATTTCCTGCAATTTTATGTAAGCTTTTATTGCTTTGACTTTTCTGCCTCACTGGGCTGGATGCCCGGACTGGTGATGTTTGTGGTGGGCAGTATCGCAGTGGCCGTTCCTACTCCTAACGGGGCAGGTCCGTGGCACTTTGCGGTCATTACCATGATGATGATGTATGGGGTAGGAAAGGAAGATGCCGGAATATTTGCCCTGCTGGTGCACGGTATTCAAACCTTTTTATTAATTTTGCTAGGTGTTTACGGGCTTGTTGCCTTACCACTTGTAAATAAGAAACGGACCGGGAAGTGAAATTGCTTTTCCGGAATAAAATCAAAAAATATAATATGAACGAAATTCTTTCTTTGGCTCCGCAGAATGTGTGGAAGCATTTCTATTCGTTGACGCAAATTCCTCGTCCGTCTGGACATTTGGAAAAAATTCAGGCTTTCTTGCTGGAATTCGGCAAGCAGGTAGGTGTGGAATCATTTCAGGATGAGGCTGGAAACATAATCTATCGCAAACCGGCCACTCCGGGTATGGAAGACCGGAAGTCTGTCATCCTTCAGGCTCACATGGACATGGTTCCTCAGAAAGACAAACATACACAGCATGATTTTGAGAAAGATCCTATTCCGGTTTATGTAGACGGCGAATGGGTAAAGGCTAAAGGTACCACATTAGGCTCAGACAACGGTATGGGTGTGGCAGCCATCATGGCCATTATGGAAGACAAGACCTTGAAACACGGTCCGCTGACTGCGCTGATTACTGCCGATGAAGAAACCGGTATGTATGGGGCGTTCGGCTTGAAACAGGGTACGGTGGAAGGAGAAATTCTGCTGAACCTGGATTCAGAAGAAGAAGGTGAACTTTATATTGGCTGTGCAGGTGGAGAAGACTTGACGGCTACTTTGGAATACAAGGAAGAAGAAACAGATCCGGAAGACGTGGCGCTGAAGGTGACACTGAAGGGATTGCGTGGTGGTCACTCTGGTATTCAGATTGGTTGGGGACATGCCAATGCCAACAAGTTGATGGCTCGCTTCATGAACCAGGTGATTGCTTACGATGAGGCTTGTCTGGTGTCATGGGAAGGTGGAAACATGCGCAACGCCATTCCGCGTGAATGTGAAGTGGTGATTACCGTACCGGCTTCGGAGGTAGAAGATGTGCTGGCATTCGTGGGTGAATGCGAACAGGTATGGCGCGATGAATTCGCAACCATTGAAGACAATATCAGCTTTACGGCAGAGCGTGTGGACTTGCCGAAGATGATGGTGCCGGAAGAAATCCGTGACAACCTGGTGGATGCGATTTATGCATGTCCGAATGGAGTAGAACGTTTCATCCCGACTATCCCGGATACAGTGGAAACTTCTTCTAACCTGGCTATCGTAGAAATCGGCAATGGAAAGGCTGCCATTAAGGTATTGACACGCAGCTCTCGCGAATCAATGAAGGATTATCGCAATACGGCTATCGAAAGCTGTTTCTCTATGGCAGGTATGCACGTAGAACGTTCTGGCAGCTATTCAGGATGGGAACCGGATGTAAACTCTCCGATTCTGCATGCCATGAAGGAATCTTATAAGGCACAGTTTGGTGAAACACCGGAAGTGAAAGTGATTCATGCCGGACTGGAATGTGGTATCATCGGTGCGGTTGTACCGGGACTGGATATGATTTCATTTGGTCCTACTTTGCAGTGCCCGCATACACCGGAAGAACGCTGTCATGTGCCGTCAGTGAAGAAATTCTATGATTTCTTGCTGGCTACACTGGAAAATACACCGAAAAAGTAATATCCGTTAGTGGATAAATAGATACGGAGGCTGTCCGATTTCCGTAAAAGGGAAAGGGGCGGTCTCCGTTTTTTTGTTTTCGATTTCTTGTGGTTTTACTTCTTTTAATGAAAATCTGTGCAGTAAATCTGTGTTTTGGTTTTATCTTTATAAAGACAACCTTGTAAAACTTAAAATTGGAAATGATGAACAGACTATTCTTGATATGTGCCACGGGATTGTTGGCTTTTATGTTCCCTTTGGCAGGGTTAGCTCAGAGTTACGATCGTCTTTGGAAGGAGGTAGAGGAAACCCGGAAGAAGGATTTGCCGCAGACCTTGATTTCACAGGTGAACCAGATTTATGAAAAGGCAAGAAAGGAGAAGAATGCTCCGCAGATGCTGAAAGCGTATCTTTCGCGGGTGGAATGTCAGGTAGGGCTGACACCGGACAGTTTGCAGCGTGAACTTTGTCGACTGAATGCATGGGCTGCAGAGGAGAACGATCCTTTGCAGAAAGCCGTGTTGGCGTTTCTGTCAGGATACTATAAGTTGGAATCCGCTCCTCAGGAAGTGGACAGCGCATTGTATGAGTTTGACCAGGCAGTAAAGGATAAGGAGGTTTTGCTGGGCGTAGCTACGACCGATTTTCGTCCGATGGCTGAACAGGGCAAATGGAGCCAGCGCTATTTCGGTGACAATATGTACGATTTGCTGTTACGCCAGTCCATCTTTCAGCTTCTATGGAATGGGGGAGGAAGCAAGGCCGTACAGTTGGCAGTGTTCGACAAGTATGAAAAGCTGATTGCACAATACGAGGCGGCAGGAAATCGTGACGCGGAATTATTGACACGCCTGGAGCGATTGATGTACTGGCAGCGTAATGGATGGAGGTATCCGCAACAGCTGTCGGACGAACAGGCGTTGGAGCAGTTGCAGGCGTGGGCAAAAGCCTATGACGGAGTAGATGCCTGTGCGGCGTTGTATGTGTCATGGGCCGATTTCTATCATCAGAAACAAGACTTCGTGTCCGAAATGAAGGTGATAGAAGAAGGAATAAAACGGTATCCTTCTTCAGAATTCACGGCCGATTTGAAAGATAAGCAGCGAATAGTGTGCATGCCGTCGCTCTCGGTGCAGGTAACTCATCCTTATCCGCAGACGGAAGCGGAACTTCGTGTTACCAGCAAGAACCTGAAAGGGGCGACACTGGAATGGTATAGACTGAACCTGAAGGCTTCTTCTTCTGTGTTTGCACAGAATCTGGAGCATGCGGACCTGATAAAGAAGTATGGTACACTGGTGGATAAAGTGCGGTTGGACTTGCCGGATACTCCTACGTACAAGGATACGGTTTCTTTGCTGACCAGCTGGATGCCCGAGGCGGGGATTTATATATTGAAATCAATCCCCGACGACTATCAGGATAAAACGGGATACGATGTAGTGCATCTGTCTGCACTGCAGGTGGTTTCTTTCCCGATGGAAGGAAGGCAGACGGAGTGTCATGTGGTGGATTGTAAGACCGGAAAGCCGGTCGCAGGGGCAGAATTGGTGTTTTATTCCATTCCTGTGCCAGGCAATTATACCTTAAATAAAACGTTTAAAACCGATAAGCAGGGCAAGGTAGTAGTGCCGGACATGAAAGAATCATTGTGGATGCATGCACGTGCAGGCAAGGATGAGTTTATGCAGGTGGCTTACTGGTCCAGAAGGGTGTTGCCGACGGTGAATGACAGCAAGAAGAAGGTGGACCGCATGGATTTGTTTACCGACCGTGCGTTGTACCGCAAGGGGCAGACAGTGTACGTGTCCGGAGTGGCTTATACACAGGAAGGTGATAGTGTAGAGGTACGCAAAGATGCGGCCATCTGGCTGGCCTTGCGGGATGCCAATAACCGGGAGATAGCCCGGAAAGAATTGACTACGGATGACTTCGGTGCATTTTCAGCGGAATTCCAATTACCTTCGGAAACATTGGCCGGCATGTTCCGGATAGAATCCGACAAGGCGTCCTGTTATATCCGAGTGGAAGAATACAAGCGTCCGACGTTTGAAGTCACCTGGAAGGAAGTGCAGGAAGCTTACACGATGGGGGATTCCTTGCAACTGGAAGGTACGGCGAAAAAGTTTTCCGGTGCACCGGTGCAGGGCGGTAAGGTGCGTTATACCTTGACTCGTTCAAAGGCCTGGTTCTGGCGGAGCGTGGCGGGAGAACAACAGTTGGCAGAGGGTGAACTGATGACTTCAGCCGACGGAACGTTTGCAGTGAAGGTTTGCTTGGAACGTCCGGATACGGAAGTCTCTTTAGGCTGGGACGGATTCTATCGTTATCAGGTGAAGGTGGAAGTGACGGATGCGGCCGGAGAAACGCAGGAAGGTGTACTGGTGCTTCCGGTGGGTGAGCATGCCATCGGATTACAGATAAAGGGATTGGCTGGAAAAGTGGCTCGTGAGAAACTGAATAAGATGCAGGTGCAGGCCTTGAACATGCAGCAACAGCCGGTGGCATTGGATGTGGTCTGCTCGCTTTATGCATTGGATGAGGCCGGAAAGAAGATACAATCTGTATGGGTGGATACGGTGAAGTCCGGACTGCCTTTCCTGCCGGAGGCATGGAAGGGATTGGCTTCCGGGAAATACTTGCTGGAGGTTACTGCCTGCGATGAGCACGGACGTCCTTGCCGTGCAGACCAGGAGCTTGTGCTCTTCTCTCTAAGTGACCGGATTCCTCCAGTAAAGACGGTGGAATGGTTCTATCAAGACGGCACACTGCTGGAGGAAACTCAGCCAGTAACATTGTATGTAGGCAGTAGTGAAAAGAATGTGCATCTGTTCTATCATGTGTATAGTGGGAACCGGATGCTGGTTTCATCATCGTTTGTGTTGAATGAAGAAATCCGCCCGTTCAGCTATATGTGGCGGCCGGAATACGGTGATGGAATCACCGTCAGCTTTGGATTTATGAAAGGCGGTATCTGGTATTCCAAGCAAGTCGCTTTGAAACGTCCGGTACCGGAGAAAAAACTGACATTGAAGTGGGAGGTCTTTCGTGACCGTTTGCGTCCGGGCACAGAAGAAACCTGGACGATGCAGATTCTGGATGCGGCAGGCAAACCGGCAGATGCCCGTCTGCTGGCTACCTTGTATGATGCTTCGCTCGACCGTTTGTGGGATAACCCGTGGAATTTCCAGTTGGGCTTCAGCAGATATACTCCTTCAGTCATGCCGTTTATTCAGTCAGTGAATAGCATCGCGATGGCTTATTCGCCTTTCTATACTTATTCATTGTCTTCTGTATATACTCCTGACAACTGGCAGTTGTATAGCCGGTTGTGGGTTCCTTCTTTGCGTCAGTATAGAACCTTCTCTCGAAACGGTCTGATAGTACGCGGGGCAGGAATCATGATGAAGGCTGCGGCTGCAGCACCAGATGTCATGAGGGCGGATGAGGCTTTGAATGCGCAGGCGGGATTCACGCAGGACGATGGAGTGGTAGAAGTAGAACTTCAGTCTGAAACGATTCCTTTGGAAACGGAACAGACGATGACTTTACGCGAGAATTTTGCAGAAACGGCTTTCTTCTATCCTGATTTGCGTACAGATTCAACCGGAACCGTGCGATTGGTATTTACCGTGCCAGATGCATTGACGCAGTGGAAGTTCAGAGGGCTGGCACATACCCGCCACATGGATTACGGACTCCTGCAGGCAGAAACCCGGACCGAAAAACCGTTTATGATTCAGCCTAATTTGCCTCGTTTCCTTCGTAGAGGGGATGAAACCTCACTGGCAGCTTCTTTGATTAATCTGTCAACGGAAGAGGTGAAAGGGGCGGTACGTCTGGAATTGGTGAATCCGATGGATGAAAGTGTGGTGTATCAGGCCGTGCAGGATTTTCAGGTGAAAGCAGGAGAAACGGGCAGTGTACGTTTTACTTTCCCGGTAAATATGGATGGCGAGGTCTTGATTTGCCGGATGAAGGCGGAAGCTGGCGAGTTTAGTGATGGAGAACAGCATTATCTTCCTGTGCTTACTGACAAGCAATGGATGACGGAAACCTTGTCCTTGCAGGTGAAAGGCGGGGAATCTCAGGAAGTGAACCTGAAGGATTTGTTTAACGGACAGAGCAAGACGGCCCAGAACCGGCAGCTGACCATCGAACTGACTTCTACTCCGATATGGTATGCCGTGCAGGCACTTCCGGTAGTAGGAAATCCGCAGCAGGACGATGCGTTCTCCTGGGCTTCGGCTTACTACGCCAATGCGGTGGCACGGAAAATTGTGGAACTGAATCCGCAGATTCAGCCTGTGTTTGAAGCTTGGAAAAAGCAGGGAGTAAAGAAAGAAACGTTGTGGAGTGAACTGGAGAAGAACCAGGAACTGAAAAGCTTGTTGCTGGCCGAAACGCCTTGGCTGGCTCAGGCGGCAGATGAACAGGAGCAGAGACAACGGATGGGATTGTTGTTCGACCTGAATACGATGAATTACCGCATGGGGCAGACCGTGGAAAAATTGAAGGCCTTGCAAAAAGGGGATGGAAGCTGGAGCTGGTTCAACGGCATGCAGGGAAGCCGGTTGGTTACTACGCAGGTGGTGGAACTGCTGGCCCGACTGAAATCCATGCATATCATGGCGGATGCACAAGTGGCTGGCATGTACTTGAAAGGTCTGAATTACCTGGAAAATGCTTTCTGTCAGGAATATGAGAACCTGAAGAAAAACGAGGCTCGTAACAAAAGTCCGCAATGGCCAAGTGAGCTGGCGGTGAGGTATCTGTATATTGCATCACTGGATGCGATGGCAGGAGAAAAAGTAAACAAGTCGGCAAAGGAATACATGACCTCCAAACTGGAAAACCGTTCAGCTACTTATTCCATTTATGAGAAGGCATTGATTGCCCGGATTCTTCAGGCACAGGGAAAACGTGGGCAGGCAGAAATACTGGTACGCTCGATTAAGGAATATACGGTAGTAACACCGGAAATGGGACGTTATTTTGATACGCCGAAAGCCGGATACGCATGGAACGGTTACCGCATTCCGACACAGGTGGCTGCCATGGAGGCTATTCAGTGTGTGGAGAAGGATGAAAATATGTTGGAGGAAATGAAACTCTGGTTGCTGAAGCAAAAGCAGGTGCAGTGCTGGAATACGCCATTGGCTACAGCGGATGCGGTGTATGCCTTGTTGGCAGAGGGTATGGCATTGACGGAGTCTGGACAGATGCAGGCGGTGGCAGGCAATGTCACACTGGAAACTCCGAAAGACGGACTGGGCTGTATCAGTCATACGTTAAGTGGAGCGGAGGCAGAGGTGAAGACGTTGACCGTAAGTCATACGGGAAAAGCTGCCGGATGGGGGGCTGTATATGCACAATATCTGGAAGATATGGACCGTGTGAAGGCATTTGAAGGAAAGGGTCTGCAAGTTTCACGTGAGTATATATATAAAGGTAAGGCCTTGTCTGCCAAAGAAAAGTTGCAGGTAGGCGATAAGCTGACGGTGCGCCTGACTCTCCGTGCCGACCGGGATATGGATTTCGTATGTCTGAAAGACGAGCGTGCAGCTTGTATGGAACCAGTGCGGCAAATCTCAGGCTACGAATGGTCCGATGGCTTGGGACGGTATCGGGTAAGTGGTGATGCAGCGACGACCTTCTTTATGGATCACTTGCGGAAAGGAACCTACGTCATTGAATATGAAGTGCATGTAGACCGTTCGGGAGTATATCAGGCAGGTACATCGGAAATACAGTCAGTATACGCTCCTGAGTTTGGCAGTCATACGGAAGGATATACATTATATATCGAATAAAATCACGTCCGGGCCGGAATTCCGGTTCGGACGTTTTTACAAATTTCTAAGGTTATGGAGAAAATAAATTTTCAGACTTGATTTTGCTTGTTTCCGTTTTCTCCCTATCTTTGTTTCCGTAATTTAGAAAGAATAAAATCAATGAAACGAATATATACCCTTCTTTTTTTGTGTGTTGTCGCTTGCATGTCCTTATGGGCTCAGCCTAAAATATCCTTTGATATGACTACTAAGGACTTGGGCTACGTGTTGTGGCGCACTCCGGCAACCGTGACTTATCAGTTTACCAATACGGGAGACAAGCCGTTGGTTATTTCCAATGTGACGACTTCCTGTGGATGTGCCAAGGCACAATGGACAGAAGAACCTGTACCTGCCGGAGGAAAAGGAAAGATTACGGTGGTGTTTGATGCAGAAGCCATCGGGCATTTCTATAAAGACGTGGGTGTGTATTGCAATGCAGCTTCTCTGCCCATTTACCTGGATTTTAACGGAGAGGTGACAGCCGATGCCAAGAACTATTCCTTTACGCATCCTTATGCTATCGGTGCCATTCGTTTGAATCAGGAAGAACTTGATTTTAAATCGGTCAATAAGGGAGACCGTCCGGTTATTGAGTTGTTGGTGGCCAATACTTCCAACAAGGCTTATTCACCAGTGCTGATGCACCTTCCTCCTTATCTGGAGGCTAAGGCCGTGCCTGAAAAACTGGGACGTGGAAAGACCGGAAAGATTCTGGTGACACTGGATTCTGAGAAATTGCCGAAATTAGGTATTACACGTGCATCTGTCTATTTGTCCCGCTTCCCGGGTGATAAAGTCGGCAGTGAGAATGAAATACCTGTATCTGTGGCTCTGTTGCCTGATTTCTCCAAGCTGACCGAACAGCAGAAAAACAATCCTCCTCAGATTACGTTGTCGGCTAAGGAACTGGAATTTGTGGATTTGAAACCCAACCAAAAGAAGTCACAGACGATTGTCATTTCAAATACAGGTCGCTCTGACTTGAATATTCAGGATATGCAGGTGTTCAGCATGGCTTTGGCCGTGAAACTGAAAAAGAGAGTGCTGAAACCGGGTGAATCGACCAAGATGAAGATTACTGTGCTGGCACAGAACCTTCACCGTGTGAAAGGTACGCCCCGTGTCCTGATGATTACCGATGATCCTAACCAACCGATGATTACCATCCGTGTGAAAGCCCGGCTGAAATCGTCCGAAAAATAAAAACTTTTATGGAACACCCCGAAAACAACGAAGCTTATAAGGGGTTAACTGTGAACCAGGGAGTGGAACAACCCTCCATTGTTAATCCTTATCTGAATCTGAGAAAGAAACCCAAACGTCGTCAGTATTCTGCTGCCGAGTATGTGGAAGGTATTGTGAAAGGCGATGTGACCATGCTGAGCCAGGCGGTCACGCTGGTAGAAAGTGTCAAGCCGGAACATCAGGTGCTGGCACAGGAGGTCATTGAAAAATGCCTTCCTTATTCGGGTAATTCTATCCGTATCGGTATCAGCGGAGTGCCCGGTGCCGGAAAAAGTACGTCGATTGATGTATTCGGACTGCATGTACTCGAAGAAAAAGGAGGAAAGTTGGCCGTGTTAGCTATAGACCCCAGCAGTGAACGTTCCAAAGGAAGTATTTTGGGGGATAAGACCCGAATGGAAAAGTTGTCGGTGCATCCTAAATCCTTTATTCGTCCCAGTCCTTCGGCTGGTTCATTGGGCGGTGTGGCCCGTAAGACCCGTGAAACCATCATCTTGTGTGAAGCTGCCGGATTTGATAAAATCTTTGTCGAAACTGTGGGGGTAGGACAGAGTGAAACTGCCGTACATTCCATGGTAGACTTCTTCCTGCTGATTCAGTTGGCCGGTACGGGTGATGAGTTGCAGGGCATCAAGCGCGGTATCATGGAGATGGCCGATGGTATCATTATCAACAAGGCCGATGGAAACAATGTAGAGAAGGCACAGTTGGCGGCTACGCATTTCCGTAATGCGCTTCATCTTTTTCCGGCTCCCGAATCTGGATGGACTCCTCAGGTGCTGACGTATTCCGGATTTTATAATATCGGTGTCAAGGAAATCTGGGATATGGTGTATGCCTACATCGACTTCGTCCGCAAGAACGGTTATTTTGAACATCGTCGGAACGAGCAGGCCAAATACTGGATGTATGAAACCATCAATGAGCATTTGCGCGACAGCTTCTATCAGAATCCGGAAATCGCTTCCTTGCTTCCGTTGCAGGAAAAAGATGTGCTGGAAGGACGGGCCACGTCTTTCTCGGCAGCCAGAAAACTATTGGAAATGTATTTCTCCGGGTTGAAGCAGGAGTGATGAATAAATATTCAAAATGGTCTGTTTCTATTGGACTAATTAAAAATAAGGAAGAAAAATAAGGGTGATATGCCTTGTAAAATGAATTAATATGTAACTTTGCGAACTAATTTTCAAGAAATGATGCAAAGTGAAATTAAACCTATTATAGAGGTAAAGGGTGTATCAAAGTTTTTTGGTGAAAAAACAGCCTTGGATAATATCAATTTATCCATCAAAAAGGGAGAGTTTGTAACCATCTTGGGCCCTTCGGGATGCGGTAAGACGACCTTGCTGCGCCTGATAGCGGGATTTCAGACCGCTTCGGAAGGGGTGATTCGTATTGCAGGGGAGGAGATTACCCAGACTCCTCCTCACAAGCGTCCTGTCAATACAGTTTTCCAGAAATATGCCTTATTCCCTCATCTGAATGTGTATGACAATATTGCTTTTGGCTTGAAACTGAAAAAGATGCCAAAGGATACGGTACTTAAAAAAGTAAAGGCTGCCTTGAAAATGGTGGGTATGACCGATTATGAGTACCGCGATGTCAACTCGCTTTCGGGTGGACAGCAGCAGCGTGTGGCCATTGCCCGAGCCATTGTGAACGAGCCGGAGGTGTTGTTGCTGGACGAGCCGCTGGCTGCGCTTGACCTGAAGATGCGCAAGGACATGCAGATGGAGTTGAAGGAAATGCACAAGACGCTGGGCATTACCTTTGTGTACGTGACGCACGATCAGGAAGAAGCCCTGACATTGAGTGATACCATCGTGGTGATGAGTGAGGGGCGTATTCAGCAGATTGGTACGCCTACCGACATCTACAATGAGCCGATTAACTCGTTCGTGGCCGACTTTATCGGAGAAAGTAATATCCTGAACGGAGTCATGGTGAAAGATAAGTTGGTACATTTCTGCGATCGTGACTTTGAATGTGTGGATGAAGGATTCGGCGAAAACACGCCGGTGGATGTGGTGATTCGTCCGGAGGATTTGTATATATTCCCGGTGTCGGATATGGCACAGCTTCGTGGTACCGTACAATCGTGTATCTTTAAGGGAGTACACTATGAAATGGTGGTATTGTGCCACGGCTATGAGTTTGTGGTGCAGGATTATCATGCTTTCGAGGCCGGAACCGAAGTGGGTATGCTGGTCAAGCCGTTTGATATTCACATCATGAAGAAAGAGCGTATCTGCAATACCTTTGAAGGCAAGCTTATCGATGAAACGCATGTGGAATTCTTGGGATGTGAATTTGAATGTGCACCGGTAGACCTTCAGAGAGTGCCATTAGGCGATGTGCTGGTAGACGTGGATTTCGGAAAAATCAACTTGCTGGACAATGCAGAAGACGGCATGCTGACCGGAGAAGTCAAGTTTATTTTGTACAAAGGAAACCATTACCACCTGACGGTATGGTCAGACTGGGATGAGAATGTGTTTGTCGATACGAACGATGTGTGGGATGATGGAGACCGTGTAGGCATTTCCATTGCTCCTGAAGATATTCGGGTACGTGTAAAACAGGAGGGACGATGAATAAACTGCGTTTGTTTTTTCTTTCACGCCGAAGCTGGACACTTCCTTATCTCATTTTCTCTATCATTTTTGTGATTGTTCCGCTTCTGCTGATTGTGGTATATGCATTTACCGATGATGCAGGTCGTATGACGCTTGAAAACTTCCGGAAGTTCCTGGCCCATCCGGAAGCAGTCAATACCTTTATTTATTCCATCGGTATAGCCATACTGACTACGATAGGTTGTATCGTACTGGGGTATCCGGCGGCCTGGATTCTGAGCCGCAGTAATTCAAGCTATTCGCGTACGCTGATTCTGCTGTTTATCCTACCGATGTGGGTCAACATCCTGATACGTACGCTGGCTACCGTAGCTTTGTTCGACTTTGCCAGTCTGCCTTTAGGAGAAGGAGCGTTGATATTCGGAATGATTTACAACTTCATTCCTTTCATGATTTATCCGATTTACAATACCCTTCAGAAGATGGACCCGAGTTATGTGGAAGCAGCCCAGGATTTGGGAGCCAATTCTTTTCAGGTATTCTGGAAGGTGGTATTCCCTTTGTCCATGCCTGGGGTAGTGAGCGGCATCATGATGGTGTTTATGCCGACCATCTCTACCTTTGCCATTGCAGAATTGCTGACCATGAACAACATCAAGTTGTTTGGTACGACTATTCAGGAGAATATCAACAACAGTATGTGGAACTATGGAGCAGCCCTTTCCTTGATTATGCTGTTCCTGATTGCGGCCACTTCACTCTTTAGTTCTGATGAAAAGAGTGATTCAGAGAAAGGAGGACAGGTATGGTAAAGAAAGTGCTGATGCAAACCTATCTTTGGGTATTGCTGTTGTTGCTGTATGCTCCGATATTGATTATTGTGATTTATTCCTTTACCGATGCAAAGGTATTGGGCAACTGGACCGGCTTTTCGCTTAACCTGTACCGCTCCTTGTGTAACACCGGAGCACATCATTCCCTGATGAATGCGCTGATAAATACAATAGCCATTGCCTTTATTGCTGCGACGGTATCAACCTTGTTGGGAAGTGTGGCTGCCATCGGAATCTACAATCTGAAGGCCCGCAGCCGGAAAGCCATGGGATTCATCAATACCATTCCTATATTGAACGGAGATATTATTACCGGTATTTCCTTGTTCCTGCTGTTTGTGTCATTAGGCATTACCCAGGGATTTACCACCGTAGTGCTGGCACATATCACCTTCTGTACTCCGTACGTGGTGCTGAGTGTGTTGCCGCGCCTGAAACAGATGAATCCGAACCTATATGAGGCCGCACTCGATTTGGGAGCTACTCCTATGCAGGCTTTGTGGAAAGTGATTATTCCGGAAATCCGTCCGGGAATGGTGAGCGGTTTTCTGCTGGCACTGACCATTTCCATCGACGATTTTGCGGTGACGGTGTTTACCATCGGAAATCAGGGACTGGAAACGCTTTCTACCTATATTTATGCCGATGCCCGCAAGGGTGGTCTGACGCCGGAACTTCGTCCGCTGTCGGCCGTGATTTTTGTGGTGATACTGGTGCTGCTGATTATTATTAACCGTAGAGCTGACAAAGCAAAGAATAAATGAAACAGAAGATGAAAAGGTGGAACTGGTGGGTGGCTTTGTGTGTATGTTGTCTGTTGACAGGATGCTACAACGCCAATGAATCGCGCGAAAACGTGCTCAAGGTGTACAACTGGGCAGACTACATAGGTGAAGGCGTACTGGAAGATTTTCAGAAATATTATAAGGAACAGACAGGAGAAGATATCCGCATCGTGTATCAGACGTTTGACATCAACGAAATCATGCTGACAAAAATTGAGAAAGGGCATGAAGACTTTGATGTGGTGTGTCCTTCCGAGTATATCATCGAACGAATGCTGCACAAAGGCTTGTTGCAGCCTATTGATACGGCTTTTGCTCATTCTCCCAATTACATGAATGGAGTGGCACCCTATATCCGTCAGCAGATAGATAAACTGACGGTGAAGGGCGATCTGCCGGCCAGCCGTTATGCCGTGTGCTATATGTGGGGTACGGCCGGACTGCTGTACAACAAGCAGTTTGTTTCCGAAAAAGACCTGAAGTCATGGGGGTGCTTGTGGGAGAAACGCTTTTCCGGCAAGATTCTGATGAAGGATGCCTATCGCGATTCGTACGGTATGGCTTTGCTGTATGCGCATCGCGAGGATTTGAAAGACAGTACCCGCAGTGTGGCTGACCTGATGAACGACTATTCACCGGCTTCCATGGACTCGGTGGAAAAGTATCTGAAACTGTTGAAGCCGAATGTGGCCGGATGGGAGGCTGACTTTGGTAAGGAAATGATGACCAAGGGGAAGGCCTGGGTGAACATGACCTGGAGTGGAGACGCACAGTGGGCTATGGAAGAAGCGGCAACGGTAGGAGTGGACCTTGCCTACACCATTCCGGAAGAAGGCAGCAATGTGTGGTACGACGGATGGGTAATTCCTAAGTATGCCAAGAATCCTAAGGCAGCCAGCTATTTTATCAACTTCCTTTGTAGGCCGGACATCGCTTTGCGTAACATGGAAGAGAACGGGTATGTGAGTGCCATTGCAGCTCCGGAAATTCTGGAAGCTTGTATTGATTCTACTCTGGATAAGGAAGTCGATGCCAGCTATTTCTTCGGTCCGGAAGCCCGGAAGGTGAAACTGCGTAACACACAGTATCCCGACAAGTCTGTGATAGCCCGTTGCGCCATGATACGTGACTTTGGAGACAAGACCGTAGATGTATTGGAAATCTGGTCGCGTGTAAAAGGCGACAACCTGAATAGCGGGATTGTGATTCTGATTCTTTTGGTGGTGGTAGGGCTGAGTGCCTGGCAGATTCGCCGTCGTTGGATACGTTATAAACGTCATACACGTACGCACCGCAGAAATCGCCGGAGAAAATAAAAGAAATACAGTATACAAAAATCCCCCTTCAAAAGACGTTTAAATGCTTTTTGAAGGGGGATTCTTTGTATGAAATTGTTCTGTTAGATTGACAGTTCGTTCAATACGTTAACCAGTTCACGGTCGATAGGCTTGTCGTTCTTGATAGCCTTGGCAAACGGAACGTACACAATCTGGTCGTTTTCAATACCAATCATGACGTTGCGCTGACCTTCCATCAGGGCCTGGATGCTGGCTACTCCCATACGGCTGGCAATGATACGGTCGTGTGCGGTCGGGCGTCCACCACGCTGCAAGTGTCCTAAAATAGTCACACGTACGTCGTATTGCGGATATTCGTTCTTCACACGTTCTGCATAGTGCATAGCTCCTCCGGTGATTTCACTTTCAGCTACCAGTACGATAGAGCTGCTCTTCGATTTGCGGAAACCGTTGCCGATCAGTTCGCTCAGTTGGTCGACCTCGGTAGCGATTTCCGGGATGATAGCCGCTTCGGCCCCCGAGGCAATCGCACCGTTGAGGGCGAGGAAACCCGCCTCACGTCCCATCACTTCGATAAAGAAAAGCCGTTCGTGGGAAGAGGCCGTGTCGCGGATCTTATCCACGGCTTCCATAATGGTATTCAGCGCCGTATCGTATCCGATCGTCGTATCGGTACCGAACAGGTCGTTATCGATGGTTCCGGGCATTCCGACGATCGGGAAATTGTATTCCGACGCGAAAATGCGCGCTCCGCTGAGCGAACCGTCGCCGCCGATCACCACCAGTGCGTCGATGCCCTGGGCGGTCATGTTCTCATAGGCGAGTTTGCGGCCTTCGGGTGTCATGAACTCCATGCAGCGGGCCGTCTTGAGGATCGTACCCCCCTGCTGGATGATGTTGCTTACGTTCTGGGTTTTGAACGGGATGATCTCATTGGTGATCAATCCTTTGTAACCCCTCATGATCCCTTTGACCTCAAAGCCGTTATAAATTGCGGTACGCGTGACCGCACGGATTGCCGCGTTCATGCCCGGCGCATCGCCGCCGGATGTCAGAATGCCGATACACTTGATCTCAGCCATAGTATTCCGTTTTGTTTTTACTGCGCAAATTTAGCAATAATAACGACACTGCATATTTGATACCTAAATTTTAATATTTTTTAATATAGGATTGTGCATGCCGTCAAAACGGGATATGCCGGAGGCTTCAGGGACGGCCAGCTCCACCAATCGCAGGATGGCGTGCGGCACTAACCGGACGCGC
>OGQC01000269.1_pt1 | contig 31435 bp, 28 predicted proteins | sample 1553081 | NCBI WGS metagenome assembly OGQC01 (sample SAMEA2580267, study PRJEB22360) | human gut metagenome | biome: human gut; feature: human-associated habitat; material: faeces | place: Denmark | collected 2008/2010
GACCACACTGGTCAGACTGGATTCAAAATATGCCCCTTTTTAAAGTGGACTCAATTATATAATAATGAACCATATGAAGGAACACCAGGTCTACCAGGATCTATAGCTCTTACTTCTCCTACGTCTTGAATTAAGTTAAAGGACTTTAATAGCAAATCTATACTACCTAATGGACCATCAAGTTTACTTTTCAAGTATATAACAGGGATATCATCAGGCATTAAAGATATTGTTTTATTGGCAAGCTCTTCATCTTCAGGAGTCGTTAGCACAAGCAAACAAGACCCTTCTCCTCTTTTGGCAAACCAATGATGACGCCCATGACCAAAATTTCTGAAATCTGCAAGTTGCACAGTACCTAATGCCGCCTCAGACATTTTAGATTCTATATCATAAGCAACAGGTTCACCAAATCTGCCATATAAAACAGAAAAATTCTGTATGCTTTCTAACTCAATATGATTTTTTAATTCATAATTTCGCTCTGAATTCCATAATGGTGCTAAGCTATGTTTGCGATAGAAACACTTAAATAAAATACAATATAAAGCTACAAGAGAATTTGTTGCCAAAAATCCATCTTTACCAGTAGGAATATCAATATTATATGAAATAACATCACTGTTTCCATGCACAATTTTAGCTAAAGGATTGTCTGCTCTCAAACAGATATTAGCCATATTTAAGGATAAAGTAGTAGCTTTTTTGAAGACATATTTTATATCATTATTTTTACCACTAGCACTTATAAACAACAATTTTGACTTTTGCCAGATATACTCATTACAATTTTGCAATTGCAAGGGAGTATAAGGTACGGCCATAGAACAATGCTCCTTATATAACAAAGAAGCATAGTGGCAAGCACTTAAAGAGCCTCCTGATCCTATACAAATAAGCAACCTGTCAGGATCATTCGATAAGAATGCACAAATGTCATCAACCTTAATCGTTTCAACAAATTTAATTGTGTCATTCAATTTTAACAATTCATTTTTAAAAGGTTTTCCCATTGTATTTTAAATCATTAAATATTCTAAAATTTCAGGTAACTACTCAGCCCCCTATGAACATGAGTAATTACACGCAACATCTAAAAAGCAAAAAAAACATGTATACTTTACAATTAGGCACAATGTATACCAATCATAACTCTTTCTCACCAGGCGGTTACATTCCTCTCTTCTTAGGAGAGAGAGCTAGGGCGAGAGGTGGAGCCCTCTTTGGCTAAAGATGGACGGGGTGATTCGAAAAGTCCCACGTAAACTTTATCTAAGCCTCAAACCAATTTGAAATGAAGCTTACTCCAAATGCAAGTGAAGACAGTTCCAATCGCAAAAAACTTATTCCACCGTCACACTCTTCGCCAGATTTCTCGGCATATCCACATCCAGTCCCTTATCCACAGCCACATAGTAAGCAAGCAGCTGCAGCGGAACAACGCTCAGCAGTGGAACCAGCGCATTCAGGGTTCTTGGAACCTCCAATACATTATCCGCTATTTCCTTCACCTGCTGGTCACCCTCAGTCACCACAGCAAGGATGCGGCCGTTTCTCGACTTCACCTCCTGCATGTTCGAGATAATCTTTTCATACAACTGATGATGCGTAGCAAGGAAAACGATTGGCATATCCTGATCTACCAGAGCTATAGGACCATGCTTCATTTCGGCAGCAGGATAGCCCTCGGCATGGATATAACTGATTTCCTTCAGCTTCAAGGCACCTTCCATCGCCACAGGATAGTTTACACCACGACCCAGATACAGGAAGTTGTGCGCATAGGTAAACATTCTGGAAATATCCTTGATCATCGGAGCCTGCTCCAACACCTTCTCCATCTTCTGCGGAATCTCAGAAAGCTCCTCAATCATCTGATAGTAATCAGCATTGTTCAAGGTACCCTGCTCATGACCCAAGGCCAGAGCAAGAAGCGTAAGAACCGTCACCTGCCCGGTGAAAGCCTTCGTACTTGCCACACCAATCTCCGGACCCACATGGATATAGATACCCGTATCCGTTTCACGGGCGATGGAAGAACCCACGCCGTTCACGATACCGAAAATCAGCGCACCCTTCTCCTTCGCCAGCTTAATCGCAGCCAAGGTATCCGCCGTTTCACCACTCTGACTGATTGCAATCACCACATCCTCAGGCTCAATCACAGGATCGCCATAGCGGAACTCACTGGCATACGCTACCTCCACTCTCTTGCGGCACATCTTCTCAATCAGCTGCTTACCGATCAGTCCGGCATGCCAACTGGTACCACACGCCACGATGATGATATGCTTCGCCTGAACCAGTCGGTCACGATAATCACGAAGCGCAGAAAGAACGATGCGGTTGTTCTCAGGATGTTCCTTATCAGCAAAGAGGCGACCACTCATACAATCCTTCAGACAGTTAGGCTGGTCATAAATCTCCTTCAGCATAAAGTGATCAAAACCACCCTTGCTCAACTTACTGATGTCCAGATCCACGGTCTTGATATCATAATGACATGCCGAATGCTCCAGGTTGATGATGTTCAACTCCTCACCTACTCTGATGTCGGCAATCTGACCATCCTCCAGATACACCACCTTATCCGTATGCTCCACGATAGGAGTCGCATCACTGGCGATATAGAAGTTCAGATTATCCTTACCCACACCAACGACCAGCGGACTAGACTGGCGTGCTGCTACCAGATGGCTAGGGTTATTCTTCTCGACAACAGCAATGGCATACGCACCGATGGCATCGTTCAAAGCCTGGCAAACGGCAGAAACCAAGTCTTTGCCATTCTGCTGGTAGTAGAAATCAATCAGCTGCACCAGCACCTCTGTATCGGTAGTACTTTTAAACTCATAGCCCTTCTCGATGAGCTGTTCCTTTAGTATCTGGTAGTTTTCGATGATACCATTATGCACCAGCGCCAAGTCACCACTCATGCTCACATGAGGATGCGCATTGGTAGCAGAAGGTTCACCATGGGTAGCCCAGCGGGTATGGGCGATACCCACATGACCACTGCAATCCTTCTCGGCAGCCATCGTCTCCAGGTTACTCACCTTACCCTTTGTCTTGTAAATATTCAGCTGATTCTGACTGTTAATCAATGCCACACCAGCGCTGTCATATCCACGATACTCCAGCTTCTTCAAGCCCTCGATAAGGACAGGATAGGCATCATTCTGCCCAATATATCCAACAATTCCACACATAGTTTACTTTCTTACTAAATTATTTTTTTTTTTGTTTCTTCCAATCCAGGAATCTCATGATGAGCAGAATCTGTTCCTCCCACTTATCACTCAATCTCATCGCCTCCTCCTTGCTATAAGCAGGATGGCTTTTGGTAAATCCGCTGAAGATTTCATCAATATTGCGAGAATCGAATATAATTTCCATCCTCGCCATTTAAAAGATTTAAAAAATCAATAATTTTCGTTTACGAGTTCCCGTATATGGGAACTCTCTTTTATTTTATTTTTTGTATCTTTGCACCGTGTAACACAGATATAGAACCTTATTACCTACTTTAGAGGCGCCGTGACAGAAACAGTAATTTGTAGATCTCTACTTCCGAAAGCCAACGGAGGCGGAGACAGGGGAGTTCATGTCCATAGCCAGAGAGCGATGCAGAGCATCTTCTGCACAGTTCAAGATGACACGATGACACGGTGACACTAGTTTTGCAACTTTTTGCCTCGCACGCGGGCAGGCAGGAACTTTCGGCTTGATTTTTCCTGCCTGCCCGCGCGAGAGTAAATCTTCAGAAATCACTGTCATAAGTGTCACCCTGTCACCTCGAAGCGGTTACTTCCGAATCAAAACTCAAAGACTTACGATGTAAAAGTCAGTCACTTACGAAGCAAAAGTCAGGGACTTACGCCACGTAATCCACTGGTTTACAAACACCAGAACAAAGAAAATCTATGAGAAAGTATGAGTAACCATGAGCAAGTATGAGCAACTGTGAATTGCCCCTCACCGTCTTCGTATCTTTGCAACGTGGTTCAGAGATACTCGGCGCTCCCAATCAGCAAACAGGCGAAGACCGCTTTGGTCCGCCATCCATAGAGCGTAGCGGTTCCGAGCACCGAGAAGGATATCTTCTCCACATACGCTTAGGCTCCTTGATCAAGCGATAGAGCCATTCCAAGCCATGCTCCTGCCACCAGATAGGTGCACGCTCCACGGTACCAGCAAAGAAGTCAAAGACGGCACCGATGGTACCAACATGACAATGGATGTTCAACTCATCCCAATGAGAGTACGTCCACTTCTCCTGCTTAGGCGCAGTCATGCCAATCCAGAGCAGATCAGGGTTGGCAGCATTGATGGCATCACTGATTGCCTTGTTGTCCTCATTCGAGAATTCATTTAAACCTTTAAGTCTAAACATCATCATGTTATATCAAATTCTCCATTTTCAAAATACTCACGGTGTTATCCAGAAAACTCGACATATAAGAGTTTTCTTTGTGATCAATAACCCATGCATATATTTCTTTCATAATTTCCAACCCCAAGTGCTTTTGTTCGGAGTTGCCAATATAATAATAGGAAGTGGCTATCAGTTGTTTTGCCTTATTGATGTCCACCTCTGAAAGTGGATAGGCTTTGTTATACAAGCTCTCATAAATGCTCAAAGCTTCCTTTGCCGTGTCTATTGGATTATGCCCTTCTATAGTGTGGTTCTCTCTGCACCATTCCAATTGCGCAGCACCAATATTAACAAGAGTCTCACCGATAACTCGTTTGTTTTCTTTATGAGGCACATGCTCATAGATAAATCGACGAGCATCCAAAGCTTTCTGATAGTCTGAGATAGCATCATTCCATCTCATCAATTTATAAAACAAAAAGCCTCTATTGTGATAACCTTGCGAAGCACTTTTCATTCCTTCAATAGGATTGTAGCCTTCTATAGTTTCGGCGTAATGCAAAAGTTTCTCCAATAGTTCGAAAGCAAGCGACAAAAGAGTTTCTTTCATTGATTCATTCATGTATTCCATTCTGTCAATGATAAAAGCCGATATGCAATTCGGTAGATAACAGAAGCAGTAAACATAATGATAATCCTTGGGTGTTATCGTCAGATGATCTCTGCATTGATTAAATATAAACACTGCATGAGAAATGACATCCTGCATCCCGTCATCCCAACGTTTTGGAATGGCTCGTAACTGTACTGCATAAAAATCGGAACATTGCAACAGACGTACCTTCATTGGGTCATTCCATTCTTTTATGTCATGTCCCATCTGCTGAATCACATCCCATGCATCTTTATTTCTCTCCAAATCTATGAACCCATGTGCAATGCTCGTATATACCTTGATGATAAACCTATGACTTGAAATCGAATGGTCGTCAATCTGTTTCAGATTGGTGAGAACAGTCTTGTATAATTGCAGTGCAGCAGGGTCTTCATTGCGCATAAGGGCATTGGCAAAGTTGAATCGACAAGTTTCTATAAATTTCGATGAGATATTACGTTTGTCAGCCCAGTTAAAAGCTATATGGAAGAATACGTCTTCATCATAGTCTCCGCCATATTGGTCGTATGTAGCTTGCAATAGCTGCATAATGTCCTGCATACGCTCATCAGAAATTATCACTCCTTTGGCAATAATCTTCTGCAATAGTTCGTAAATCGATTTTGCGACAGATTTTATTTCACCCACATGAATATTTTCGACCGACACGAGATAGTTCAAACGAGCGACGAGTGCTCCTATAGTGGATAGCCATTCGTTGAATATCTGCTCTTTCTTCTTATGCAATATAGACAGGGTCTTTTCTTGTATATCAATAGAATTGTTTATTGATTCCAAGTTCAATGGTTGGCTTACGTCTATATTCGTCTCAATATTGCTTGTTTGTAACGAAGCAAATCTTAGAGTAAGAATTTCATTGACATATTTCAACAAGTTGCCCATTTCGTTATTCAAGACAACCTTCTCGTTTCTACTCTTTGCATCTTTCTTATAAATCAAACTTTCAAGCTGTTTTCTCACGCAGTCCAATCTCTGACATTGTTTGAGCACCTCAACATTTTGAAATAAGCTCTTGACTGCCGCTATCATATAGCCTGCAAAAGTGACACAACCTTCAGAATAAGCAAAGCCCGAACAATCATCAAAGACTATCATATTTCCCTTTCTCTTACGATAGAGGTTGAGAAACAGATTTGTTTTGACATCATTCATGGTACCATACTCAATGGTGAACACGCCATAATTGTCTAAAGCATTGTTTATTTTTTGACAAGTATTCAAGAGAATATTTCCTTTCTCCAGATAAATAGCTACAGGCAACTTACCCTTATCACCAGCGGATGCCTTTATTGCTGTTACAATTTCCTCTTCTTCATCCAAGTTACAATGCTCATGAGTCAATGCCACATAATAGTCAGATTGCGGTATCATTTCCCTATGATGTTTTTCCATCAATATACATCGGGAGATATTATCGTCTTCAAGAGCATCATTCACCGAGCGTACGATGTTACCAAATTCAACACAGCGTTTGGGAGCATCTGCACCTATAGTTGCATATATTTTATCAGTGGAAAGAGATGAATTAACCGACATAAGATTGTCACATTCATTCTTAGCGATATAATCCTCTATAACATTCATCACTTCCGAGCATACATGGTCAATATCGCTACATTTCATAGACGTAATCGACTCCCTTATAAGGAAGTCACTTACAAGGTTTACTCCATCATCAGCAGGAAGAGTAAACACATGTAGATTTTCAGAATTATTACGTTTGGCGAGCACGATTTCCTCTTGTGTATATTTCCCGCATCTGTTTTTGAACAGCCCAATTACGATTTGGCTTTCATTAACAAGATACTCGTCATACTCCGTTTGAGTTCTCACTCCCAAAAACTCTGGTCGATAGTCCTCCCATACCATCAACTGTAGCCTTACACCTTTTGCTCGCCACTTGTCATCGACTTGTCGAATTTTATCACCGATAATCATTCGCTCAAAAGCCAACTCACAAGAAGAGGCTAAAAATATCTTTATTGTAGTCATGCACATAGGGCTTTATTTATTGCCGCATAATACCTTTTGTTTATCATCCCAGACCGCTTAGATCAAAATCAGCGTAATCCGTGATCCCACATATACCAACAACCTTTCTCCCCTTGATAAAGATAAGCCAGCCGAGAGATGAGCAACAGCATTGATGCGCCAGCCTACCCCAGGCGGTCCCATCCCGCACTACTTGGCGCAGACCGCTTTGGTCCGCCAACCTTATAGCGTAGCGGTTCTGAGCACCGGAGGGCGGTTACATCCTCTCGTCCCTGAGGGTTTCTGTCCCCCAGAACTGGGGGAACCGAAGGGAGCGTAAATACTATTGAAGAGAGGCAAGGTGAGAAAGGTGGAGCCTTCTTTAATGGGAAAAAGCAATGCCAATGAGTGCAATGAAAGCTCGCTTTCAAATTGCCGAGTGCAGCTCGCTTTATCAACAAAGAAGGACGGGATGATTTTAGAAATCAAAATCCTTTTAGTATTCGAAAGGACTATCAAAGTCCTTCAATACCTCATGTTTTGTATCCTTTTCCGAAAGATTAGCATGTTCCGTAGGAATGCGCCAATCAATCCCGAGAGATTCATCTAGGATAGAGATGCCACCGTCAGCCTCTGGGTGATAGAAGTTATCACACTTATACTGGAATACCGCAGTTTCTGATAACACAGCGAAACCATGCGCAAAACCCTTAGGAATAAAGAACTGACGATGATTATCCTCAGTCAGTTCCACCGCAACATGCTTACCGTATGTCGGCGAACCCTTGCGGATATCCACGGCAACATCCAGCACTCTACCCTTCACGCATCTCACCAATTTGCTCTGGGTAAACGGAGGTCTCTGGAAATGCAAACCACGCATTACACCATAAGAACTCATGCTCTCGTTGTCCTGGCAGAACTCCACCTTGTAGCCCACCAATGGCTCAACTTTCTCTTTAAACTCACGCTCGCTAAAGCTCTCGAAGAAATAGCCACGAGCATCTCTAAACAGTTGAGGCTCAATGATGAGTACGCCTTCAATATCAGTCTTTATTACTTCCATTTTATCAATTTTAATCGATTTGTATAAAAACGGGCTACTAGGCTCCATCACCGAAAAGTAGCTCAAAAAATGGGAGAGGGATCCATTCGCCCGTATATCTATTATTTCTTGTTCTTCATCCTCCAGAAGAAGTGCCAAATGCGAAACAATGGTTCGCATAGCGCCTCACCAGTAAAATACCTCACGAGTCTTATATCCCGATACACCCTTTGGAGATTATGTCCAAGCTGTGACCTACCAAACCGATTCCGGGCATCATGCCTTCCGAAGTTCCCGGCTTCCAGCACTTCATTCAGTACAAACTTACCATACTTCTCATTCGGAGGAACAATAAGGCGAGAGGCAGGCATGCCGAACACCTCCTGCATGATATACATGATACCCCCAGCAAACTTCCACATCCCCAACTCCTTCAATTCCTTCTGCACCACATCTAAAGCAGTAGAGGCAGAAGAAGTAACAGCAGTAGTAGAACCAGCTGAATTATCTCCCTCTATAGAAAGGCGGTCCCATCCCGCACAATCTGGCGAGACCTTTGATGGTCCGCCAACCTTAGAGCGTAGCGGTTCCGAGCGACGAGGAGGAGCGGTTACATCCCCTGTCCCCTGAGGGGAAAGGGGCTTGGGGAAAGCGGTGGAGCCTCCCTTAAGGGTAAGGGAGGACGGGTGGGTTTTCGAAAAATTTTGATAGACTTTATAAAAGTCGCAAAGAACATAGTAGTAATCCAGAAGCTGCCTTAACCCAATCCCCTCATTCATCAGATGCGAGAAGATATGAGTCAACTGGAAGATGAGATTGAATTCCGCTGTCGGAATCGCAATCTCACCTTGCTCTCCCAACATCACCCGATGCGAGAACTGCTTCTCCTTCACCCTTTCATAATATTTCTGAAGTTTTCTGTTATGCCAGAAGCACAGCAGGAAGCTAGGGCGATAATGCACTTCAACCTCCACACCCTTATACGATGGGAACTCGATGTGGTGATAGCACGCCTTTTCATGAGGCGAGATAGAGCGGACAAAGAAGATGAGACGTTTGTCTCCCCCTTCCACCCAGATATCAATATCACCAGGAGTCCGGGAATAAGGATTCGGATACATCAATGCATTCCCCTGCCCTTTCAGAATACAGGTTCTGAATCCCTTTTTCCGGAACCACTCAGAAACATGAATGGCAGCATCATTCAACCGAACATTCGCTTTTTCCAACATCTGGCTTTCCGCCATCCATTGGAGCAGCAACTCCTTTTTCATCCCTACATATTCAGCAGGCAACTTCTTGATACCATCAAAGAGAACACCCACCAGGCATTGCTTCTTGGCAATAGCATATAGCTCCTTCCAATCCGCCTCCTTCAAGGAATCAGGAATATCCTTAGCAGAACTTATGCAGAATCGCAAGAAATCAAAGAAAAACTTTAGTTGTTTGTCCATAAGTTAAACATAACTATTCCTCACGGATATAAGTCCACATATCCTTACGTGTTTATATCATTCTGTCAGATATAAAATTCATTATTTTGTAATATTTCCTTCAATAGCCTAAAACTATCTTGTCAATCATCTCTAATCCTCTTGCCGATGTATATTTCAAACTTTCATTATAGGCATTGTCTCCCATTTTGCGAGCACTCTCCTCGTCTGCGTATAAAGTGGATACCGCTTTTTGCAAGGAATCCAAACTACCAATTTCGTAGGGTATTCCTGAGGTTTCTGTAAAGTAGTAGTTGATGGAAGAAACATCTGTGTAGACGATGGGCTTATGATAGCGCATGGACTGTATGCAGAGCATCTGCCCCGAGCTTCCAACATCTTCCTTCAATGGTACCACCACAATGGATGCTCCCTCCATGAGTTTGCCAAATTCCTGCGGGCTCACATCACGCTTTAACTCAACATTTGATGGCAAGCTATTTAATCCTTTGTTCAATTTGCTTGCTACAAACAAGAACCTCCGTTTGGGCATTCGTTTTGCCAATTGCAGCATCAAAGAGTAGTCTCTATTCGTATAACCGCCTGTAAAGATATACCCATCATCCAATTTCACATCCGAATGTTGTTCCTTCACATCAGAACAATATGGTACAAATAAGATGTTTATTCTCTCCGACAATCGCCTGTAAAAGTCTATTTCTCCGGGAGTCTGCGCCATCAGTGTCAAGTTGTCATTGTTCATCAAAAATCGCAATACCATCTGTACATATTTGTTTTTACCCAAACTATGAAGGTAGAAATTGTGGAGATAGAGATGATGTTTATTGCCTAACATCTTACCGAAGAGGCGTGCAAAAAGCATGCACGAAACACCCCCTCCATTCGAGTATATCTTTACATTTCTAAACTTCCAGAAATTCAAAGTCATCTTAATAAATCCATAGACTATCCCCCTCACAACATCACTTTTGGATTGGAATTTGGCTTTTGGTTTCCTTTCTAGAAAAAAGCCTTCTGCCGCCACACCCTTCTCGATGGCGTGGTCGGCATAGGCATGCCCGTAAGTTTGATAGCTACAAACCTGAACTATCTTCGTTTTATCTATACCTATATGATTTCCTTTTGCTTTCATATTATTTCAGATACAATCTCACTATTTACTTTCCTCTCATCTTAAAGTATCTATCATATCCTTCAAGCAAAGCCTTGCTGGTATGCTCCCAGCTCAATTCGTTGATGACACGATTTCTACCATATTCACCCATTTGCTTACGCTTCTCAGGATTATCAAGCAATTCTAGAATCTTCTTTGCCATATCTTCAGCATCATTTCTCTTAGCATAAAGTGATGCCTCCTGTGCAGAATATCTACCCTCTGTCAAATCAAACTGAACTAAAGGTTTGCCCAATGCCATATACTCCAACACCTTATTCATGGTACTCTTGTCATTCATGGCATTATATTCATCAGAGTTAACACAAACATCAGCAGTATTCAAATAGTCAAGCAAAGTCTGATCAGGTACACGACCGGTAAATTCTACGATGTCGTCCAAGCCCATGTCATGACTCAGTTTCTTCATGTGCTCTACATCAGGGCCACCACCAACGATACCCCAGAACACATCATTTCTTCCAGGTAACTCCTTGATATATTTAGCTGCCTTCAAAAGATATTCAATACCTTCCTGCTGACCGATTACACCAAGATAGCCAACCATGAACTTCTTGCCACGCTTGATTTCATTCTTTGGTTCCTGAATCTTCAGACGCTCCAACTTTGGACCACTTCTCAATACAAAGACATCCTCAGGTTTCATTCCACCACGCTCTATGGCAATCTTCTTATAACTTTTATTAGTTACAAATGCAAACTTACAGTGCTTATAGGTCTGACGTTCTAACCACAACTGACTCTTATAGAACATTCCCGAAGTCTTACCGAACTTAGCCTCATACAACTCAGGACAGATATCATGATGGTCAAAGATATAATCAACACCCTTATTCTTAAAGAGTTTAGCTACCATCCAAATATCGTCAGGTGGATTACAACCGTGAATACAGTCGAAGCCTACTTCCTTATAACATTTCTTTGCCAAACGATACTCATGCCACAAAGCTGCGCCATACTCACGAGCATATCCTAAAGCACCATTCCCATCCTTTGGCAATTTATGGCGATAAACATGTACACCCTGCAGGAATTCATACTCCTTGTCATAGCCCTTACCTGTAGGACTAATTACAGAAACCGTATAACCGTTTGCTGCCAATGTTGTTGCCTCCTGCCAGACACGAGTGTCAAATGGCACAGGCAAGTTCTCTACGATAATTAATACTTTTCTATCCATATTGTAGTTTTTAATTTATTATCATTTAAAGGATAGCACAATTTGTGCGTTTCGTTCTCCTTTCCGTATTCTTCAGAATACCAACATTTCTCTATTGTTGGCTCTATATTTGTCTCTATACAAACAGTAATGGCTCCTCGTTGGATGACTGCTTTTCCATTTTCAACTTTCACTTGACAAGCAGGATGCAACACCAAAGTAGCATAACTATCACTTGTTGTCGCCATATCATCCTCAATAACCAATTTGTCTGCCTTATTAAAGCAGAAAGAGCGACTATGCTTATTACCATTCTGCCAAACGCATTCGGCAAGAAGGGAATCCTGATTTTCCGTCAAATCAGACTTCAAAAGTTTAGTATCAGCCTTCTTTCCCCAAAGGAAAGCTCCCATCATCTGACTTTGTTCCTGGTTCATAGCCCAAACCGTATTATGATTACATGAACGACGATACTCATCTCTTTTCTGTATATTGCAATGATAGATATATGTTCCAGGATCTCCTAAGATGCAATTGCCATCTACATAGAGTTGAAAACTCAATGCGTCTGCATGCCCATGAGCAGCAATACTACCAAAACCTAAAGGTGCATGATCAATACCAATTACCACTTTACCATTCTTACTTCTCAGGAAAGTATAACCACCTTCCTCAAAAGTCCTACTTTGTGAAGGCTTCCATAAAGGCAATTGCTTTAAGGTTTCGATTTCTGTCTCAGAATAGAGCCAAGATATTGTCTCGGACAAATGTTCAAAGCTTTCATATTTTTTCCCCAATAGCAAAGAACAAAGTTGAAGAAGATAACGGTAATGGCAGATTTCTCCACCTTCCAAATCTAATATCTTACCCTCATCGTTATCACCAAATTCGCAAGCCTTAGTCTCATTCACCATAGAACAAGCTACAAACTCACATTGTTTTTCCATCAACCTCTTCCAAGACTCAGGAATCTTCATACCATAACATTTCATCAGGTGCATCACCAAAGCGTATGCCTCCATCCCGAAGGTTTGATAATGCAAAGCCATCTCCATATTCACACCATCCTTATAATTCTGCTTCATCAATTCTTCATCGAGGATGCGGATGGCTAACTGCGTCCATACCTCATTGCCAAATGCAAAACCGGCATAGGCGATGGCTGTAGCTTCAACCAGCAAATGATTATTGGCCGAAGAGTATCTGGAATAATGCTGTGCGATATAAGAAGCCATATTCTTGATGCCATTCTCCATATCCATGAGCAAGGCACCATTAGCCGTATATCCTTTCTTGCGAAGAAAAGCCAAAGCTACAGTCCATTGGATACAACGTATGGCAACCTCCATCACACTAGTCCAAGAAATACCATGGAGAAAAGAATTTTTTTTGTTCCAATCCAAGAACAACCCTTCTAGCTCTTTTGCATATTTTTCCTCTCCTGTAGCATAATAAGCCTTAGCTAACAAAGCAAACTGGAAGTGTCTATTCAATTCCCAATTCGTTCTTGCATCACCTATTTCGTCTTTCTGTTTATAGCTTAAGGAATAGCTGAAATCCGTCCCCCATTCTTTATCTGTCTGGAATCCTGCACTCCATCTTTCCTTATATATATGATAATCATACCCACCAAGGATATGTATGACTGTATTCAGATGGAAAGCAATATTCCTGAAATTCAGACCAACATGATCGGAATCAAATTTCAGAGATTGTAGCCGACTATCGAAAAGGTAAGTCGTTACGGCTACATCACGCTTACCAAAAAGCTTCTTTTCCTGCCTTTGCAGATGTTTTTGTTGAAGTCTCCAACCGACTTCCGGCAAATTCATTGCCCGAAGTCGATTGAAGTACCATTGTAATTTACTCATCAATGATTATTAATCATTAATTACTAATTCATTTTCACTAATTAGAACTCTGTCTGTTTGAAGTTCATCTTGTGCTCTTCATTCTGAGCTTCATGATTCTGGTTGATGTCTCCCCAGGAAATACCCTCATACTTGCCATTATAGTCAACCTCTTTCCACTGGCGAACCAAGTCAATGACAATCTTGTTAGGATAATTCTTCAAAACATCCACGAATTCCTTTTCCTTATTAGTTACCACAAGCACGTCGCTGTTCTTGCATACATCATCCAAGTCGGCAGTAACGAAATGCTGCAAGTGTGGAATCTTAGCCATGATAAAGTCCTTGTTGGTACCCGTCAACTCAGAAATCTTCACGTTACGGTCGTAAATTTTGATTGCAAAGCCCTTACCCAACAAACTTTCAACAACATCAACGATAGGAGAACAACGCAAGTCATCGGTACCAGCCTTGAAACTCAAGCCCAAGATACCAACCTTACGCTGACCTTGATTCATGATAAGTTGAACTGCACGTTTCTTCTGATTTTCATTACTTTGGAAGATACTCTCAATAACAGGAACATCCACATAGTTGTCATGTGCCAAGGTCTTCAAAGCCTTCATATCCTTAGGCAAGCAAGAGCCACCATAAGCGAAACCTGGCTTGAAATAGTAAGGAGAAATATTCAACTGCTTATCCTTGCAGAAGATTTCCATAACTTTATGAGAATCAACACCTACAGACTTACAGATGTTACCAACCTCATTACCGAAGACAATCTTCAACGCATGATAAGTATTGTTGACATACTTCATCATTTCAGCCACCTTGATATCTGTGCAAATAAACTCTGCATTGATATGCTCATACATCTCACGGAATACCTTTTCTGCATACTCAGAATCAGTACCAATCAATGTCAATGGTGGATTGAAGTAATCCTCAACAGATGTACCTTCACGAAGGAACTCTGGGTTGCTGACAACATTGAAATCTACGCCACGCTTCAAGCCACTTTCCTGCTCAATAATCTCACCTACCTTCTTGTTGGTACCTGGAAGAACAGTTGAACGGATTGCAACGAGATGCATGTTTGCAGGCTTTTTATCACCAGCAAATTTCTCTTTCAATGCACGGCCGATACGTCCTGCCACAGTGTAGATATAATTAAGGTTCAAATGACCTTCAGGACTGGAAGGAGTACCTACAACGATGAAAGATACTTCGGTTTCCATAATTGCCTCTGCAGCAACTGTAGTTGCAGACATCAGCCCCTTTTTGTGAGCTTCCTCACAAAGTTCAGCGATGCCTTCCTCAATGATAGTAGGCTTGCCCTCATTCATCAGGCGCACCTTATTTTCATTTACATCAACACCGATCACTTTGTGACCCAACTTTGCCAAACATGCCGCACCTACGCAACCTACGTAGCCGAGGCCAAAAATACTAATGTTCATAATTCTAAAAAATGTATTTATGAATTTATTTTCTTTAATTATACTTTTTGATAAAACGGGCTGGTACGCCAGCCCAAATTTCATTTGAAGGAATATCCTTAGTTACTATACTTCCTGCTCCTACAATAACATTATCTCCTATTGTTACAGACTTTGTTATAATAGTATTTGCACCTAAAAACACATTATTACCTATTTTAATTTTACCATATTCATAATCATGATATTTTCCTCTAGGCACAACATAATGTGTTAATAAAATACAGCGCATTGTTATAGCACAATAATCACCAATTTCTATATTCTCGGGATGCTCACTATCAAAAATTACTTGCTGTCCAACAAAAGACTTACCGCATTTCACCCCCCAATCTGACCAATTTAAGTCGTACCGAATTAGGAAGAAAATTAGACATTGACATTCTCAAAGCCAAAGCTCTTATTGTTCTTTTTAATCTCATTTTAAACATTACAAAAGTGAATCATAAAGTGTTTCTAATTGTTTTTCAACATATTCAGGTAAATGCTCGCCAACTCTAGACAAGGAGACACTCCCCATACGATTACGTAAGTCTGAATCATTTAATAAAGATATAATAGCCTTATATATATCTTCCTTATTACCTGGTTCGACCAAATAACCATTTTCTCCATTAGAAACTATCTCAGGAATACCACCTACTGGTGTCGAAATAATTGGCATCCCATAACTCATTGCTTCAAGAATGGATATAGGCAATCCTTCTTTATAAGATGGTAAAATATAAGCATCCGACTTATTCAGGAGTTCTATCTTCTTATCACCAGAAACCCAACCTTCAAATATTGTAATATCTGCAATACCATATTCCTTAATAAGTTGTTTTACATGTTCAATTTCACCATTACCACCTATATATAATTTTAATTTTCCTTGAAATTCGACCTTATGGTCCCTAATACATTCCAATAAATCATAAATACCCTTATTCTTTCCTAACAAGCCTAGAAACAAAAGTGTAAAATAACCTGTTTGTTGTTTATGAACTCTAGGAGCAGATATTACATTCTTTATAATTTCGACTCTTTTAGTAGGAAACTCATTCTTGAAATATTCCTTCCAATACTCGGACAAAGCTATAATAACATCACTTTTATTAACTACTTTCCTTACTGCATATCTATGCTGTTGATAAAAAACAGCAAATCTACCTGCATGCATATGCCAAACTACCTTTTTATGAAAGAATTTAGCAATATAAATAAAGATTGCTTTTCTCCAAAAACTTGCCCCAACCGAACCTTGTACATGTACTATTTTTATTTCAGGATGGAATAACATCCAATACAGAAATTGCAGAATAGCCTTACACAATACAAGTAATTTCTTAACCTGCCCATTAGTAACAGTTGTAGTTACATGATTAAAAGGCTGATAAAAAGTGCTATATACATTCTCAACCGCAGCAACACCACCACGTACCACACGATAATCTATACCTATGGTTAATATATTCTTTGTTTCCATTTATCGTTGATTATATAGATATATTAAAAATAAACACATTAGCATATACAGAACTTTTGCCACCTGTTTTTTAGGGAAAACTATATCGAAATTTAAGAATACGGCAAAAACTAATAGAAAAGGTACAAAAAATGGTATATGATAACGGAGGTCCAAACCCGTTCCAGTTAATGCAAGCATAACAACACCTAAGACAACACTAGAAGCTATTGAGTAAAACTCAATTTTCATATTCTTTATAACCCAAAATATAGTAGCCCAAACAGGTAAATTCAGGAGCATCTTCAATAAAGAAGAATAACTAAAAAATAAGGTGTCTTTAAAATAAGTGTAATTAGGGAAAGGACCAACTATACTCGCAGCTATATCTCCCATTTTTTTACCATATGAGTTATTTCCAGCACTATTATATCTTGACTCTGCTATGTTATAAATTTCATCCATAGATTTTCCCAGTACTTTCTCTGCTATAATATTTATCATTATTGGACCTAAAAATGCAGCACCAAGCAAAATAAATGTATATAATTTCTTATTTCTTTCTTTGACATAAGTTCCAAGAATAAAGGAAACAACTATAATGAAAGTTACAGCAGTTCTAAAGAAAATCGTAAAGCCACCGAATAATCCAAACCAAAACAAATCCGTCATTTTTCTTGTTCGTTGATACTTTACCATATAATAGAAAGCACCAGCTATGAAGAACATGAATAAATCTTCTTTTCTTCCTGTAGCTGAAATATCAACAAAAAATGTAAATGTCGAAAAGATCGTTGCTATTATTCTTGAATTTGTATCATCACTTCTATATTTGTTATAAAGTTCGCAAGTTTTATATATGAATTTGGCTGAACAAGCTATAAAGAAAGCGTTTAATATGATTACAAGCCATAAGGCTATATCTTGCGACATCACTTTATGAATGAAATATAGATAGAAAGTATAACCAAAATCATCAATATTTCCCCAATAATTATGCTCTAAGAAATATTTATATTCTCCTATTGTTTTATAATTTGCAAGTAACGCATATTGAAAATAACCCATAGCATCGTTATTCGGATCATTACCAAAGATAGACACTTTATCATAGCTAATAAAAACTAATCGAAGGCATACAGACAGAACCAACTGAAATAAAAATGTCAATAGAAATATGTTCTTTCCTTCATTTTTCAACATAAAAGAAGCATATCCAAATGAACTTAATGCTATCACTATTTGCATCACAATGGCATAAGTATCTATTTCTTCTTTATATCCTATGCACATGAAAAGCAAATAAAATAGCAAAAATATAACAAATGCCTTTTTAAAATACATCATATCATTTTTCTCTAAGAAAAGAATTTCTTGTTTTACATATTCTCGAAATATTTTGAAAGTTGTTCTGAATATATGTGAGGATTAAAAAACTTATCCATCACGTTTCTGTATTCTTTTTCTAAATCATCAGGAGCTATGACATCATGCAAAGCCTTGTCGATAACAATATCCTTATCTGTATCTCCAAAACAATATAAATGTTCATATTCCTTAGCAATGTCAGCATAAGCCTTTATTGTATCAGTAAAAATTGGAACGACTCCATTTCCCAAATAATTTGCTAGCTTAGTAGGAGTTGCCACTTGATTAATCATGTTATTATCACGTATCAAAAAACCAAACTTGCATTTAGCCAACACATCATCTACTTCAGATTGAGGGACAGATTCTACAGAGAAGTTTTTTATGTCATATGTCTTAATGATTTTCTTAGCTTTTTCTAAATCAAAAGTATAGATTTTTAAGAATGTATTAGGGTACTTTTCCTCTATTTCTTTATAAGTGTCCAATATCAAATTAAAGCCTTGATAAGCCTGAATTCCTCCTGCATAACAAAAGACATTATGCTCATACTTATCCGAAATATAAAAATTATCTCTATTAAACTCACTATTAAAGCATGGCATTACAAAAGCGTGCTTCAAATTCAAGTGATATTTCTTTTCATAAAATTCTACTTGATATTTTGAGACACAGATAGGAAACTTAACTTTCTTAAGAGAAAATTTCTCTGCCAAAGAGAACGCTAATCGACGTAATTTTGATCCTGTTCTCAAAAAATCCTCTTCTGGTACTATACCTTGATACCAATAAATAATATTTCTAAATCCCTTGAAAAAGAGATATACAAATGTATCAAACGAGGTAATCAAGAAATAAGTATCTTTAGGTAATTTATTTACCTCTGGAGAATTGTGAGATTCTATTTCACAAACTTTATTACCATTAAGTTTTAAACCATTAAGTATTATATTGTAATAATAGCCCGTTACTATACGGACATCCTTCTTAAAATAATATATTGTCTGCATATTTATTACACTTTATTGACTAATTCTTTATATGTTAAAGATGTATATAACTTGGAAAACAAGCGAAAACACTGCTGTACACTAGGAGAATAATCTTTCGGATGGTCTATCAATGTTATTATCTTATGACCACAAAGAATTGTGCTCATAAGAGCTGTAAAAGGAGAGATACGAGACATAGAGACCATTGACCAAGGATTTTTTTCCATAGGTGGTAAGTCATCTCTTTGATGAGTTCCATCCGTAACAGGAGTGGCTTTTTTTGTACAAATTCTATAAATTTTATCTACCACCTTTAGCCAAAGAGAACGCTTGTAGGTACTAATTGGTACTTCAAGAAACTCACCATTCTCTTTGCTTATAAGAACATCATCATCAAAACGATAAGTATCTACCTCTTTCAAGAATTCCTTTCTGAAATCATAAAAAGAAGACTTACTTTTATAATAAGCTCCATAAGCGACCGAAGAGTCTATCTTTAAGCCTACAGCCTGATAAGCCTTCTTTAATTTATCAAATGGCTGTACAGCCCATCCGCCTGCTCTAAATGCACAAATATCATAATGAGGATCTACAGATCTTGCAATTTCTGTCAATTTGTCCATCCCTTCTACAAACATTTGCATGATTTCTTCTTGCGAAAAAGAATTCAAACAATAATGACTATAGTCAGAAAAATCCCAAGTTCCATCGTTATTATACTTAGCATTCACCCAATGTGGATGAATATGTAATTCAATGCGATGTCCTCTTCTCACGATATCCTGTAATTGAGAGACAATCAGATTATAATCAGAAATTGTACGCTGAGTAGATTGTAACTTCAGATATTTCAACATCTGCCAATCTACAAAGAAATTTCCTTTCAACCCATATTTATCCATCCCATCAAGGAGTAAATTAGTTGGCTCTATCAAACTCTTACGAACTGTTCCTGACTTATAACCAAAGAACAGTTCGTAATCGAAAGAAAGTATTATTTTTTTTCTAGGCATTTCTTAGAGCATTAACAATTCTTCCACAAGCTTTACCATCTCCATAAGGATTAACTGCCTTACTCATTTTTTCATAAGCTGTATCATCCTCAAGTAGTGTACTTACTTCATTAAAGATCTTATCATAGTCTGTACCAACAAGATGAACAGTACCAGACTCTAGCGCTTCTGGACGTTCTGTGGTATCACGCATAACAAGAACTGGCTTGCCTAAACCAGGAGCCTCTTCCTGAATACCACCAGAGTCTGTAAGAACAATGGTTGACTTCTCCATCAAATAGACGAATTCGAGATATTGCAAAGGTTCAATGAAGAAAAAGTTTGGACGGGTTAAATCCTCGCCAAACACTTCATGGATAGGCTTACGAACATTTGGATTCAAATGCATTGGATAAACAAAATCAACATCTGGGTATTTCTCTGAAAGATCCTTCATGGCTGTTACCATACGAATGAAACCTTCACCAAAGTTTTCACGACGATGACCAGTAATAAGAACAAGTTTCTTACCATCCTTCAGTCGCATTACGTCATACCCTGCCTTAGCAAGAATTTCTTCCTGTTCTTTAGCAAGAGCTATGTCGTTCTTCAGTTTTTCAACTACCATATGAAGGGCGTCTATTACAGTATTACCAGTAACAACGATTTTACCATGAACTTTCTCTTCCAAAAGGTTCTTCTCAGAGAGAGGAGTTGGAGAGAAATTATATGTTGCAATACGCCCTGTAATCTGTCTATTCATCTCCTCTGGCCATGGTGAATAAATATTATGTGTACGGAGACCAGCCTCTACGTGACCAACTGGAATCTGAGCATAAAATGCAGCCAAAGCTCCAGCAGTGGATGTTGTTGTATCACCATGAACGAGTACAACATCAGGACGGCACTCTTTAAAAACATCACGAAGTCCAGTAAGAACTCGCGCAGTAACATCTGTCAAATCCTGACCTTGCTTCATAATATTGAGGTCATAATCTGGCTTTACGTCGAATATAGTTAATACTTGATCTAACATTTCTCTATGCTGACCAGTAACGCAAACTATAGTTTCGAAATTCTTTATATCCTTTTGGAATGCCTTAACCAATGGACACATTTTGATGGCCTCAGGACGAGTACCAAAAACTAACATAACTTTTTTCATTGTATATTAATTGTATATTAATTAAACCTTCATAAATATATAACAACACCAACGCCCTACAACGTCATACCTAGTAATGGAAGTTTTGACAAATCCTTGGATAATAAATACTATACAATAATTGTTCAGAAAACAATTAAAGTTAGACAAGTAAAATTCCATTACATTTGCGAGTCTCATTATAAGCGAGAGCATCTTATTGTTGCATAAAGAATTAATTAAAGATTTCACCAATTGTCTTAAAATAATAATTACGTTTAAATTCAGAATCTTTATTTAATGTAGAGAAATCATAATCCTTCAGCATAGAGAAAACTTCATCCGGTGATGGTAAAGCTGTAAAACGTTCTCTTATATTATGGTAATACTTCAATAGTTTACATTCCTTTACTATCTGAAAAGATTTACTTGTTTCCTTGTCTACAGTTCCCCGGATTGGTATATTGAAAACTGTTTTATAATTGCCATAATAATCAATACAGTAAAAAGGAACCTTATTGTGGATACATATCACAAGAGGATGCATTAAACCTCCTATATACCCTTTACTGTTTTTGATAATCACATACCACTCCAAAGGTGATAGTCTTTGATGATTCAATTGAGCAATATCAAAACATTTGTTTCCATTCTGGCGAGGCAACTCATATAAAACACTTCCACTTTTAGCCATAATATCAGAAAGGTGTTTAGCCCATTTCTGAAGTTTCTTATTATGAGGTTCCGGCATACATAGTAAATAATAACTATCTGGAAGATTAAATTTCCGTTTTATCTCAGGTTCCAGAACAGAAATATCAACATTGTCATTAAATCCAAATACAGGATCAGGTGTAATTTCAGGAATCAAAAGACCATCAGTAAAAGAGGAAACCAAGTGCTGCGTATGAGCATCACGAACTGTCAGTTTATTAAATCTCTTCAGATAGCGTGAAGCTTCCTCTTTTATATTACTAAAATCTAATGGATTCGTACTTAATGTAGCTATTGAATATCCAACCACAGGAACATCTACGTAGTTGAGAAACTCACCCCAAAAAGGATTTGGAAAAATAGTATCACTTTTTGGATAATAAGTTTTAAAAGTTCTCAAAGAAAAATGAGGCTTTCTCAACATAAACAGTGTATCAGCCCCTATAAAAACCATTTCTATTTTTTCATGTTTTATAACTTCAGCTACATCCTTGGCATTATTGCACAGAGATGTCAAGGGATAATTTTCCTTTTGGAACTCTTGGAATTTATTGATCATATCCAACGAAGTAACTCTATCATAATGTGCCTTTGTATCAGCCGGCACCCAATTAATAACAACGGGATCATAACCATGCTTACGAAAATATCCAATGGTTGAAAGGACTTGTAAATTCGCCCCAAAATTATAAACCCAATGATAAGTTAAAATACCTATTTTCATTTTAATCGTAATATTTTTAATAACATAATCAATCCTCTCTTTATTAATGTTTTAACAGTAATATGAGGAGATAAATATTTCTTGTAACTTTTTTCAAAGCCATACTTGTAATAATACTGCCAAAAATCATTCCTATTCTTTAATTCAGGAGTCGGTCTCTGAAGATTTGGTTGTAATGCTTCTTCTTTAGTAATATCATACAAATCAAGAGCTGCCGATAATTTCCCCAATATATCTGTTCCATTCTTTGTGTTTACAAGTATAAGAGATGTACCACGATTATCTCTGATATCAGGACGATTATCTGCATAATCCCAAAAATCTGCAATGGTAAAATCTCCCGGTCTATGTAAATTGCAAAATCTACAATGATGGCATGAAGGTCTGTTTATGTATTCAGAGAAGAAGGCATAACTCCAGCTAGAAATACATTTCGGATCGACCATACTCTTACCGCTGTCAAAGATAAAACGATAAGAGAATGGCTCTAGCCAACCTCTTACCGACTTATCTCGCATATTGATAGCCACAACCCTATGTCCAAGAAAACTTTCAGCATACTCTTTATATTCCTTAAATATCAAGGGACTTGGAACTCCATGACAAATTATATCGGCAGTAATGAGATTAGAATAATCTTTTCTAAGATAACACTTTAAGCCTTCAACTTGGCAAGGTGTTCCTGTAAAGAACACCAACTGTTTATTGCCCAGCAATTCTTTAACTTTTGGGAAAACACCTTCTAACTCACTTTGAACGTATTTTGAACCTCTAAAACTTTTATAATCTTCCTTTTGATAAGCTATCTGATGACGAGCTACACAATCATTGTCATAGCCAACACCTACCACAAGTCCATTTTGTTCAAACACCCAATCTGCTATGGCGGAAAAAGCACCACCACTGGAACTATTAAAAAGAATTTTATCATCTTTTAATCTGCCAGCATAATAATTGATTGGTTCACCAGTATATTGATTCTTTTCACGCTGCAAAATAGGGCATGCCAGTTCACAAAGACCACAATCAATACATTTATTGTCATCGACCGATGGATATTTAAATCCTTCCGAATCAACAACAAATGTTATAGCCTTCTGCTTGCATATACTTACACAAGCAGAACATCCACAACAATCATTATGTCCTGCTAAATGACGCATAATTATTTAATTTTACTTATTATTTTATTACGAACAACACTTTTCAAAATTTCTTTTTCATTATTAGTCATACCAAGCAAGCCAACACCTAAAATTGTAGAAAGCAAACAGACCAAACATGAAAGAACAAAGAACCCAAAAGACTCTTCTATATAAAAGCTAATAATAAAAGGTACAGAAAAAGAAATAAAAGATACTATTATTATTTTCATCAAAACCTCTTTTAAAAAACGCTTAACCGGCAATTCAACCATCAATTTCAACATACCCACTCTCACGACTATACAAATCATACTAATTAAAATAGATACAATGAAAACAACCTGAGGTTCAAAGCCTAGTTTTAAAAACATATATGACAAAGGCAAGTTTAATAAAACTAAACCACCTACAATAATTTGATAGTTTCTTATATTACCTGTAGCAAGCATCAATGTTATTAATGTTTCTGAAATAATATCCACAAGAGAAAGAAGCAGAATCAATCTAACAAAAACAACAGTATACTCAGGTACAATTCCTAGCCAAATACTCAAAATATAATGAGTATTTATCAAAACCGGTAATGCCAACATATATAAAAGATAAAACGACCATTTTGCTCCAGAAAAGACCAAACTGAAAGTATAATCTTTTTCTCCTTTAGCAAACGATTTTGTTATCGGAGGGTTAATTGCAGTGATAAAGTTTGAGGAAAATGAGCACACAGCACTTCTTACTTGAATTGATATACCCCTGGCTGCATTTACTGCAGGAGGATAGAAAAGGTTTATTACTACATTTCCACCAGCATCCCTAAGAACACTAGCTATAGCACCTATAAAATTCCATCCGGCAAAAGAGAACATTTGTCTAAAAAAAGTCTTATCAAACACAAAGTTGATGTTACATTCTTTAAAACTTCTAGAGCAATATACCCCATATACGATTCTTGATACCAACGATACCAGCACCAATAATAAAGAATAAAAAACCAACCTATCAATAGGTGCAACTACCAACAAAACTACTACCAATAGTTTAGCTGCAACTTCAAAGATAGATAAATAAGAATAAACATCCATTCTCTCATGAGCAATTATCAATGAACGATATGGCACATTTATCAAATCCAAGCAGAAAGTAACCAAAGAAAAATGAAATACCCACTCAGCAGCAGGAATTCGCCCTAGAGGAATGGTCATTTTATTATGCATAAACCATAATCCAATCGGTTCTGCCAAAATTACAATTATGAGACATAATAAGAACTGAATAAATACGGAAGTAGAAAAAGCTAATCTTAATCCATTTATATCATTTTGCCCTAATTTAAAAGTTAGAAAACGAGATATTGCAGCAGAAAGAGAACTGGAAACTACAGCAAACATAGATACCACTCCGCCTACAACATTATATATACCAAAATCATTAACACCTAAATTTTTCAATATTAATCGACTAGTATATAGTCCTATCAACATTGTAAAAATTAATCTCACGTAGAGAATGGCCGTATTTTTTGCGATACGCTTATTACCTGAATTATCCATATCTTAAACAAGCCCTACACGTTCTAACTCCTGATCAATAGCCTTACATAAAGCAAAAACAGAATTTATTGCCGAATTAACTAAATAAAAATTAATCGTTATTTTTCTATTTCTGGTATTGACACTAACCAGTCCTTCATTGTTCATCTGGGTAAACTTTTCATCCGCCTTAGAATTATTATGAATAATCAAATGTCGGATTTCAAGAAAAAGAAGAGCTTTTCTTTTTAAGTCTTGATTTATATTTATACCTGATACACGAATAAACTTTTCTAAAAGTTTGGGCGTACTCTTTTGTCTTTCCAAAGATCTATAAATTTTCAAAGACATTTGATCCTGTAATTCATCATAAGTTCCAGCATTTAAAATTTCCATGAAACTCATTTGCTTATCATCTTTATTACTAGCCAAAGACAGCAAGCGTTTAGGAGAAGATGCAAAAATTTCTCTAAGAATATGAACCATATAATCCGTGAATATACGATACACTTCAACCACAACCTGCTCATTAATCTTAGAACGACTAAAAGCAAATATTCTATTTACATTTTTCACATCATTGGGATGATTTAAATGCAAATGATTATTTTCTTTATCTCCTAAATCTAACCGAATACTTCCCTTACTATTATCGCATTTTCTAATCTTTGCACATTTTTTTTGACTAATAGTCAAAGCTAAATCTATCAACTGCGTATGTTGTTTCAAATTACGCATTTTCCCATCAAAGGTTTGCCACGATTTCGACATAACTTACTTGTTTTTTATAAGTGAATATTCTTGTCCTTTGTAAGCATTTTCTATAGCCACGTTAAGCCATAAAGTGAATGCTCATTTATTAGTCATTTAATAGCAACTAGTCAGCCTCTTTAATCCTTCTCGATTAAATTGTTGAAATTTCGTAAGTTAAACTTCTGTATATTTAAAAATTAATCTTGTTCTCGAAGTTTGACTATCTCTATATAATGACACTCACGTTTGTCTTCTGATGGCATTTGCATATAATTACCATAAATATGATTCAGATATGCATCATACCCTTCAGGACTTGCTATTGTAGTATTCTCGAAAGACTACTTTTATATAATTATACACACTCCTCATTTAATACTTCAAACATTGTCGCTGATAGGCTCATTGTCTGAGCAGAAGTGAACACTGTGTCCCTGGATTGGGGCATTTTTTTCTTCCAACTCTCGCTCGATGAAACTCTCGAAGAAGTAGCCACGAGTATCACGGAAGAGGCGTGGCTCTATAATGAGTATGCCTTCTATATCTGTTTTTACTATATTCATCGTTTTATATTTTAAGAAAGGCAGGCTCCATACCAAGAGCCGAAAAGTAGCTTATAAAATAAGCCCCAGGCATTTCACCAGCCATAATTATTTTCTGCTTAAAATTCCAAATTCTTTTTTAATGTTTGATCTTTCTCATCAAGTATTGAAAGGAGATACTTGCCATAGTCATTCTTCAACATAGGCTGAGCATTCTCTCTCAATTGTTCTGCGGTAATCCAACCTTGACGGTATGCAATACCTTCCAAGCAAGCGACCTTCAAGCCCTGGCGCTTCTCCAAGACTTCGATAAAGGTAGATGCCTCTGAAAGGGAATCATGGGTTCCGGTATCGAGCCAGGCAAATCCTCTTGCCATGGTCTGTACCTTCAGCTGCTTATCCTTCAGGAACTCCTGGTTTACGGTGGTGATTTCCAACTCACCACGAGCGGATGGCTTGATATGCTTAGCTACTTCTACCACCTTGTTTGGATAGAAGTATAAACCTACAACAGCATAGTTGCTCTTTGGATGCTGAGGCTTCTCTTCGATACTCAGGCAATTGCCTTGCTCATCGAACTCGGCAACACCATATCGCTCTGGATCGCTTACTCGATAACCAAAAACGGTAGCCTTGTTATTCTGCTCTGCATCTACTACTGCCTGATGAAGCATTTGGTTCAATCCTGCACCATAGAAGATATTATCGCCAAGTACGAGGCAAGCAGCCTCATCGCCAATAAATTTTTCTCCGATAATGAAAGCTTGGGCTAAGCCATCTGGTGATGGCTGCTCTGCATACTCAAACTTCACACCTAACTGGCTTCCATCGCCTAAAAGGCGTTTGAAGCCTGGCAAGTCGAATGGTGTTGATATAATGAGTATCTCACGGATACCTGCCAACATCAATACTGATATTGGGTAATATATCATCGGTTTATCAAAGATTGGTATCAGCTGCTTGCTGATTCCCTTGGTTATAGGGTACAAGCGTGTTCCGCTTCCACCTGCTAATACTATTCCTTTCATATCATTATTATTTATTGATCAATAACATGTTTTCTAAAATCATCCCGTCCTTCTTTACCATTAAAGAAGGCTCCACCTTTCTCACCATGCCTCTCTTCCCTCAGGGACGAGAGGATGTAACCGCCCTCCGGTGCTCGGAACCGCTACGCTATAAGGTTGGCGGACCATCAAAGGTCTTCGCCAGATTGTGCGGGATGGGACCGCCTAGAGCTAGACTTCTTGGGATTTTAGCTTAACAACATATAGACTTCCTATAAATATTCTGTTGACGCTTTACTTACATTTAGAAATATTTAACTATTTCAAATGGATGCTTAAAGATATCTGTTCTCATTAACAGCGTATTATATCCCTGATCTAAAGATGGGGACGGAAAGATGTTACTTTCTGTCATTAAGTAGCCATTACCTACCCATTTATCAGCAATATCAATTCGCACTTTGATAATACCAACAACCTGCTTAGACATATCAAAATAAGAAGCGCTGCCATCACTATGCTTTATTCTCTTCTTGATTACTAAAGCATGCTGGGCATGAGGCCTTATGTATATAGAGGGTAAGGCTTTTCTTAAATCTACTTCTACAAAGTATTCTGTTTGAGTAATACCATATTCAGGAACCGAAGTAGCGTGAGGCATAGCCATCAACAGAACATATACATAAATATCTTCATTAGGCAATAGTTTCTTATCCTTTGCCAACTGTTCCAACATATCGCCAAGAAGCAACTGTCTTTTTTTGCAAGCACAATATCTTGCACCTTTGCCATGCATCTGAAATTTATGCAATCCCATCCACAAGGCTATCCAATGATTATCTACAACATCCAGAAATCTTGTACGGCCTACATAATGTTGCAATAATGCTTCTATAGTATATCGGTTGAACTGCTGAATATGCTTATTCGCCTTGATCTGAAATTTGTCTCTAGAGGGCTTAGTCTCTCTAAGTTTCAAAGACTCTTTTAACCGCCAATCTTTGGCTATTGTTTCACAGATAGCATTTAAATCATCGGGAATACCTTTGGCACGATCACGCATAATAGCAGGAAGAACATTGTTATAGAGGTTACTTATCCCACGATAATATACATTGCCATAACCGGCATTCTTAAATTTTGCATAACCAACTAACTGATTAAAAGCACTAGTATTGTCCACTTTATATATAGGTACATTATGACCACTAGAAAAGGTAAAAGAATTCTCGAATCTACACCCCTCTATTCTCATATTTTCATTTAATACTTCTAATTTTGAATCCATTTTTTAAACGTTAAAATAGCACTTATTTTAGGTACTCCTAAAAACAAGTTTGACAGGACATCACTTTCTGATATTTGCTTATGTCGTACTAGGATCTTTCAACCTCAAAAAAATTTTCATGATTTTCCTTATAGGATGTCATTTCAGTTTTAAACAGCTCTTGTGGTTGAATACCCTTTATTTCCTTATAATAAGGAATATTTTTAATCATACGAAAACGAGCTATTAAACACATTTTCTTTCTATCCTTTTGACCAAGCTCTACAATCCAATCCTTGCCTATATCAGATAATGAATTATAGTATAACAAAACTTGTTCGTCATCATTTAATTGGGCTCTCAACTGTTTTGCGTATCCATACTTTTCTTTTTCGTCCAAAAAGGAAGTGTTTTCTACCAGCTTCAACATTTGAAACATGTGTCGATAATAATGTCCCAAAAGTACATTGTGAGAACACACCATATTGTTGCCTAAAACTAATAGATGTTTTACATGCTCCAATATCTCTTTTTCTGCGGGCATTTCAGACTTTAACAAGAATTTTTCTGATCCATAAAAGAAAAAGCCATAAGCTATTCTCATATTCAATCTAATAGTCTTTTGTCTATCTTTAAGATACTCTTGCATACTTTCTAATACGGCTTTCTTTTCTTCCCTATCTTTCCCTGATAATGGTACAAGACTTCTAATATTCTCGAAACAACCATGAACAATATCATATATATGCTCATAATCAGTAACAAGTTTCGAAAAAACATCCCTACCGGTCGTATTATCAACATCCTTAAGTTTCATAGAAGTAACATTGTCATTATGGATATGTAGCATTTCATAAAAAGTCTGTCCAAAACGATCTAATTTATTCTGATCTCGCTGAACTGTTAATGTTAGAATCAACAAGATTACACTTGCAAAAGACAAAACTGTTCCAACAACACCACCTACAAAATCACCGATATTACCAGTTTCAGATATACTAACTTTATGAGTAGAGTCTGCTAATGTATAATTACTATCTCTTAAAACACAATAGAATACTATTGATATTGTCAAGCCAAATATAAGAAGTACCAGAGATAAGATAAACAGTATCCACCATTTACTCTTCTGTAATTTAATCTGAAGTTCTTTTAAATTTGTCATACCCTTGAATCAACATAGATGTAATTTCTACATTTACAATGTCAAGATCGAAACTTTCAAGCAACATTTCAGCGAACCTACAATGATATACAGAATATATTTTCTTTGTCATTGGATTTTTTTTAGATTCTATAATGCAAACATTAAAAGCGTGATCTTTAAACGTTTTGTCAATTGTCATCCAAGCCTTATATTGATAATCTTCAACACATAGCACATAATCACCATCTTCATCAATTTTCCAGGTGTTAGTACTCTTTGAATTAATGTAAGCATTAAGCTTATCAATCAATATTTGAGGGCTATCTTTTGTTATCACTCTTATCATCTTGTGTTTTTTTTAATTGTTCCTCTTTGCCAATTTCTATATCTTCCACATGAACGCCAGTCACCTCCTCTATCTCATCTTTTAGTGACAAGAATGGATTATAGAGACTGACATAAGCTCGTCCAACAGCACCATGGAAGAGAATCATCTTAGGACTGTTATCTCCACATTCCAAAATATGCTTTTGGGATATACCAGGATAACTATCAATATAGTAAATTTCCTTAATTCCCAATTGATAAGCCTTTTTTGCACATAGCTCACAGCAACAAGCGGTAGAAAACAACTTTCCTCCTTTAATTCCACTAGACCCATACTTTGCCAGCTGCAAGAAAGCATTCTCCTCTGCATGCAAACTTCTAGTATGAACCTGATTCTCTAGTTGACCAGTAACGTGTTTGCTATTATGAATATCCTTAAAGCAATAAGTTAAGTTAACACCATTCAGGATATCTTTATTATGGTATTTCAAATCTATACGACAATCACGATAGCATTCAACTATCCTTTTTATGTAATTTTGAAATTTAACATCCTGTTTCTCATAAGTGCTATAAGCAGTCAGGTCTTCCTTTTCAACCAAATCTGATAAGCTTCTCAGAGAACATGGAGTTTGACCTTCCGCTACAGTATTCCATCCGATAGAAAATATAGAAAAAGCCTCGTTTGTAACAGCTGCACCAACTTGACGAGATAAACATCCAGAGTTCAATTTTGCAGTATAAGCCACTTGCATTACTCTTTCAATTGGCGAAGGAGGAACCAAACCTGGATGCAACATCAAAGATATATAAGTGATAATCTGATTTGTCAGCTTACGATTATTGGTATATTCTGTTCCATCGTGAGTGATATGAATATCAGACAGCTCTATACACTTATCAATATCCAATCCTGTATATTGACTCTTAAAATCTTTCTTTTCGCCTTCTCCTTCTCTTTCATCCAATAGACGTATTTCATCGTTTCGATAACCCTGCTCAAAGAGTTTCTGCTTTCTTATCTGTTCTGTAGTATTGATAGACATAAGATAAAAGGCAGAATACCTTTCTCTGAAATAAACCTTAATTCCGCAACACTATAATTTAACTTTATTTATAAGTTCCTGAGCAACA
>OGQC01000277.1_pt1 | contig 31049 bp, 24 predicted proteins | sample 1553081 | NCBI WGS metagenome assembly OGQC01 (sample SAMEA2580267, study PRJEB22360) | human gut metagenome | biome: human gut; feature: human-associated habitat; material: faeces | place: Denmark | collected 2008/2010
CGACACGGGCCATCCCCGCTCCTGCATGTAGCTGCACCGGGCGAAATAGTCGTTGATTGCGCGCATGTGGCGCCACCAGGTCTGTCCACGCAGGAAGGGCGTACCGATCCCCGGGCCGCCGAACGACGTGCCGGGCGGCAGGAAGGGCCGCTGCGGGTTGTGCGTATAGGTATGATAGACCAAATGCGTCACCCCTTCCGACAGATGGAGGTTGGCGATCTCCTTGAGCATCGTCCAGTGTTCGTCCCACGTATGGGAGAACGACGTGAAGGCCTCGGCCGCGACGCGCGGCTTGCCGTAGAGCCGGGCCGCCGAGGCGGTCGGCTTGACCGGCTTGAAGTTCAGCGACCCCACATACCCTTCGGTGAACGGCTGCCAGAACTCGCACATCGGCACGTCGGCGTACTTGAAATATTCCAGGATGTCGGCCGGGAAGACGTCCCCGGCGGCCGTCTCGTAGGTGATGGACAGCCCGTTTCCGCGGGCCAGGCGGGCCATCGTGCCGTAGAAGTTCTCCGTGAAAAGCGCCGAGATCGTCCCGCGCCAGTCGCGCAGGAAGAGGAAAATGATGATGATAACCAGTACAAAAGCTTCGTATACCGTACTCTCTACTTCCGCAATGGAAGCACGGATAAAGCGGGTATTATCGAAACCGTAGGTATATTCTACGTCATCAGGCAAGTCCTTCTGCATCTGTTCCATACGTTCGTATACGGCATCTGCAATATCAATGTGGTTGGCACCCGGCTGAGGGATAACTACCACACCAACCATGGGCACACCGTTCATCTTCATGTAGCTTTTGATGTCGGCCGGTCCCAGCTCGGCATACCCGATGTCGCTGAAGCGTACTACCTGTCCATTCTGTTCCTTTAAGATGATGTTGTTGAATTCTTTGGCCGTATGCATCTGTCCCATGGTACGCAGGGTAAGTTCCATGGTATTTCCTTCGATACTTCCTGAAGGAAGTTCCAGGTTCTGGTCGTTGATGGCATTCTTGACGTCTACAGGCGTGATTCCGTAACCAGCCATTTTTACCGGGTCCAGCCACAGACGCATGGAGTAACGTTTTTCTCCCCAGATGGACACGCTGCTGACATCCGGAATAGTCTGCAACTGTTCCTTGACCGTTAAATCGGCTATTTCACTCAGTTCCAGCAGCGAACGGGTATTGCTTTGGATGGCTACCATCAGGATGGGGCTGGCATCCGCATCGGCTTTAGAAACGGTAGGAGGGTCACAGTCGCGTGGCAGGTAGCGTTGTGCTCGTGATACCTTGTCGCGTACGTCGTTGGCAGCTGTTTCCAAATCCACAGACAACTCAAACTCTACCGTAATACGACATTGTCCTTGCTGGCTGGTACTCGACAGCGAACGGATACCCGGAATACCGTTGATGTTCTGTTCCAGGGGTTCCGTAATCTGGTTCTCGATGACCTCCGCATTGGCTCCCGGATAACTGCAGGTGACGGAGATAATCGGATTGTCCACCGACGGATATTCGCGCACTCCCAGCGTGGTATAACCAATCAGTCCGAATAGCAGGATAATGATGGTGAGTACGGTGGCCAGTACCGGCCTTCGTATACTAAGTTCGGATATGTTCATACGGCAGAAAGTTAGTTGATTTGGTCAAGAATCACTGGCATACCGGTACGTAACTGCAGGGTACCGGAAGTAAGTATGGTATCTCCGGCAGACAGGCCTTTCAAGACTTGTACTTCTGCCTCTGTGCGGATACCTATCTCTACATCTACTGGTTCTGCCACTCCCGAACGATACAAGAATACCTTGTTCTTTCCCATTTCCGGCACGATGGCTTCCGAGGGGATAGCAATGGCATCTTGAATTTCCTGTTGTTTCAGCGCGATGTCTGCATAACGTCCGGGGAGCAATTCTCCGTTCCGGTTCGGATAGAGAGCACGTACGGTCAGGGTATGTGTTTCCTCGTTGATGCGCGATTCAGTGGCATATACTTGCGAATTGAAGGTTTCCAGTCGGCCTTCAATTTTAAAGGTCAGGTTGGTACCTTTCTGAATCTGTCGGGCATAACGTTCCGGCACGGCAAACTCTACTTTTAACGGAGTGATTTTAGTCAGTTTGGCAATGACCGTAGTCGGAGAGGCGTAGGCTCCCAAGCTGACCTGTCGCAATCCGATGATACCGTCGAATGGGGCGCGTAGTTCCGTCATGGCAATATTGGCCTTCACATTTTCGATGTCGGCATTAAGGGTGGCCAGTTCCGTTTTTACCTGTTCGTAGGCTTCCTTACTGACCGCATCGCGTTGCAGCAAGGCATTCTGACGGAACACGCGGTCTTCGGCCAATGGCATCTGAGCTTCCAGGCGTTTCAACTGAGCCTGTAACTGGCTGTCGTTCACCTTGGCCAGCAACTGTCCCTTTGATACGAAACTACCTTCCGTAAATTCGATGCTGGTAATCTTTCCGGAGGTTTCAAATGAAAGGTCTACCTCTTCGTCCGGCATCAGCTTTCCGCTTACGAACAACTGGTCCGTAAGCAGATGAGGCTTGATAATCTTCGCATTAACATTCAGCGCCTTATTTTTGTCGACTGGCGATTTCTTCTCGGCAGCAGCCAGTTCCTTGTTCTCTTTGGGAGTAAATGTATGAATGCCCAAGGCGGTCAGCCCTGCACCTACCAAAACGATAATTCCCCATTTAATTCGTTTGTCCATGTGTTTTTCGTAATCTTTTTATTAATATGCGGAACGGTATTTCCCTTCTTCTTTATCTTCTAAGATATTCAGGTAAGAAGCATACCTTGATTCACTGATGTAGTGATTTTCTACGGCTTCCCGTACGGCACATCCAGGTTCATGGCGGTGGGTACAGTTGCCATATTTGCATTGGGCAGAGAATTCAAAGATTTCCTTGAAATAGTGTCCCACCTCTTCGTCTTTCATGTCGAACGTACCGAATCCCTTGATACCCGGTGTGTCAATGATGTATCCGTCGCCTGCCACCGGAAACATTTCTGAGAATGTGGTGGTGTGCATACCTTTGTTATGTGCGGTGGAGATTTCTCCCGTCTTGACGTTCTGTTCGGGCAGGATGGCATTGATAAGGGTGGATTTTCCCACACCCGAGTGGCCGGAAAATAAGGTTACTTTTCCTTCTAATGCCTGTTTGATTTCGTCTACTCCCGTACCGTCCAAGGCAGAAATCCGGTAACACGGGTAGCCGATGTGCGTGTATAAGTTTGTCAAGCCATCCAGGTAATGCAGTTCTTCTTCCGTATAGCGGTCTACCTTGTTGAATACCAGGCAGACTGGCACACGATAGGCTTCTGCTGAGGCCAGAAAACGGTCGATGAAGACTGTCGAAGTCTCCGGATAGTTCACTGTAACCACCAGCATGCACTGGTCCAGATTGGCTGCAATGATGTGTGACTGTTTGGAAAGATTGGAAGAACGGCGGATGATGTAATTTTTCCGGTCTTCAATTTCAGTAATGAATGCGGTTCCCTCCGCATTGACATTGATTTGTACACGGTCGCCCACCGCAATGGGGTTCGTGCTGCGTATTCCTTTCAGGCGGAAATTTCCTTTTATCTTACATTCAATCAGCTTTCCCTCGTCCGTCTTGACCAGGTACCAGCTTCCCGTATTTTTAATGACCAGACCTTTTTCCAAAATGAATATGTGCAAAATTAAAAAGAGGAGGGAAGAGACCATAAGGACTCCTCTCTCCTCGTGTATGGTGAATAAGATTATACTGTCATGATTTCTTTGTCCTTGGCAGCCAGCATGTCGTCAATCTGCTTGATGTACTTGTCGTGTACTTTCTGCAGTTTGGCTTCCGAGTTCTTCTGTTCATCTTCCGGCATACCATCTTTCACAGCCTTTTTCAGAGCGTCGATGGCATCGCGGCGTGCGTTGCGCACACTTACTTTTGCAGTTTCACCTTCACCCTTGCACTGCTTGCTCAACTGTTTACGGCGTTCCTCTGTCAACGGCGGGATACCGATACGGATGATTTCACCGTTGTTTTCCGGCATGATACCCAGTTCAGAGTCGATGATAGCCTTTTCAATTACGCGAAACATGCTCTTGTCCCACGGCTTGATGGCGATGCTGCGCGCATCAGGAGTAGTTACAGCTGCTACGTTATTGATGGGCACCATGCTTCCGTAAGAATCTACGCGGATACCGTCCAACAAACGTACGTCAGCCTTTCCGGCACGGATGTGAGCCAGTGCCTCATCCAGGTACATGACTGCCATATCCATTTTCTCTTCAGCTTCGCTGATAATTGTTTTAGAATCTGCCATATATTTCTTGCATTTATAGGTTTTATATTCGTTGATAAGTATTTATGTGAACAAAAATAAGCTATTTTTTATTTCCTTGCAATACTTTTGAAAATAAGTTTGTGTCTTTCGGTTTCGGAAATATCCTGAAAAACTTCTTATCTTTGTTTTATCACTATAAAACAGCACGGTTGTATGATTACACTTTATTTGGCGCGCCACGGGCAGACGGTGGAAAACCTGAGCCGTATTTTTCAGGGGCACTTGCCCGGTACATTGACAGAAGAAGGAAAAAAGCAGGCGATGGAATTAGGAGAGTCCCTGCGGGATATTGCACTGGATGCAGTGGTCAGCAGTGATCTGCAACGGGTGGTGGATACCGTGCAACTGGCTGTTGGGAGCCGGCAGCTGCCTTGGCAGCAGACTACGTTGTTGAGGGAAATAGACTGGGGGCCTTGGACCGGGCTGTCCGTGGGGAGTGTCGATTTAAGTAATCCTCCTGCTGGAGTAGAAACTCGCCAGATGATGTACGATCGGGCCGGTGCTTTCTTGGACTATCTGTGGCAGCATTATGACGGGAAGCGTGTGTTGGTAGTGGCACACGGACAAATCAACCGTTGCCTGGAAGCCCGTATTACAGGTGTCCCGCTGGAGGAACTGCGTACGGTTCCATTGATGAAAAATGCAGAACTTCACCGTTACGAACTGGCATGTGAATAAACAAAAACGGCAAGACTAGGATGTGTTTCCAGTCTTGCCGTATATTTTTGATTCAGATGAATAATCAGTTGTGTACCAGTGTGCCGATGTTTTCGCCAGACATTACCTTTTTCAGGTTGCCCACTGTATCCATGTCGAATACAATAATCGGCAGATTGTTTTCCTTACACATACAAGTAGCGGTCAGATCCATTACTTTCAGTCCTCTTGCCAGTACTTCATCGTAAGTGATGTCATCGAACTTGGTGGCAGTCGGGTCTTTTTCCGGGTCGGCCGTATAGATACCGTCCACGCGCGTACCCTTCAGCATCACGTCGGCTTCAATTTCAATACCTCTTAATGAAGAACCTGTGTCTGTAGTAAAGAACGGATTGCCTGTTCCGGCCGACATGATTACTACTTCTCCGTTTTCCATGGCTTCAATGGCTTTCCATTTGGTGTAGAACTCACCGATGGGTTCCATGCGGATGGCTGTCAGCACGCGGGCTTTTACACCGGCTGCTACCAAGGCAGAACTTAATCCCAGGCTGTTGATAACCGTAGCCAGCATACCCATCTGGTCACCTTTCACACGGTCGAATCCTTTTCCGGCTCCAGACAATCCGCGGAAGATGTTACCGCCACCAATCACGATACCAATCTGTACCCCCATGTCGTGGATTTCCTTGATTTGCTGTGCATATTCGCCCAGACGTTTTTCGTCAATACCGTATTTCTTTTCTCCCATCAAGCTTTCGCCGCTGAGTTTTAACAGGATGCGTTTGAATTTTGCCATAATCGTATTTGTTTTTAGATTGCTACAAAGTTAGTAATAATTTGCATATATCCCGAGGCTTGTCGTTAAAACTATACCTGTCGGTGGAGGTTGGTGTGTGGCATCCGGTAGAGTATTCCTCCCTGCACAACACCTCGCAATGCCAGGTACACAATAAAAGCCATCCACAACGCATGATTCCCTAACGTGGTATGGAATCCATAATAGAGTAGGAAGAAACTGGCCGAAGCAATCAGCATGGAACGGAGCATCACGCGGGTAGCCGTGGCACCGATACAGATTCCATCGAGCAGAAAGGCCGAGAATCCTGCCAGTGGAATGGCCAGTACCCAATAGATATATTCCTCAGAAGCCGAAATGACAGAAGTGTCGTTGGTGAGCAAGCCGAGAAAACTTTTTCCTCCTGCTCCGTAGAGTAACGTGAACAGCAGTGACAAGGCGATTCCCCACTTGAAGAGGTGCCGTATGGTCAGTCTTAGCGACTGGTTGTCTTTGGCCCCGATGTATTTCCCGGTCAGTGCCTCTCCTGCGTAGGCAAATCCATCCATGAAATAAGAAAAGAGGGTGAATAGCTGCATCAGCAGGGCATTCACGGCCAATACCACGTCCCCGTAAGCTGCACCAGTGGAAGTGAAGAAGACGGTAACTGCAATCAGGCAGAGCGTGCGGATAAAAATATCCCGGTTTACCTGGAAGAAACGCTTCATTTCCGTACGGTCGAACAGGGCTTTCTGGAGAAGGTATTTCCGGAGTGGACGGTAATAAGCCAGCCAGAGCAGACAGGCCATACCCAGTCCGGCATATTGTGCCACGAGCGTGCCTAATGCCACGCCTTCCACTTTCATCCCCAGTGCGAACACGAAAAACAGACTGGCTGCGATGTTGACAATGTTCTGTGTGATGGCGATATACATCGGAAAACGGGAATTCTGCATACCGATGTACCACCCCGTGAAGCCATAGAGGCCTAAAGTGGCCGGTGCCCCCCAGATACAGATGTGGAAATACAATGTAGCTAATTGCCGGACTTCCTCACTGGTGTCCATGCACATAAATGCGATATTTCGTATCGGATATTGCAGTAACAGCAAGGCCAGCGCCAGTAACAGACTGATGCTCAGTGAACGAAGCAGGATGCGCGTCACTTCCTGCAGGTCATGTCTGCCGTAGGCCTGTGCGGTCAATCCTCCGGTTCCCATGCGGAGGAAACCGAACAACCAGTAAATCATATTGAACAGCATGCCTCCCACTGCAATAGCTCCAATGTAAGATGCGGCTCCCAAGTGTCCTACAATGCTGACGTCAATCAGGCCTAACAGGGGAACTGTGATATTGGAAACGATGGAAGGAAGGGCGATGTGAAGAATCTGTCGGTCAGTACGTGTCATAAGATGTATTCCACTTCCTTAAATAAATACCCCCTTGTCTGTCCGTCCTCGTCTTCCAGTATCAGTCGTCCGTTCGGTTCAATGTCGGCAATGCGTGCCCGGAAGTCCCCGTTTTTATCGCGGAACAGATGTAATCCTTCTTTTCGGTAAAGCGCCTCCTTGTAGCGTGTTTCCAGCACCTCTGTCCGGTCCTCTTTCAGAAGTTGATAGTACTCCGTCACTTTTTCCATAATCTGTTCCAGTATCTCCCGCGGGTTATATTGGTTGCCCGTAATCTGGCATAATGAGACCGGATTGGGGGCATCGCTGAGAAAACGTTCCTGGTTCAGGTTTACGCCCGTACCCGAAATGGAACGGCTGATATGGATGCCTGTCAGGTCATTCTCAATCAGTGTACCGCAAATCTTTTTGTCTTTCCAGTAAATATCGTTAGGCCATTTGATGGAAATACCTTCCGTGTAAGAGGACAATACATCATGCAGTGCCAGGGCAGTCACCTGTGAAAGGTAGAACTGACGGTGTGCTTCCAGAAACTCCGGATAAACAACAAAACTGAAGAGCAGGTTCTTTCCGGCTTCCGACTCCCAGCTGTTGCCGCGCTGGCCGCGTCCTGCTGACTGGAAAGATGAATACACGGTGGTCAGTTCCGCACACGCTTCTTTCTGGCAGAGTGTCGCCAGATACGTGTTGGTAGAAGTCGTTTCTGCCAATACAATAGGTTCAGGATATGTCATTGTTCTTTTCTGTTTCAAAGTTAGTTCCACACGGGCGGGAAAAAGGCGTCCTCAATGTGTGCTATGTGGAAGGGAGGGCGGTTTCCTACTACCGTGATAATATCAAAGCGAACCGGAAGGTCAATGGCGAACTTTCGGACGTACGCATCCGTAGAGGCCACAATGCTTCTTATCTTACGCCTGTCCACCGCATCCTCCGGCTGTCCGAAACAGGCATCGCTTCGCGTCTTTACCTCCACAATGACCAGCTCACCGTTTTTCTGTGCCACGATATCCAGGTCACGGTGTCCGGAGTGCCAGTTTCGATGCCTGATTTCATATCCTTTTTCCAGCAGGTACTTCACGGCCGCATTTTCTCCTTCTTTTCCCAGTTCATTATGTGATGCCATTTTTCCGCTTTTTCGCAAAAATACGCATTTTTATGCTTCCATTTTAACAGAATACGCTAATTTTGCACCGAAGATGGTAAATAGCGGAAAAAAAAGAAAAAAAGTACCAGTCAGTAATCCTCCCCGCCGCCAGCGGATGGTTTGTCTGATGAGCGAAGAAGAGGTGCGAATTGTAGACCGTTATCTGGAGAAATACCAGATAACCAACAAGGCACGCTGGCTTCGCGAGACCGTTTTGGCTTTTATCCATCAGAATATGGAGGAAGATTATCCTACTCTTTTCAAGGAACACGATATGCGCAGATAAGTTATGGCAGATGATTCTTTTTACATGAAACAGGCGCTGGCTGAGGCCGCACGGGCAGCAGAAAGAGGAGAGGTTCCGGTGGGAGCCGTGGTGGTCTGTCGTGACCGTATTCTGGCACGTGCGCATAACCTGACCGAAACACTGCACGATGTGACAGCTCATGCCGAGATGCAGGCACTTACTGCCGCTGCCAATTCGTTAGGAGCAAAATATTTGGCTGATTGTACGCTCTACGTTACAGTGGAGCCTTGTGTGATGTGTGCCGGTGCCATTGCCTGGTCGCAGGTCGGTCGGCTCGTTTTCGGTGCAGAAGATGAAAAAAGAGGCTATCAGCGTTATGCACCTCAAGCCCTGCATCCGAAGACCGTGGTCGTGAAAGGAGTGCTGGCCGATGAATGTGCCGGGCTGATGAAAGATTTCTTCCGAAAGAGGAGATGAAGATTTAGTTGATTTCTTCGAATTCCACGTATTCCCCTTCGTCTTTATCGAAAATCTTTTTACGTTGACGCACAGGCACATCTCCTTGTGTGGAGTAAGAATCTGTTGTCTCTTCCTGACGAGGGTTCGACTGATAATTTTGAGAAGAGTAAGTTGTTCGCTGACCCGAATTCTTACCTTGCATACGACGCTTGAATCCGAATACCAGACTGACGACTTTGGAAAGAATGAGCAATCCAATCACCAGAACAACCAGTATGATAAAAAATAGAAAGCCTAAAATATGGAACATTGTCTTTTGTTTTTAATGTGAGATATGCAAAAAATGTGCCATACGATTTCTCAGCTATTTCTTATATGTCAGTAATGACAGAATGATATACCAGACAATGACAGCTGCAAATCCGCTCAGTTGGAAAATGATTAACAGAGGAATGCTGACTATCAGGAATATATAGCTTACCTTGTTATGTCCCCATGACAGGTTCTTGAACTTCAGGGAGAACATCGGGAGTTCTGCCACCAGCAGCAGTGACATGACTACTACCAGGATGAACAAATATAAAGCGTTGAAATGGTCGGACACCAAAAAACTGTGTGCACCTACGGTCAATGAGCCCCAGAATAATGCGTTAGCCGGAGTAGGCATTCCGATAAAGGAAGAGGTCTGCCGTTCATCCAGGTTAAACTTGGCCAGTCGCAGGGCAGAGAAGACTGCTATCAGGAAAGCCGTATAGGGCATGATTTCTGACAACGGCAGAAGAAAATCCGGGTAATGTACCTCTTTGAACAAGGAAAAGGCGATGGCAGCCGGTGCCAGTCCGAACGTGATGTCGTCTGCCAGCGAATCCAGTTCCTTTCCTATGGGCGAAGATACGTGCAGCAGGCGGGCGGTCATTCCGTCGAAGAAGTCGAACGTAGCCCCCAGCACGATAAAAAGCAAGGCCAGTTCATAGTTGCCATGAAAAGCCATGTAGCTGGCTATGCATCCGCAAAACAAGTTGCAGCTCGTAATCGTATTGGGAATATTCCGGGTTATCACATTAGCCATATCCTATATATAAAAGGTATAAATATAATAAGGTGTAAATATTGTATTTCAGGATTAAGGCAAGCGGGCAATTACCGTTTCGTTACCGGTTGTCTTTTGCCCCATGCTGACGCAAACTTTCGTACCTAACGGCAGGTACACATCCACTCGCGAACCAAATTTAATGAATCCCATGTGTTCGTCAATGTAACAGTCTTCACCCGGTACGGCGTATGTTACGATGCGTCTTGCCACTGCACCGGCTATTTGCCGTGCCATCACGGTATGACCTTCCGGAGTGTCAATCACCACCATGGAGCGCTCGTTTTCCGTACTGGCTTTAGGAAGCCACGCCTTCATGAACCGTCCGTTATGATGGTCTACATGTTTTACCACCCCGTCTACAGGATACCAGTTGGCGTGTACATTGGTGATGTCCATAAAGATGGAAATCATCAGCCGCCGGTCGTGGAAATATTCATGCTCGTCCACTTCCTCTATCACGACTATGCGTCCGTCTGCCGGAGCTACCACGGTTTTCTCCGTGTCTCCTTTGAACAACCGAATCGGGCAGCGGAAGAAATTGACCATCAGCAAGTAGACTACGACACTTACGGCTGCCACGATATAAAAAGGTATCCGGCACTCTATCCCCCAGTATAAAGCCGCGTTGATAAGCAGCAGCAGGACTGCACTGGTAATCAGGATGTGGGTTCCTTCATGGTGGAGGCGGATTTTTTTTAGTTTCTTTATTCTGTTCATCCGGGTCATAAAAAGTTGAATGTTTTTATCATGCGAAGATAGGGCTAATTTGAAAACTCTGCAAATAATAGAAACAGAAAAACGATTCCGAATACGTATTTCCTCTTTTAAAAGAGGAAAAAAAGATGATTTTTGGTATCTTTTGAAAACGCAAGTGCGTTTGGATTAAAACGTCCTTGTGTTTGAAGTCAAACGCACTTGCGTTTTAACTAAAACGTACTTGCGTTTTGGACTAAACGTCGAAGCGTTTTTTGAAGGGTGATATTAGTGGCGTTTAATAGATGTTTTTTATCATATTGTGTTTTGTATATTATTGTAAATCATTTGGTTATGAATTTGCTCTTTGGGGCGTATTTTAGGTGATGAATATTTTTGTACCCTTAAATGAACTATTTTGTCACCTCTTTCTATAATAAAACGGTACATTTGTGACGAAAACTTTAAAATCTAAATTTAATCTAAATTCTTGTATGCAAACCGAATTCCGAACTATTCTGTGGAGAAGGGGATTGAGCATGATGCTGTTCGTCTTGTTCTCTGTAACTGTGGCCACGGCCCAGCTACTTGTGAGGGGTACTGTGATTGACCAGACAGGCGAAACCGTCATCGGGGCCAGTATCCAGCTGAAAGGAACTACTCAGGGGACCATTACCGACATTGACGGTAAGTTCTCATTGGGAGTGCCCGACAAAAAAGCTGTCATTATCGTTTCTTTTATCGGCTATGCCACCAAGGAACTTCAGGTGGATACCACCAAACCGATGTCCATCGTACTGGAAGAAGACACGAAGGTGCTGGATGAAGTCGTGGTGGTAGGTTACCAGGAGGTGAGAAAGAAAGACTTGACAGGTTCCGTGGCCAAGGCGGACATGAACGAATTGCTGAATACGCCGGTCGGCTCGTTCGACCAGAACCTGGGAGGACGTATTGCCGGTGTGAACGTGTCTTCCAGTGAAGGTACGCCGGGCGGAACCATGAACATCGTGATTCGTGGTAACAACTCCCTGACGCAGGACAACTCTCCGCTTTATGTCATCGACGGTTTCCCGGTGGAAGACGCGGCCATTGCCAGCACCATCAACCCTTCGGATATTGAATCGTTGGACATCCTGAAAGATGCTTCGGCTACGGCTATTTACGGTGCCCGTGGTGCGAATGGTGTTGTTATCATTACTACAAAGAAAGGAAAGGTTGGTAAGGCGCAATTGAGCTATGACGGCAGCGTGACCATGCAACATGTAACGCGTACTATTCCGATGATGGATGCCTACGAGTTTGTAAAGTTGCAGGCCGAAATGTATCCTTCGTACATGACCTCCTCCAATGGCGGTTACTTTATGGTATATCCTAAGGGAGATGATAAGGAACATCCATGGAATTTGGAAGATTACCGTAATATTGACCAGTATAACTGGCAGGATGAGATTTTCCGTACCGCTTTGCAGCACAACCACAACCTGCGTTTGAGCGGTGGTACGGAAGGAGTTCGTTACAATGCCTCTCTTTCTTATTATAACCAGGACGGTGTGCTGCTGAACTCCGGTTATGAACGTTTGCAGGCACGTATGAATACGGTGGTACGCCGGGATAAGCTGAACATGAGCCTGACTGCCAACTACTCCCGTTCCATCCAGACCGGTTCCACTCCTTCCGAGAACTCTTACAGTGGTATGAACAACCTGTTCTACAGCGTATGGGGCTATCGTCCGGTCACCTTCCCGAACAAGCCGCTCAGCTCCCTGATGGACAATGTACTGGATGATGCGGTGGACAACAGCAACGACTACCGTTTCAACCCCATCATGTCGTTGAAGAATGAATACCGCAAGAATTATATCAACAACTTGCAGCTGAACGGCTTCGTGGAATATGAATTTATCAAAGGACTGAAACTGAAGATTTCAGGGGGTTATACATACGATGCACGCAAGAACGACCAGTTCAACAACTCCAAGACACGCTACGGAGGCGACACTTCTACAGACAAGGTGAACGCTCAGGTTATCCGTAACGAACGCCTGACCTGGTTGAATGAAAACACGCTGACCTATCAGACCAACATCAAGAAGAAGCATTTCTTCAATTCGCTGGTAGGTATCACCTTCCAGAATTCAGACTATGAATATTATTCATTCAAGACCATCCATATCCCGAACGAATCGCTGGGCATGGCAGGTATGTATGAAGGACAGGCCAGTACGACCAATTCCTACAAGACTTCCTGGTCGATGATGTCTTATCTGGCACGCTTGAACTACAACTACAAGTCAAAATACTATGCCACGGCCTCGTTCCGTGCCGACGGTTCGTCCAAGTTCAGCAAGAAGAACCGCTACGGTTACTTCCCCTCAGGCTCTCTGGCCTGGAACTTCATGGAAGAAGATTTCATGAAACCGCTGGGCAAAGTGCTGGATGCCGGCAAGCTGCGTGTGAGCTGGGGACTGACCGGTAACAACCGTATCGGTGAATACGAATATTATGCCTTGTTGCAGTCCTTGAAGTCGAAAGTGGGAGACTATATATCCAATGGCAGTATCCCGAGCGGTGTCTATCCGATTGACGGAGCCAACACCAGTGCCGGGACGGTGCCTACTTCCATAGGCAACAATAACTTGAAGTGGGAAACCACTGAACAGTGGAACGTGGGGCTGGATTTGAGCCTTTTCAAGGAACGCGTCAACTTTACGGCCGATGTGTACCGCAAGACTACACGCGACCTGCTGCTGGAAGCTTCCCTGCCGCTGACTTCCGGCTTCTACAGTGCGACCAAGAACATCGGTAAGGTGCGTAACGACGGACTGGAACTGAGCCTGAGCACGGTAAATATCCAGACCAAGAACTTTACCTGGTCTACCGATTTCAACATTGCCTTCAACAAGAATGAGGTGCTGGCCTTGTCCGAAGGGCAGAACAGCCTGCTGACAGCCGCTTCATTCGACCAGAACTATAATTCACAGTCCAGCTACATAGCCCAGGTAGGTTTGCCGATGGGGATGATGTACGGCTATGTGTATGAGGGAACTTATAAGTACGATGACTTCAACAAGTCGGGCAATACCTATACGCTGAAGAAGGGAGTACCTTATTATTCCACGGAAACCAACACCCAGCCGGGTATGCCGAAATACAAGGATGTGAACGGTGACGGAATCATCGATGCCAACGACCGTACCATCATCGGCCGCGGTCTGCCGATTCATACCGGCGGTTTCACCAATAACTTTACGTACAAAGGATTTGACCTGAGCGTGTTCTTCCAGTGGTCATACGGCAATGACATCATGAATGCCAACCGTCTGTTCTTTGAAAGCTCGAACAACAAGTCGCGCGAGCTGAACCAGTATGCCAGCTATGCCGGTCGCTGGACACCGGAAAACCCGGACAGTGACATTCCGGCAGCCACCACTTCCGCCTCCAACCGCGTGATTTCTTCGCGTATCGTGGAAGACGGTTCATTCCTGCGCTTGAAGACAGTGACGCTGGGCTACACTTTCCCGAAGGCATTGATAGCAAAAGCCAGGCTGAGCAATGCCAGGGTGTATATTGCCGCACAGAACCTGTGGACGTGGACCAGCTATTCAGGTTATGACCCTGAAGTGTCAGTCCGTAACAGCGCATTGACTCCGGGACTTGACTTTTCTTCTTATCCGAGGGCTTATTCTCTCAGTTTCGGAGTGAACTTAGGTTTCTAATTACAGTTTATCAAAGTTTTAAGGAATTAATTATGAAAGCATTAAAATATACGATTTTCACGTTGTTGCTTGGCGGTGCGCTGACGTCTTGTAACTTTCTGGATAAGGACCCTTACCAGATTACGTTGCCAAACTATTTCAATACGGCGGATGAGGCCAGTTCTTTCCTGACAGGTATTTATGCGGAACTGGGACAGTCTACATTCTACGGAGCCGATTACATGTACCTTGCCGGTGGAGATGATTTGTCCCACTATGGAGGTTCCGGACGTGCTCCTGCCACGAAAGGGCTGATATGCAATACCGCCACCTCCAGCGACCCCGCCGTGACGGGATTCTGGTACACATTGTATTCGGGCATCAACCGTGCCAATATCTTTCTGGAAAAGATTGACAGGGTTTCCGATATTGATTCGGAACTGAAAGCCCAGTATATAGCCGAAGCAAGGTTCCTGCGCGCGTTCTACTATTTCAACCTGATACAGTGCTGGGGAGACGTGCCTTTTAAGACGGAATCTACCAAGGATGTCGTAGGGCTGGACATCGCCCGTACGGACAAACAGACGATTTACGATTTCGTCATCAAGGAAATGCAGGAAGTGTCCGACGAGAACACCGGAGGCCTGCTGACTGCGGCACAGCTGAACTACAAGCCGGGACGGGTGTCGAAATCGGCGGCTTGGGGCATCTTGGCACGCATCTACCTTTTCCGTGCCGGAGAATTCCATCGCGATAACCGTGCGGCTACTGAGGCTGAAAGAACAGACTATTATCAGGCTGCAAAAGATTATGCGCTGAAAGTATGTACCAACCAGGGGCATGACCTGGCCAAGGACTATTGGGACTATTTCATTGACTTGTGTTCAGACGAATACAACACGACTGCCAATGAAAGTATCTGGGAAGCCGAGTTCTCCGGAAACAACACTTCCGATGTAAAGGCAGAAGGACGTATTGGAAACATCATCGGACTGGCAGCGCCGGACATGTCGTCCAAAACCAATGTCATCGGTTCCGCCGACCCGGGATATGCTTATGAGTTCATCTTTGCCACTCCCAAGCTTTACCGTTTGTATTGCATAGAAGAACCGAGCACTCAGGTGTCTGATTATATGTCGTGCGACTTGACCTTGACCAAGAAGATATGCGAGGATAAGGATTCGGAGAATGAAGTGTGGAAACGTTATCAGATTAAAACGAAGGATACCCGCTTCCTCTGGAACATTGCTCCGTTTGCATACGTGGAAGCAAATGGAAAGAATACGGGAGTAACCGGCAGAAGATTCTATGAGTATGGATTCCGTGACCTGGTGAATGCGCATGACATGGGCCGTTCTTACTCGTATGGAGATGCCACATGGGACGGAGATACCGAGCCGCTGGCCGGGGACTACGATTATAAGTCTTACTTCACCAAGAATATTGCCCGTCCGTGTGCCAAGTTCCGCCGTGAGTATGAGGCCGACAAGAAAGACAAGAACAGTACGGCCATCAATTTCCCGATTTTGCGTTACTCCGATGTGTTGCTGATGGTGGCGGAAGCGGAAAATGAACTCAACGGTCCGGATGCCGCTTATGACTACCTGAATAAAGTGAGAGAGCGTGCGGGAGCAAGTACCGTCGCAAAAGGTTCTTTGGATAAAGAAGGATTCCGCCAGATGGTAAGGGATGAACGTGCGCGTGAACTCTGCTTCGAGTACACCCGTCATTTTGACCTGATTCGCTGGGGAGAGTTTGAAACGAGCATGAAGGCATTGGTGGATAATGCCCGTGCCGGAGGTGAATGGAACCAGGGACCGTCGAATGTATATACCTATTTCCAGGTGTCATCTGCGCAGAATTATTTCCCGATACCCGATGCGGAAATGGCTGTGAATAAAGCCATCACAAGCAACAATCCGGGATGGTAATGTAAATGTATTAATGACAATAATTAAGTTAGTAATAAATGAAAACTTCAAAATTATATATCTTCTTGCTTTCTGCATTGGCTTTTACAGCCTGTACAAAAGATTTGACAGAGGGGCTGGATAAGGTGGATGTAAATGTAGTGGCATCTGAGAATGTCACTATGGAAGGAGGCATCGTGACAGTCAGGAAGGGAAGTCCGGTGGAATTCTCCATTGCCGGAGAACCGGACTTTATCACTTTCTTCAGTGGGGAAATAGGACACCAGTATATATATCGCCAGCGTGTGGAGACGGAGGCTTCGGATATAGTTTCTTCCAAACTGAAATTCAATATTTACCGGGAAGGGACGTCTTATCCTAAAGATAATCCTCGCTACACTAATTGCATCGACGTGTACTATGCATACAGTGATCCGGACAAGGGAGTGGAAGGCTTCCCCGGATTGTCAAAAAGTGATTTTGATGCGGATTCAACCTTAGTCGTGGGTTACGACTGGAAAGAAATCCTTCCTAAAGCAGCGTATGATGACTTGGGAGACAATATAACTGCGGCAAAGTCTTGTGAACTGGATGTGAAGAACCTTGTCGGAAAGAATCTGGTGATAGCGATTGCTTACAACAGAGAGGAACGGCCGAATCCGGGTGAGGCGAACAAGCCGGATGCAACAGCCCAGTTGAAATACTATTTTGATGGGATGAACATAGAGAATACACTGCGTAACAACAGTGTGACCCGTCAGTATGCGGGTGAGTTCATGTTTACCGCATTGAACTTCAAGGATTCGCTTTATGCAGACAGAAAGGCGCTGGAAAGCTATCTGCCCGAAGATATGGATTATGGTACGGTGACAGCCAATGTGCCGGGCATGTGGAACATGAATAACGTGGCAAACGGAGGATTCTATATCCACAGCACGGCCAGCGGAAATCCCTGGAAGACTGCCTGGCTGGTGTCAGACCCCATTAATATCACCTCATGCGAACCGGATCAGGGGATAAGTATCAAGAACTTGTCGCAGGACATCCGTTCATATACTTATACTTATGAAAAGGTAGGTACTTACAAAGCTACTTTCCTGATTCATAACACCAACTACAAGCATGAGGATGGCGGTGTGTATGAAGTGACGGTGAATGTCGTTGAATAACTTTAAATTACTTGTTCTATGAAACATATAAAATCGTATATTCTTCTCACTTGGATGGCAGTATCTCTGGTGGGATGTAAGGTAGACGACCTGAAAGACGATGTGAACGACCTGAAGAATCGGGTGACATTGATAGAAGAGCAGGTCAGGATTCTGAATGACAATGTGGAGGTGATGGCCTACGTGCTCGACCCTCAGCAGAAGACCATTCGCAGTGTGACTGAGAATAACGGGCAGTATGTCATTACGCTGAGCGACGGATACACCATGACGCTGAACGTGGGAAAAGCCGGAAGCATCGTGCAGCCTGCTATCTCAGTGGAAAACGGCTGCTGGGTGGTGAACGGCTTGTCTACCGGCGTGAAGGCGGTAGGAGAAAACGGTAAGGACGGCGACGGCTATCCCGAGTTCCGGGTGCAGAACGGAAAATGGCAGGTTCGCTTCGGGGATGGCGAATGGACTGACGTGAACGGAGGTGATTTAGGTACGGGAACCAGCCTGGGCGACCAGTTCTTCGAATCAGCTTCACTGAGTGAAGACGGCACTGTTTTCACCATACTGAGGACGGACGGAACGGAATATGCGTTGCCGGTAGCCGCGGCCTTGACGTGTGAGATAGAAGATGCCCCTGCGACATTTGCGTACGACGATGTGAAAGACTTCGGTGTGAAAATCTCCGGCGGAGAACCTCTGGCTCCGGTTTATCCGGCAGGCTGGCGGGCAGAACTGGTCAAAAAGGAAACGCCCGATGCAGGCGGATATAACTACACACTGACCGTGTATGCCCCGGCAGGAAGCAGGAGTGTCATAGCCGATAACACATCCGAAATCATTGTGCGTGTCAACCAGGGCACGCTGTGGGCAGTAGACAAACTTCAGGTATCCATTACTACTCCTGCGCCTTGAGAAACGCATGTTCACCGAAGAGCTTAATTAAAAAAGAATCGTTATGAAAAAACATATATTACTATTTCTAAGCATATTCTCCCTCGTTGCATTCTCCGGATGTGACGACCGGGACGAGATACGTGATGACATCAATGCCTTGTCTGCACGTCTGGATGCCTTGCAGGTGGAGTTTGACAAGCTGAACAGCAATATCAATACTTTCTACAATCTGGCGAACGGGAAGATTTATTTCACAAGTTATACGCAGAGTGAGAATGGAGATTATACGCTGAAACTGAGTGACGGTACTTCCTGGACGGTGTATGGAGGAATGCCGGAAGGAGAACTCCCGGTAGTGACCATCAGTGAGGAAGGAAAGTGGGTGTTCAGCCATAATGGTGAAGTGATTGAACTGAAAGATGAGGCGGGAAATCCGGCTACTGCCAATCCCGTGGATGGAAAGTCCGGCTCGACTCCTAAAATGTCTGTTGACGAAGAGGGCTACTGGTGCTATCAGATTGGAGATGGAGCAGTGCAACGGGTGCCCGGACCTTATAATGTGGCCGAGGTGGATAAGATAAACCCCAGCATCTTCGAAGAGGTAAAGGTGAAAGAGGACAATAATAATAACGTGTTGCAGTTTAAACTCTACGATTCAGATGATTATATAAATGTTGCCGTGTTGGGTGGAATGGATATGACATTTCGTGAACAGAATCCTACCATTACAAAAGGAGGGAATATAACGCTTACGGCAACTTTAACAGAAGTGGATAAGGTAGTAATAAGTCCTACACCTTTAGAAGTGGAATTGACGGATGCACAGACTTATAATCTCACAATAAAAGCTCCAGCTACGGTAAGCGCCGGGGAATATACTGTTTATTTTGAGATATACAATGCCGCCGGCCATCGTCTGGTGAAGAAGTTGACTGTAACTGTGGAATAACTAAAACTGTAATCCTATGAAACTATATAAATCATTATTGTTCGGCTTGTTGGTGTGCGGAATGGCTGCATGCGACACGACCGATTTGGAAAGAGACATAAATTCGCTGAAAGACCGTGTGGAGGATTACGAAGCACAGGTGCAGAAGCTGAATGACGATATGAACATCATCCGGGTATTGCTGGACGGAAACAAAACCATCACCAGCTATTCATTCGATGGGGCGAACTATACCCTGACATTGAGTAACGGAGAAACGCTGACGCTCACTCAGGGTGTGGTAGGAGCCAACTACCCGTCCATTACGATTGGCGAAAACGGTAACTGGGTGATTGCCGGTACGGATTCGGGTGTAAGGGCAGAGGCAAAAGACGGTGAAGATGCGCCTTATACTCCGCAGTTCAAGATTGAAAATGAAAACTGGTGCGTGAGCCTGGACGGAGGCGCCACGTGGCAGAACCTTGGGGTAAAGGCTACGGGTGACCCATCTGGTGAGTCTAGTCCGATTTCAAACGTTACGCTTGCATCTGATGGTAATTCCATCACAATAAAACTTTCAGATAATAATTCATATACTATTCCTGTAGTTAAGGAATTGGTATGTGAGATTAAAGAACCAGCACTTGCTGACGGTGAAATGTGGTATATTGCTTGTGAGGCTACTGCAACATTGAAAGTCAACGTAAATATTCAGTCGGGTGATATTATTCGTCCGGTAGTTCCTGCGGATTGGAAGGCAAAAATAAAAACTGATTATTCTAGTTTGTCGGGTCCACAAACTTTGGAGGTAGAGGTGACAGCTCCGGCTACTGCAAGCAAGTGTGTGGTAACCATGGAGGTGAACCGTGGTGCCAACACCGTTACGGACGAGATTGTGGCGAGAACGGAAATTGCTAATTATTGGGATGAATATCAGGCCGGTATGGACATTGTGGTGGGTGACCCGAATGGTGTCCACATGGTGATTAATAAGAAGAATATTAATTTGACCGTAAAGCATATAACGAGTTCTTCAAATGATACTGACAAGCAGATTGCTGCGGAAGGAATTTATTTTGTAGACAGTGATGTAACGGGCGTTTCGTATAAAAGGTTCGGATTAAAGAATCTGATTATCATAGGAACTGATGTTGACAAGCAATCTAAGTTACCTGTATCAGACTATTTCAATATAGGAAGGGAAGGAGGAAAAGGCTTGGCCTTGAAGAATATAGAGATGGATCTTTCATCCTATACAGCAGCTTATGTGGTCAATGCGGGAAATGAAGAATCTACTTTAGACTATGTGATATTCGATCAGTGTAAAGCCGCTTTCCCAAATACAGGTAATAAGAACTTCAATGTGGTTCAGTTATCTAACAAAGCTAATATACACATCAAGAACATTGTCTTCTATGGCAACAAGTTTGCTTTCAATCCATCGACGGGAAATACTTTTCTGGTGAACTTATCACCTGCTGATGGGACGAAATATTCCGGATATGAAAGCTTCACATGTAGTAATAATGTGATTTATGCTTCTCAGTCGGGACAGGGAATTTCTAATTTCTCTTTGTTGCAGGCAAATCTGGATGAGACCAAATTGGATGTCATCTTCAGCTTGTCTGTCAATCACAATACGTTTGTGAATCTTTTCTCTAAGAATGCGATGATGAGAACGAGGGCTGTAAATGTAGTCTCCAATGCCAATCTGATGTGGAATGATTATGATAATGACGATTCCCGTTCCTGGCTATACTTGACGAAACGGGCTGATGAAGCCGTAGAATTAGGACAGTTGGAATTGACAGGTAACACAGTTTATGACCAGACAGCAAATAAAAAGAACTGGATTGTGATACATGACAGAGGTTATAGACCGGAGAATCATGCTGATTACACCTTCAATTATCTGGACGCAAATCCGTTCGACGGGGGTACCTTTGACATTACCAATGGAGTCTTCAAGGTTTCTGCAGGTTATGAAGGGATAGGCGCTTCGCTGGATTAGTCTTATTGAGAAATAGGTTTTAACCCGTATTCAGATGGTGTTTAAACACCATTTAAACACATCTGAATACGTATAAAAATATAATATCATGAAAAAACTGAATATTGGAATAACTCTTTTAGCTTCTCTGTTCTGGTTTTCCTGTTCAGACGAAGAAGTAGCGGAACCGGTTGTCATTCCTGAACAACCGGAAGAAGTAGCATCTCTGTTACAGCAGTATAATACGGATATAGCAGCTCTTCAATTGATGGCGGAAGGTGGTGCGAAAGTGACTTCCTATACAGAAAATGGCACGTCAGGTTATAAAGTGATGCTGGATAATAGCTGGACTATTAATGCTTCTGCTTCTGCTGAAGTGGACAACGATATTCCGGTAATGGGAATTAATGAAGAAGGATACTGGGTGTATCAGTTAAACGGTACGCAAGTTGAGCTGACAGATATAGCTGGCAATAAAGTTCCGGCCTTGAAAAAGACCGGAAAGGGGGTGTTTACTCCACAGATTGCGTTGGGTGAGGACGGTTGTTGGAAAATGTCTTTGAATGGTGTGCAATGGAAGAATCTTTCTACTGATATTGTGCCATCATTGAAAGAAAAAACAGAAGCAAGCTATTCATTGTTTAAATCGGCTTCTGTAACAGAAACCGGTACTTTCTCTTTACAGACCGCAGTGGGTGAACTTGCATTGAATCTGGAGGTAGAGACTTCTGCAGCTACAGAGGCAGAAGCCTGGAAGAAATTTAAGATGCAGGCAGAAGATAATGTGTTGCTGGACTTTTCGTATGCAGGATATATGCATGGTGAAGTAGCTCCTCCGGATGTGATGATAGATTTTGATACTCCGCTGACGGATGCGGCAGGCAATAAATATTACAACGGCTACTTGACCGGCGGGGCGCAAGGAAGTGCCATATATAAGGTATATAATGTGGAAGACTACGGAGCCAATGGAAATGATGAGATTTCCGACCGTCCGGCACTAATCAAGATTCTGAAAGAAGCGATGAAATGTACGGAAGAATCGGCTGATAATGGCAAGTCTTTGCGATATTATATTGGAGGAAACAAAGCCAATGCAATTATCTATTTCCCTGTAGGAAAGTATATTTTACGTGGAGGGGATGATACAGAAACTATAGAAACTATAGAAACCTTGCGACTGACTATGGGAAATATTATTTTCAAGGGAGCAGGGCGGAATAAGACTACCATTGAAATGGCAGTTAAGAATACTCCGACTAGCACGGATATGTGGTCAACTCCGAATCTGATAGAGTTTAAGAATAATAATGGCTTGGGTAATTTGACAACAGTCACAGGAGATGCGGAGAAAGGAACATTCTCAATAGAAGTTGCTTCTACTTCAGGTATTAATGTGGGTGACTGGGTTTGCGTGTCATTGGTGAATAAAGATCCGGCACTTGTGGCTGAAGAACTGGCTCCTCATGCAACTTCTTCTTTGTGGACAGAACTTAATAACAATGGAGTACAAATCTATGATTACCATCAGGTGAAGCAGGTTTCCGGCAATACGCTGACTTTCTATGAACCGATTATGCGTAAGATTGAGGCGAAATGGGGATGGAAGGTAAACCAGTATCCGCATTATGAGAATGTGGGAGTGGAAGACTTGACATTCTTGGGCCACTCTAAGGATGACTTTAAACACCATGGCAGCGCGGATGATGACGGTGCTTTTAAGCCCATACAGATGATTCGCCTGACAAACTCCTGGATGCGACGGGTGAACTTTGAGAGTGTGAGCGAGGCTCATTCGTTTGTATCGTGTGCCAATGTATCAGCGTATGATATTGAGATTTCAGGCAACAGAGGTCACTCTGCTATTCGTTCACAGGCTTCTTCGCGTGTGTTTATTGGTAAGGTGTATGATCATTGTAACGGATATATAGCTGTGAATTCCGGCGGTAACCAGTTGGGTGACTATATGGAAGGTGCAGGTCAGTATCACGGATGTGGTGTGTCGAAGCAAAGTATGGGAGCTGTTATCTGGAACGTGAGATGGGGAGATGATTCTTGCTTTGAATCGCATGCTACCCAGCCGCGCGCTACTTTGATTGATATTTGCCAGGGTGGTTTTGTGGCTTGGAGAGAAGGGGGTGATGAGGCTCAGCTGCCGAATCACTTGAATGACCTGACGATATGGAACATGACGGCTACCAGAGTGAAATGTGATGATGGTTGGAACAATAAATGGATCTGGTGGGATGACAATAACCAATGGTGGAAAAACATGCCACCAATCATTGTGGGCTGGAATGGTATATCTGTTCCGTTTGATACTTCTGAAAACCAGATTAAGTATTACGAAAGTCTGGATGCACCGGTGTCACCAAATTCTCTTTATGAAGCACAATTGAAACGACGCTTGGGCTATGTGCCGGGTTGGCTTAGTGCCTTGAAATAAGGTTAGTAGTGCATTGTCTTTGTGCTCTTGGGAAGGCTTGGAGTACAAAGACAATGTCGTTATATGCGGGTAGAATATTTTGTAAAAACACGAAATTTAAAAATCGAGTATCATGAACTTAACACGAAATCTTTATTTACTTTTTTTGTGTGGAATGTGTATTCCGGCTGTGTATGCAGCCGGTAACATGACGACAAATGCGGCAGTACAGCAGACAGTGAATCAGGATGTGGATGAAACGAAGCTGAAAGAACTTGCAGAGTTCCGTAAGAAATATAAGTTCCCGGAACCGAAGGCTTCTGAGAGTGAGCTGAAGTCCGCACAGATGGGGCTAAAGATGCTGATGCTGCAGCGTACGGGAGACTATACCGTGACAGGAGCAGATTTATGGGGTGAGAAAGTGATGAATCAGCATCTGAGGGATGTGGCAAAAACGGTACGTGCGTTGTCATACGGAGTGCAGAAATACGGTAAATCAGCCAAAGGCGATTTGGATTTATATCTGGATTATCTGTTTACACACAATTTTTTCCTTCGAATGCCTAAGCTGGTATATAGCAACTATAGTGATGTACGAAAGATTCCTACTGATTTGATGAGTGCCATTCCGGTATGTGATGAGGTACGTAAGGCTAAAATGATTGCAGCCGTACAGAAATTACTGGAAGTGGATGTGATTCGCCAAGGAGATAAGGCTATCTTGAACTGGATTAGTTCGGACTATATTTTCAACATTGTGCCATACGTGTTTAATCTGGCACTGGCTAACCCGAACGACCAGCAGGCTGTGCAGGACTTGCAGTTGCTCTCCGGCTTCCTGCGGGTATGTACGCGCTATAATGTGGGCAATAAGGATATCCTGAAGCCGGACGGTACAGGTTTTCACCACAATGCGCACTATAACGGATACATGTATTCTTACAAAACGTGGGTGGAATACTTCTATCGTTTCAAGGGAACTTCATTCAAGATTGACCCTAAATCGTACGAAAGACTGAAAAAGGCTGTCGTAACGATTTACATGACTGCTGTGCGTACAGAAGGTGATAAGAACCGGATTTATGCCAACAGTATGGCAGGACGTCATCCTTTCTATAGTATTGAAGTACCCTTTACGCAGAAACTGTTCGAACAGTTGATTGAGATTGGAGCGGATGCCACAGGTACGGATTTAGATAAGGAACTGGCTGCTTATTATAATTACTTCTTTAAGACGGATAAGTATCCGGTACCGGCAGCTGATGCCAACGGATTCTATCAGTATAACTACAGCTCGGCAGGAGTGTATCGCCAGCCGGGATGGGTGGCTGTGATGAAATCGCCTACAGCTATGTTGTGGGGAAGTGAAATTTATAACAAGACCAATCGTTTCGGACGTTACCAGAGCCATGGTACACTGGAGATTCTGTACGATGGGGGACTGGTGCCGACTGGCTACCCTTCTAACAAGGACAATAAGGGTGCCGGATGGGATTGGAACATGATGCCGGGAAGTACGACGGTGCATTATACAGACTGGGCCGAAATGATGCCTTATAAAAACGATAAGGATCGTTTTGACCAGAAGGCCAGAACGAGCAATTTTGCCGGGGCTGTATCGATGAAGGATTACGGACTCTTTGCTACCGCTTTTGATCAGGATGACCGTTGGGGAAGCCAGCGATTCACTCCTACCAATTTGACTTTCTGTAAGTCGGTGTTGGCTATTGACGGTATGTTGTTCAGTATTGGGAATGGTATTTCTGCAAAGGGTGATTATGCGGACAACATGATTACAGCTACGAACTTATTCCAGTCGGTAGTAAGTAAACAGTACAATAAGCTGACTGTGAACGGACAGGAGGTAACGAAGGGAAATCGCCAGAATTATGCTTCTTCAGAATCTGTGACGATGATTAATCCTGTTTCAACCGGTTTCTTTGTTCCGGCAGGTCACGATGAACTCACAGTGATTTATGACGAACAGGAGACGCCTTCTTCTGTAGGTATGGCTGGCAAACCGGCTAAAGAAGTGGTGGCAAAAGCGTATATGAACCACGGGGTGAAACCGGAGAAAAAGTCCTATTCTTTTGTAGTAGTTCCGGCAGCGGATGAAGCTAAGATGAAGGATGTGGCCGACCGTCAGACAAAAGGAGAATTATTCTCGGTAGTGGAAATGCAGGATTCCTTGCACATCATTAAATATGCACCGAAGAATGTGCTGGCTTATTCATTCTTTACTCCTGCGAAGGGATTGACAGCCGGTGAGGTAGTTTCTTCGGCTACGGAACTGTTACTGATAGAACAAAAGAATACGGATGGTAGTCTGTCGTTGGGTATGGCCAATCCGAACTTGCGTCCTAAAATGCTGGACAAAAAGAACTGGAAGGAAATTCCTACCCCTGCCTTTATTGAACTGAAGGGCATCTGGCAGATGGATGGAAATGTGCCTGGTGTGTTCTTAAAGACAATGGAGAATGGAAATACGGAAGTGTCTTGTTTGTTGCGAAACGGACTTCCTGTGTATATGAAACTGGTGAAACAGAAATAAATTCTGATAGGGTACTGGCAGGAAAACTCTGTCAGTGCTCTATGATAATTTGGTGTGTTATAAAGATTGCTCTTTTGTACAAAAATAGCACATTTTTGAAACAAAAGAAGTATAGTCTTTATAACGCAAATTTCGTATTTTTGTAGTGGTTCAAGCTGCGCAATAATCAAGAAAAACACATTGCTTGCTAAACATTTTATGGCAACGAGACAATCAATTATAACCTAAATAAATTCATAATAGCATGATAAACAAAAGGAATTATCTCTGGGCGCTGTCTCTGGCGTTTTTGCTGGCAGCGTGTGGAAAAGACGATGGACCTACTGCTGTGTATGAGAATGCCTTTCCGTTGGTAGTGACGGCTCAGAATGTGGGCTTTGAAGCCGATAAGGCTGCGCAGCTTTATGCAAAAGGGGAGAACATTGGCGTTTCTATGTTGGAAGAGGGTACAGATAATCTGGTAGAACCCTATTTTAATGTCGGTTTTAATTCAGGAGGTATCGGAAGTTATTTTACAGCTAACCAAAGTGACTCTGTTCCTGTGTTTCCTTCCAATGGAGATAAAAGGGACTTAGCTGCATATTATCCGCGTATGGCTGAAGTCACCGATAACCAGTTAAACGTGGATTTGACTACGGAGCAGGAATTGGCTTTCAATCTTCAGTTTGACAGAGTGAGCGGGTTGAACAAAGATAACCGTGAGGCTGCTTTTAAACTGAAGCATGTGTTTGCTATGGTTTCTGCAGACATTGCTCCGGAAGTATCTTATTCCAGCATGAAGGTAGAAGTTAAGAATACGGCCTTGAAAGGTAGCTTGAATGTGTTGAACGGAACGTTGACAGAATCGGAGACTGGTACGCTGATATTGGCGGACGCAAGTACTGCGGGACGTTCCAGGGCTACAGCTACTGCAAGTAATAAGTTTAGAGCTATGCTGTTCCCGGTTCAGTCACAAGAACAAGACGGAAACGAAGGGGAAGGTGCAACTGAAACACCGGCAGCTACGGTGTCGCCTGTTATTGTGATTACTTTACTGGATGAAAACAACGTACAGATTGCCGACCCCATCGAGGTGAAAGTGACGGATTATATCGCTACGGTACCTAGTGCCATCAATACAAAATTTGAGATAAAAATTGATGTGAACTTCGTTCCGACCGTGAAAGTAACCAGCTATCCGATTACGGTGGAAGACTGGGAAATAAGTGGTGAAATTGGAGTGGAAGGAAATGAACAACCGGAATAATAATAACCTTAATAATATAACCTTATGAAAATGTATTTCAAGAGCTTGATATTTGCCTTGGTAGGCGTGTTGGTTATGACTGCCTGTTCAAATGAGATGGAACAGCAGTTGGCTGAGGGCAGTGGCAATGGTGGGCTGGAAGTGAAATTTACTGTCGGCATTGAGAATCTATCTCGAACTGCTATTGCAGAGGGAAGTCTAAAAACTGATTTTGTGGAAAATGATATGATTGGTATTTTTGCGTATAAAGAAGGTGAGGATGAACCTGTTTATACGAATGTAAAATATACATATAATGGTTCAGATTGGACTTCAGATAAGGCAATTACCTCCGATGGCACGAAATTAAGTTATTATGCTTATTATCCTTATATGGATGGTGTGACCGACCCGAGCCAGCTTAATATAACGGTAAGTGCAGACCAGACCGGCGGATTCAGTAAGGATGATGTGCTGACTGCTCAGAACACAACAGCTGAGGCTGATGCCCCGAGTGTTACGCTTACATTTAAGCATGCGTTTGCCATGGTGCAGGTTGGTATTAAGAGCGGCCTTACAGACGATGCGGAGGCGACTGTCACATTGGAAAGCATTCTGCCCACAGCTGTAGTAAATGCTAAGGCTGGTACGGTGGGAACGGCTTCAGGTGAGAAGACTTCTATTCAAATGCAAAAGACAAATGCTGATAAGTGGGAATACAGAGCTATCGTGCCGGCTCAGGATATTGCTTCTGGCAGTAAATTGCTGACAATCGTGGCTGAAGGAAAGACTTATGCGGTTACTTATTCTTCTGCAGAAGGGAAGGCTGTTTCTTATGAAGCGGGAAAAGCTTTGCAGATTACAGTAAATAGTTTGGTGGCTTTGCCGGACGGTGATGAAGTGACAATTGGCGGTTCAATTACGGATTGGGATGCGAGTACTTCTGACCCGGGAGAAGGAGATGTGACTGAAGTACCTACTGAAAGTTTGGATTTGTCTGCTTTACCCGGACTTGACTTTGCAACGATTGTGACCAAAGCTGGTTGGAATACTGAGGGTGAGAAAGTTACAGGAAAAGATGATTTCTGGTTTAAGAGAGAGGTGAATTTAGGTAGAGTTACTTATGAAGAAACAGTAGATAATGAGATTTCAATGACACTGGCTGATACAATTCGAGCTACATGGAACAATAATAGTATTGGTTTCCATTCAGGGCTTAAATTTGATTCTACGAAGAAATATACACTAACATTTAAAGCGAGGGCGGCTGGTGAAAGAACTGATAATAATATTGGGCTTGGAATATCAAGTTCAGATGATAAAAAATTGTTCTGTAAGTCAGATTTGTCAGGAACGGTGTTTACAAAGGCAGTTGCTGTTTCTGATGAATATACTGATTTCTCATTTACTTTTGATTTTTCTCAGGTCTCTACAGCAACGAAAGGAGCGTTTGGAAATAGTGATACACACTCTTCTGCAACTTTGAGTGATACGGATGGAGGCATAAATATTGTTTTTTATAATAATACTGACGTGACGAAAAATAAAGATAAGGGAAGTAGTATTATTTATGTAAAAAACATAAAATTAGAAGTCGTAAAAGAATAAACTAAAATCATAATCACATGAAAGCATTGAATAAAATATGGATGGCAGCTATTGCAGCAGTGGCAATGACAGCCTGCAACAACGAGTTGAGCGAACAAGCTTTGAACAATGGGGGAAATGTAAATTTCACTATGGGTATTGGAAACACACCGTCTTCCAGAATTTCTATGCCGGAAGATAGTTATACAGCTTCATTTACGGGTAATGATGAGGTTGGTATTTTTGTAGCTGAACAACCTTCTTATACAAATGTGAAATATTCTACAGCAGACGGAACGACATGGACGGGTGGTCCCGTGAAAGTATCTGCTGATGCTGCATATACTTACTATGCATATTATCCTTATGCAGAAGGTATGACAGCTAACAATATTCCTGTTGTGGTAGCTACCAATCAGGATACAGAGGGTTATATTAAGAATGATTATCTGTATAGTAAACTTTCTGCAACTGCGGGACAGACTGATGTAAAGCTTGCATTTGATCATGCGCTTTCTTTGGTAGAGGTGACGCTGGCAGGAAGCGGAGCAGCTGAAGGGGCTATCGTAGACCTTCTCAATGTAGCTACAGACGCAACAATAAACCTTACTGCGGAGACTCCCGTTACAACAGGAAGCACTACAGCTACTGTAACAATGGATGCATTGTCTAGTTTGAAATACCGTGCCATTGTTCCTGCACAGAAAATCGCAGCTTCTACTCCGGTTTTCAAAATTGCAGTAAATGGTAGAACTTACCAGGCTAAATACTCAGGTGAGATAAATTTCGAACAGGGTAAATATCTTGCCATGACCGTTACTTTAGGTGAACAGGGTGGTGATGCTGAAATCGAAATTACAGCTTCAGCAAGTATCAATAATTGGACGGCTGGAACCTCAAATGGTGATGCTTCAATTAGTGTTGCTGAATTGAATATTCCGCTGCCAACAGATGGAAAAGTGCTTGAAACAATTGCTTCTAATTGGAGTGCGTCGACAGCTTCACAGCAGATTGGTGCTGATAAACCAGAGGGATGGTATAAACGTAGTAACTCAGCTATAGTTGTGTCAGAAGTAGGATACGATGATTCGGAACAGGCATTAACAATCAAGAGAACTTCTGAAGGAACAGGAGGATGGAATAATGATCAGATAGTTTTCCATTCCAAGGCTCCTTTTGAAAGGGCTAAATATACTTTATCTTTTGATGTCATGAATAAAGATGCTGACAAGGTTTCTCCTAATGATTCTACAGGAGTTGTCGGGATTACTGTATCTTCATCAAATGATAATAGATTGTTCATGATGTATAATAATTCATGGAGTGATTGGAAAAGAGATATAACGACCTTTAATAAAATTGCTTCAGGCTGGGTTTCTAAATCCGTGAATTTAAGTTTTGAAAAGCTCTCTTCTAATGGTAGCAGTAATATTAAAGATGAAGATTATCCCAATTATCCAACTGATTTCTATGAGGATGCGGTTGATACAGATGTCAATGGGGGTGTTAATATAATATTTTATAATAATTCAGCTAAGGGAACTAATACTACTCTTTATATTCGTAATATTAAGCTGACTAAAGTCGAATAATAAAACTTAGCAGAGAAAGAGAGCATAACTGAAAAGGAATTGCTCTCTTTTTATAGTGCAGAGTGAGTATTATCAACTCAATACATATTCATCTTATAATAACAAGAGCTGTGACCTGAAAAGTTGCAGCTCTTGTTATTATAAGATTGTCGTAACTTTTTCCATGCAGGATCTTCAAGCAATTATTCTTTCCGCACGATTTATTAATTCAGCATACCCCGTCACATTCTTCTGAACGCTTTAGCATATTCTCTGTTTCACAGTGCGGGATTTGTATCCCACACTGTGAAATATATATCC
>OGQC01000285.1_pt1 | contig 30658 bp, 25 predicted proteins | sample 1553081 | NCBI WGS metagenome assembly OGQC01 (sample SAMEA2580267, study PRJEB22360) | human gut metagenome | biome: human gut; feature: human-associated habitat; material: faeces | place: Denmark | collected 2008/2010
GGCTTCCCATGGGGGCCCGGGTGGGGGGAGAAATCACGCCCGCCACTATCTTTGCATCATCCCTTAGATCAAACATGGGGATGAACTACTACCGGCTGGCGAACAAGAAAAATGCGGATGGTACAAATATGTATTCAAGAAACGAAGCAAAAGGGATGGCCACCCGTGAAGCCGTACTGCAGGCAGGCGTTGAAACAGGACTGATGTCGCTTGCCTATGGCGCACTGGGAAAAGTTATAGGGGAAAGTGCGGCCAAAGCCGCCATCATGAATGCAGGCACAAGGAATAAACTTCTGTCCGCAAGCCGCGGGGCAATGAGGAAATATGCTTTGAAGGAGGCCGCAAAACAATATGCCAAAGGTACAGCGGCGGAAATTGCAGAAGAAGGCTGGCAAGATCTGATCTCTAACGCTGATGAAAAAATGATGGGAAGAGATAAGAACATGACATGGAAAAACATGTGGAACAGCGCTTTTGACGCTATGGTGGAAGCCATACCGGCGGCGGGAGGGATGGGCATGCCAGGAGCCGTCATTTCCGGCGGTGGTAATTATGCAGGATTGAAACGACTGACAAAAGAAGACTGGCATGCCGCAAGAGAAGCATTCTACCGTGAGAATGAAAAAGAAATGACACAAACCGTCATCAAAGAAAGAGAACAGAACAAAGTTTTCAAGATAAATCCGGAAGTCTATGCACAGAAGACACAGGCACAGCTTGATAAAGAAGGGATGGGAACTATATACATTGATGCTGCCGGTGCTGCCGAAACAGAAGAAGGAAGAACAGCATTGACGCAGCTCGTGACGGGCGGAATCGCCACAGCAGAGCAAGTGGACGATGCAGTAAAAGAAGGAACACAGCTGGAACTGAAAGCCGGTATCTACATGCAGAAAATTTCCGAAGAATCTGCAGAGACACTCTCTAATCATGCCGCTTTCGATAAAGACGGGCAGACACTCCATGATATTGAAGAAGCAAGAAAACATATAGAAAAAACAAGACAGATATTCAACGCGACAAAAGAAGCAAGAGAAGCCGAAGTAGCAAAAACAATTCTTGATCGTGACTTCACCGATCCAGAACAGAAAACCGCCATGGAAAAGATCTTTGCAGAAGGCATGGATGATATAAAAGAAAACTATAAAAAAGTAAAAGCAGAAGCACTGAAAACCTATGAAGAACTCATCAACTATAAATATTACGCGGACTATGAACCGCAAGGAGTAGAAAAAGTTCCCGTGTATGAATGGTCCAGAGACTATGAACATGGAGGAGTAATTACAAGCGGGTATATAGGCGGATCCTACATCCGAACGACAAATAATGACAGGTGGTATGCAAACGCTTGGAAGAAATACGGAAGAAAACCGAACAGAAGAGAACTCTATGACATAGCCGAACAAGAAGCCATCAATGAAATAGACAGCACATCAGCCTTTTCAGAAGAAGAAAAACAGGGATATATCAATTCCATCCAAGCGGCAAGAAAAGAAGTAGAAACCATTGAATCCCTGGAAGACTATGTAAAAGAACTGGACACAAGAGACATTGCCGCAAGGACACTCTTGTCGCAAAAAGCCTATGACGATGTGTACGCTCCCACGCTGGAACAACTGAAAAAAGCTCCTGCCAAAGCAGCAGAAGCGGCAGAAGAAAGCGCTTTTGTGTACGCAAGACTTGTAGATAACTTCTCCAAGATCTATAACCTGCCCGTAGAAAACATTGTAGCGTCAATCCAAAATGGCGGAAAAAATGATGGGTATAAGCAAATACTTCTTGATTTTAAGAAACGACTGCAATTAAGTGAGGGAAAAAGTTATCATGCTGATGAATTAGAAACCACAGCGACCATCAAAGGAAATGAATTTGGGGAATATGCAGATATAAAGGAATTAAGAGAAAAAGCCCTTGATTACTACAAGAGAGAACTACAAGGGCATAGTGTTTATAATGAACTTTTGGGAAATATAAAATTTGAAGAAAAAGAACCAGATGGAGAAGTACAAATTACAGGAAGCGGAAGGAAGAAAATGTCTTCTTCCACAGCTAACCCATTGAAACTGCTGTCAATTAAAAGTTTAAAGGAATTGATAAGTGGTGCGAACATTATCACAGCCGCAGAAGCAAAAGACGGAAGGCACAAAGGATGGAAATTCTACTATCTTCATTCGAGCGTGGAGACTAATAAGGGGAAACAGTATGTGGTGGTAACTGTTGCTGATAAAGGAAGTGGAGCGATAGATTATTACAACCACAACATTTATACAGAAGAAGAGTATAAAAAAATAGAGAGTGATATTAATGCGACTCTCGAACACCGTGTTTCCAGTACGGGTCGGTTTTCGCAAAATAAATCACTCTCTTCTGACCTCATTATATATCCATCCACAAATATTTACAAGAAAAAGAACCTGGAACAATATAAAATTTATCATCAAACGATAAATAAAGACGCGGATATATTCTTCCATGGCGCGGTGGATCCTGTAGATGGTGACGTGATAAAAGAAGGATATTTTCATGGAATGTTTTATAGCAACAGTAGAAATTCTGCACTTGGACATGGAGACAGAATATATATTTCAGAAGTAAATGAAGACGATATTATAAGTGCCAAAAGTTTAGCGTATGAAGATGGAGTATACGAAATATTTGAAAAGAAATATGGAGATGATGCTGAATTAATATATGACTTAACAACAGAATCAAGAAACATTTGGAATTTAAACGAAGAAGAAAAACAAAAAGTATATGAATTGTTAGGGTGCACGGACGAAGCGGATGCGGATTTTATGATACAAAAAGAGGCCGCGCTTGTTGCTGATGAATTGGGATATAAGGCGGTAGCTGTAGAAGATGAACACGGGACGAGTTACATTATTCTGCCGGGAAATAAAGTGTATGAAGAAAGCGTCTACGAAAAACTGAATCCGGATTATAATTATAGGGTTTATCACCAGAAGGCCTATCATGGAAGCCCCTATACCTTTGACCATTTTGATTTAGGAGCCATTGGGACAGGAGAAGGAAATCAAGCACACGGATGGGGATTGTATTTTGCACAGGACAAGAAAATCGCAGAGAATTATAAGGATATATTAGGAGCGAACAGCGGAGAAGTTATTACAGGAAAAACAAAATATAAAATAAATGAAGATGGGGATTGGTATGATGAAAACACTGGGAATATCATAGATGATATAAACCCTTTGTCTATGGCGCTTACAGAAGTGTTGGAAACGGGAAATAGTAATAAAGCCATTGAACACCTGCAGGAGTTTATAAAATCAAAAGAAGGAAAAACGGCACAAACTGTTATATCACAGGTAAAAAGAGCGAAAGAAGCAATAAAACTTCTGAAAAAAAATGAATTTGCTGGACATGAGCAGAAAACAGCTTTTGAAGTAGAAATTCCCGAAGACAATGAATTAATTGATGAATTCAAAAACATCAACGAACAGCCGAGAAAAGTACAGGCTGCCATACGAAAGGCGTGGAAAGAAATTGGCTATAAACCGTCTGCATTACACTACATGTCAGGAAGAGAGTTTTATAAACAACTGGCAAGCGAATTGGGTGGAGAAAAAGCGGCCAGTGAAAAGTTAAATTCTTTGGGTGTAAAAGGTATTACCTATGACGGGCTTGTAGACGGAAAATGTTTTGTTGTCTTTGACGATAAAGCTATCCAGATCATTAACCGCTACAACCAGGAGCACAAAGGATCCTACGCAGGAGCCTATGATGCAGACCGGAATATTCTCCACGTCTTTGAAGCGGCTAACCAATCCACCGTTGTGCATGAAAGTGCCCACTGGTGGCTGTCCATGTTGAACAACATCGCAGCCGATCCGGAACTGAAAGAACTTGCCAAAGAAGACAAAGTACTGGAAGCCACACTGCAGAAAGCACAGAAAGACAGAGACGCCATCCGTGCGTGGGCATCATACTATCCGGATGTTATGAAAGAATATAAAGGCACCTTGATCGAAAAAGAATTTAAAGAATATGAAGCTGCCATCAAGAAAGATCCGGAAAACAAAGAACTGCAGGAACGCTTCATCCAGGAACGTTTTGCAAGAGGATTTGAAAGATACCTTTTGACAGGGAAAGCACCCACCAAAGAACTGCAGGGGACTTTCCGGCGGTTCAAAAAATGGCTGATCAATCTCTATAAAACGACAAAAGAAATCATAAAGAATCCGGAAAACTACTTGGGTTTAAAAGATCCGTCCGATGAAGTAAAAGAAATCTTTGACCACATGATGGCATCAGAAGAAGAAATAGAAGCCTGGGCAGAAGAAAAGAGATGGAATCTCCTCTATGATGACAGCCTTGACTATACGCAGACCGAAAAAGAAAACATAAAAAAATGGGAAGAAAACATCAAAGAACTTGCCAAAGAAAACGCCGTTAAATACTTCATGGAAAAACTCCACGGACAGGCCATGGTGGACTTTGAAGAAAACATCCTTCCCCAAAAAGTAGAAACATTTGAAAGAAAACTGGGGAGCCAAAGAATATATGGACTGGAAATGCTGAAAAAAGGAAACGTCTTCCCGACAAAGAAAGAATGGATAAGGGCACTTAAAGAAGAAGGATTTACCGAAGAATCATACAAAGACGCCGTACAAGAAGCAGGCGGCACCATGGAAGAACAAGTAGAGAAATACAAGAAAAAACAAAAAGAAGAATTTATAGAAAACATCTCAGGGAAAGACCATTTCCGGAAAGAAGCGGAAGAAGTACTTGAATCTCCCGAAGGGAAAGTGAAACTGGCGGAAATCGAACAAAACGCCATGAAGCGGAAATTGAGGCAATATGCAAGAATTGCCACGGCATCATTAATAGAATTGGACAGATTAGATCCGAACATGGAAGGAAAGGTAAGTAAAAAGATCCTGTATGACATCAAAAAGAGAAATGGACTCCTAAGTGAAGAAGAAAAACTCAAAGAAGAAAAAGCCGAACAAAGAAAAGCAAAACAAGCCACCATAGAAGAAATTAACGAACTCAAGATAAAACTGCGGAACACAGTAGACGGATTAAAAACGTCACAAGACAGCATGCTTATCTCACCATATGAACTCAAAGCCCAGGCAAGGGCTTTTCTTTATGGGAAAGAAATCTACAAAGCAACCAACTATAGATGGTGGGCAAGAAAAGCTGCCAGTGAAGGAGAAAAAGCCGCATATTTCCTAAAAAGAGGAAGATGGGAAGAAGCTGCCAGAGCAAAAGGAAGGCAGTCCCGTTTTGCCATGAACGCCCAAGTGGCCCATGAATACGATGACCACGTAAAACATACACTCCACGGGAATCCCAAAGCATCCACAAACACACTGGATAAAGACGGCATGGAGAAGTACGGACTTGTCGGACTCATAAACAGGGCAAGTAAAGCCACGAACAATATAAGAATGCCTGGGAACATAAGATACTTCATCAATCACTTAGCCTATCAATTAGGGTTGATCACCACAGATGGCAGGGCGCCCTTGGGCATGGACGGAGAACCGGCACCGTTTGACTGGGCTAACCTCAATAACGAACTGGATCCCACCGCCGCCATGGAAGGAGATAAGCCGGGAGACGCTGTACCGCAATGGATAAAGAAAATCTTTGACGATAACAATCAAACCAATTTGAGAGAACTTACAGTCATAGACTTTGATGAATTGGTGGAAGTATTCAAAAAAATCTACAAAACAGGAAGGAGAGAATATGAAGGTAACACCTTTGTTAATGAAAAAGGGGAAAGCCTTTCCTTTGAAGAAGCCGAAGACATAATAATGGCGGAAATCAAAGCGGAAAAAGAAAATCCGCTTTATAAAAAATTGACAGAGAAAAAATGGAAAAAAGCAAAAAAAGAAATGGGGGAATGGGTGGCGGATCTGGCGCTGCCTGAAATACTCATAGAACGCATGGGACAAAAGACCTATGATCTGCTTTATAAAAATATGGATAAAGCCTTTGCGAAAAAAAGACTCCTAAAAGCCCAGGCGGAACTTGAACTGAAAAAAGTTATGAACATCTATGACAGAGAAACATTCAGAAAAATACGCAATGACAAAATCTATGAGATTAACAAAGTTGACCACAAGCCCGTCATGGTGACAAAAGAAACACTCCTCACCATGGCGCTGAACTGGGGGACAGACTCGAATAGAGAAAGAGTGGTGGAAACCTATGGACTGGATCATAGAAACATAGAAAAAATCCTTTTTAAATATTTAAATGATAAGGACTGGGACTTTGTGGAAGCTGTTTGGAAGCACATCAATTCGTATTGGCCAGGAAGAAACATTGTACAAAACAATCTGTACGGAATCCCCTTGGGGAAAGTGCCGGGGAGGAAAATTATTTTACCGGACGGAAGAAAGATCAATGGCATGTACTACCCAATTAAATATGATGCAGAGCTCACAAGCAAAACCAAAGACAGAGAAATTAACGACATCATAAGAAAAGACATGCTCGGAAGAACCACGTTCAATATCGGGATGGGCTCTACGAAGAATCGCGCGCAAAGTTCCGGCGGGCAGTATCTTAGACAAGACCTTGACGTCTACCTTGACTACATCAATGAATCCATTAACCATATCGCCATGCGTGAAACCACTGCAGACATTTATAAACTCCTCTCCAGGAAAGACCTGGCGGCAGCCATATCGCAGAAATACGGCGTCGATGCACACAGGAGACTCCAGAGGTGGGCGTCTGACTGCTGGCATGATCCCGTGGATAAATTGACAGCATGGGAACAACGTCTGAACAGACTAAGACACAACTTCACCATGGCCACCATGGCATACAGGACATCCACAGCGTTGTTGAACTTTGCAAACCTGCCATTAGTTATGGAAAAAATGGGAGCCGTAAACATGGCAAGAGGACTCTCTGCGATTTACCTTGGCGGTGTGAAAAACTACCGCCAACAGAGAGACTTCATCCTAAGTAAATCAACGTTCATGAGAGACCGTGCCACAAACATGGATAGAGACCTTGCCCGCGGACTGAAACTCAAAGAAGAACAAGACGTTTCAAAATTAACATCGAAAGCGCATGCCGTGAAAGAAGAAGTAGACCGATTCGCTTATTCACTCATTTCAGAAACAGACTTTATGCTTTCTCTTCCGGAGTGGATCCAGACCTATAACAATACCATCGCACAACTGCAAATAGAAAAACCATTTATGACAGTAGCAGAAATAGACGAAGAAGCAGTAAGACTTGCTGACAAAATGGTAAGAGAAACCTTCGGATCGGGAGAAATGAAAGATCGTCCTGAGGTAGTCAAGAGCAGATTACTTTCACAACTTCTTCCATTTTACAGCTTTACATCCTTAGTGATGAACCAATTCATTAGGGGAGGATATGACATTGTAGACGGAAGAGGACCGATGAAACTCATGCGGGCAATGCTCTTTTGGTATATCCTTGGATCCGTATTTGAAGGTGCCCTTCGTTCATTGGTGGATAGTGCAACGGGAAATGATAAATACTCTTTCCTGCAGAGACAGGGATATTCCTTTGCGTCAAACGGACCCATTGGGGGTATACCGGTCGCAAGAGAAGTAGTCCCTGGACTCTATTCACTGTTCGCGGGAATGTACAGTGACGGCGGAAAAATGAGTGTAACAGGACTAAACATCTTTGAAGACGTATTCAAAACCGCTATGGCAATAAAATCTGATAAAAAAGACTGGATAGATGTAGGCCAGGCAGGAACAAAAGTATTCAATAAAGTAACAGGACTTTCCGATACATTAACCGATGCACTGTGGGCAATTGCGCGTCTCACCACAACAGACACAGACGCCACAGCCTGGGAAGCCCTGTTCTCCATCATATTTGATAGAAGAATAAAGAAGAAAGGAGAAAAGAAGTGATAAATAATAGCGAAAACAGAATCGCATATAAAGGGGACGGCACTGCAGAAGAATTCGCCATCCCCTTTAAAGTCTTGGAAAAAACGGACATCATAGTAGTTATTGCGGATGAAGATAAAAATGAAACAATCCTGAAAAAAGACTACTTTGTAGACCTGGATAAAATGACAGTAAAATATCCAGGGTATCCGCCAGGAGAAGAACCGGCGGAAAATGAACGTCCGCCAAAATTGCAAGAAGGATGGCAGTTAATCATAAAAAGAGAGGTACCTGTCACACAAGAAATAACCTTAGGAAATAAATGGCCGTTCACCGTTATAGAAAAAGCCTTGGATAAAATCACAATGATCCTGCAGGATTTGTTGGGAGTAAACAAAAGACAGATCACACTCCCGGATGCGGCAGACATGAAAGACTTCTCGGCAATACTTCCTTATCCGCAGGAAGGAGAGGCGCTTGTGTGGGGGAAAGGAAGATTAGAAAATTCCAATTTCTCAAAAGTGATAAAAGGGGCTGTAGAAAAATCATTGACGAGAGCGGAAGCTGCTGTGGTCGTATCAGAAGAAAATGCATCAAAAGCGAAAGAGCAGGCGGGAAAAGCGGAAGTGAGCGCAGGTGAAGCAGAAGAGAGTGCTACTATTGCGGCGCAAAATGCCGCGGCTGCCACACAAGGGGCTATGGATGCAAGAGACAGTGCCGCCGGCGCAAGTGTAAGTGAACAAAGTGCGGCGGGGTATAAGAACGAAGTCCAGGCTGCATTAGCGTCCATTTCAGAACAAGTCAATGCCTGGGATAAAAATAAAACATACTCATTCCCGCAGACCGTAGCATATACAGACGGAAATACATATAGATGTGTTGGGAAAAACGTCAAAGGAGAAATACCGGATAAATCAAATAACTGGGTATGCTTGACAAATTACAAAGATGACTTTTTTGAATTAGATGAAGACGGAAACCTGATTCCGGCGATCAATCCGTTACATTCGGCTTTATGGGAATTGGACGGAGTGGGGAATATTATACCGAAAGGAGCATGAAAATGAGTACAAGAAATGTGACGCCAAGAGCAAACGAAGAAGGAGAAATCGGAGTCGTAGGGAAAGTATGGAAGGCTTTAAGGGCAAAAATCATAGAAGCAACAAGTAAGATGACAGCGCCCACAGTGGAAGCAACAAGTAAGATGACAGCGCCCACAGTGGAAGCAGGTGACAAAAGTAAAAATGTGGCCACTACAGAATTCGTGAAAAACCGTGAAAACATGGTAGTAAGTCCGTTTCTTCTTCAAAGAAACACAGCTTATAAAATAGGTGATATGGTAAAAGTTCCCAAATTGGGAGAACAGTACGTACTTGAATGCACGCAGGCGGGAACCACGGGAAATACCGAACCTAATTTGTCAACTATATCGGGGGGGGGTAGAAGTTAATGACGGAAGCGTGAAGTGGACAGTTAAGACGGTAACAGGGAAAGAATATGTAGATGAAAAACTCAATAATTACGGAAAGATGGAAACAATTAATGCGACTATAGACTCACAGTACATCGAAAATTTATCGTGTGTAAAAATAAAAAACATAGTGCATCTTTTTGTACGAATGAAAAGTGCAAAAGAAGGTTTCATTGAAATTGCATCGGGGCTACCAAAATCATTTATAAATCTTGAATTTTATGCCCCTATAAACAACAGCGACGGTAAAGCTGTACGATTGACAATAAATACAGACGGTAAACTATATCTCAGTTATACGGATGAATATACTACATCGCCAGGACATGAATCTGTTGCATGTTTAGTATATTTAACAAACGATTGAAAGGAGTAAACAAAATGCGGGAAATAACAGATGGAAGTGCAAAATTCAGAGTAGTAGACAAAAGATTGAAAGTAATGATTGACATGCTTTATCCAGTCGGCATAGTCGTTACAACAGCAACAGACGACGCACTAAAGCCGGGGGAAGAGGATGGGCTGGCGCAGTGGGAAGAAATTGCGCAGGATAAAGTGCTGCAAGGCGCGGTAAGCGGTGCGGGCGGAACAATAGAAGCAGGGCTGCCGAACATCAAAGGGGATATCATGACAGGAGACGGAAATAGTGGTGTGACATCTGTTTTCGGCGTCGGTGGGAAACATAATGGCGCATTGTATGTAGATAGAGATAAAAATTTCAGTAATGATGCTTATGCCGCGTCTGCAGGAACAGGAAACAACGCATTCGGATTTTCATTTGATGCGTCAAAATCAAATAACATCTATGGAAAATCTGAAACCGTACAACCGCCAGCATATAAAGTACATTTTTGGAAGCGTATCAAATAAGGAGGTGCACAATGGAAAGAAATGACGGAGAAAAAATAACAATGCAATTTGTAGAACGGATGGCAAAAATGGAAGAAAAACTTGACATGCTCGTTAGAATGCTCCCTGAAATTACTGCATTGCAAATTGCGCAGGCACGATCTGAACAAACCGCAGCATCAGCTCACAATAGAATTGACAACATCTATAAAGTAGCTGGCTTGATCTCGACTATTATCTCAGTGGTTATCGCATTAATCGGAAGGGCGGTGTGAAATGAAAAAATTAAAATCACTCTGGAGAAAAGCCAAAAGCTATTTCCGGAAAATAAACGCACCGTTGTTGTATTGGGCAATACTCTATGCGGTTATCTGCATTTTCTGTATTCTTCTTTATATCCTAATGACAATTGCTGATTGGTTGATCACCGGAAAAGGAAATGAGCCGGAGTTAAGACTATTCATAACAATGCTTTTATCCGCGGGGGCAGTCGGGGGCATAGTCGGAATAGGTAAGATGTTTGTAGACAAAGACGGGAATCAAATACCTGATGTATTCGAAAAGGACGATGGGAAACCACCGTTCTTTTTCGCGAAAGGAGAAAAAAGTGACGAAAGAAGAACTGGCAAGAGCGATAGCGAAAGGGATAATTGAGACAGGAATTGAAGGAGACTACGGTTCCGTTTCTTGCTCAACTGCTGGAGATTACCCGTCAATCGGTGTAAGCCAGTGGGAAGGAGAAAGGGCTAACCGTCTGTTGGAAAGCATTTCCGGCGGAGCGCACTATGCATATCGCAGTTATTATGACTTGAAATACTCTTATGCTATCCAAGACTTGAAAGAACTCTTGATGAGTGATGAAGGACAGCAAGCACAGCTCGATATGCTTGCCGAAGACTGTGAAGATTATGTAGAAACACTCTGGGAAGTGCCTGATCTTGATGACACAAAGTGCACTATCTACGCAGGAATGTGGTGCCCGACATCTGAAACGGTAGTGAGAAACTTCTTAATGCGGAGACAAGAAAGAGGATATGATCTGCGGGACATCAATGTAATCTACGAACTCTTCCGCGAACAATACGCATATGCGGCATGCTGTGAAGAATACGCGGAAGGTTATGCAAACAGGGCGGATAATACTTATAACTATGTTATGAATTTGGAGGTATGAAAAATGAACTATCAGGAAAAAGCAAAACAGATCGTTATCGATTACTACAATGAACGTGTAGAGATAACAGATAATAAAAAAACTGAAAGAAAGTGAAATTTTTATCGTATGGTTTAGTAAAATATTGCAGAACTGGAAAGCGTTGATAAGCACGACAATATCCGATGGAATGTACTACGAAGTCACATACAATGGTGACAAAAAAGAAACATATCTTGATGCATATAAAAAATGGGAAAACGTTTGTGTAAAAGATGAGGAGGTCTAAAATGGAGTTGAGTAAAACCGTAAAAATGATGGATAGTACAGATTACAAAGAAAGATTCAAGGCAGAATACTTTCAAACAAAAATCCGATATGACAAGTTACACCAAATGCTGATTAAATATGAAGCGGGAACGCTTGATTTTACTCCAACTTGCGATATTGAAATATTAGAAAGGCAAGCAAGGTACATGGGGAATTATCTTAAATGCTTGGAGATAAGAGCAGAAATCGAAAAAATAAAACTGGAGGTATAAATGTGGAAAATCAGAAAAGGGCTTATTTTATCGGCGGTCTTGCTGTCGCTGTGGTTGTCGCCATTATTCTGTGGTTCGCATGTGCAGGCAGAAGCACAGTACACGATCTCCGAAATGGAGCTGACGCAGTTAGAACAGAACTTGACAACGCTCGAACAGCACAGCAAGAGCAAGCAGATACTCTTAGACAAGCAGGCGAAGCAGCTGAGCGAGGCTCAAGAGCAATTGAAAATAGCGAACGAGCAAATCAGGAAATCTCAAGAATTGAACGAACGGACGCAGAACTCATTAGAGAAAGCAAATCAATACTTGAAAGAGTACGAGAGAGAGGCGGAACGGAAAATCAAAATTAAAACACGACAACGGAATATGTGGATAGCGGCAACGGTTGTAGCCGTGGGAGCGGCAATCTCCCGGAGGTGATCCAAAATTTATTAATCTATGGTATAATATAATTAATTGAGCCGTGGAGTATTGCACAAAGCGGACCAGAAAGAGCCTTGATACAGAAATTGTATCAGGGCTTTTTCCTTTCAAGGAGGATTATATGAGATGGTTTTTATATGCACCGCTACAATTACTCATTATGATAATTTGTTATATCACAAATCCTATTGTAGTATTGTTTGCCGACAAAAACGGGGAACTGCTACCGATAATTGATAGATTAAAGAGGTATTGCTGCCGTGTATTTTGGTTAATGAGAAACTGTGCATATGGTTTTGCTGTCGACTGGTTCGGAGCGACAATCAATCCGGATAATGTAGTAGTCATTGATGATTATAGAGCAGGAGAATCCGAAAGAAATATACTTGTTACGCGGGATCTGAAATATTGGAAAATATATAATTCCATGCAAATTCTGAACACAAAATACCGATGGAAAATATATTTGGGATGGAAAATCCATAACGTAAAAAGTATACATAGGGCAATGCTGGCATTTCGGATATGGGTCTGCAAAGCAAATTAAAACGGGCGGGAAACCGCCCTCTTTTTTATTTGCGTCAAATATACTACAATAAAAAACAAAAGAAAGTAATACAACCTTGATAAATTGCCGTCCATTTTGCCGTCATTCTACAAGAAAAACATTATTTATTACTATTTACCATCATTTACATTTAGAAAACAAAAATACATATAATTACCGATAATTACTGAAACATTAGCCATCAAGATTTACAATGATTTACCGTTATAAACATTAGTTCCGATAATTTAATGTTATCGGAAGTAATGTTGCGTAAAGAGAAAATATACCCGTTTCCATCAGATCCAATATATTCTCTTTATATTTAATTATGGTTACGTAAAAGAATACAATTCTTTTGTAACACGAGATACTTCAGCAAAAACTCGTTCAGTATCAATTGTAAGAAGCTCTTTGTTCCGCATAACAAGATTTCCATTAATCATTACAGTATCTACATCCATAGAATTTCCAGCATATGCAGCCAAAGATATACTGTCAAACCGTGGATGCCAATGAAAACCGCTTTGATCTATTAAAATAATATCTGCAAGATATCCCGGTTCTAATTTACCTAAATTATCATATCCAAGACACTTAGCACCTTCTATGGTCCCCATATCAATAGCTTCCTTTGCAGTAACCGCAAAGGGATCATAATTATTTGCTTTATGGATAAGCGCAGCCAAGCGCATTTCCGCAAACATATCCAATTTATTGTTACTGGCCGCACTATCCGTCCCAAGACCGACAGTAATTCCAGAATTTCTCATCTTTATAACTGGTGCAATACCAGACGCCAATTTTAAATTACTCCCCGGATTATGTGCGACACAGACATGTTTTTGAGCCATGATCTTTATATCATTATTGTTAACATGTACACAATGTGCTGCCAATATAGGCCGTTCAAAAAGCCCAAGATTATCCATCAAAGCAATTGGTGTTAATCCATATTCTTTCAGGCAATTATCAACTTCTCCTTTTGTCTCACAAAGATGTATATGGATTGGAATGTTATATTTTTCAGCTGCATCTCTAACTTTCTTTATATACTCCGGTGGACAGGTATATGGCGCGTGTGGGCCAAGCATCACCTTAAATCGTCCATCACCCGCTCCATCCCATTTCTTAAAAAGTTCTATGTTCTCCTGTAGAGCTGAGGAAGCGTTAGGACTGACACCGGCAAGCCCTCTTGCGAGATTCCCACGCATTCCCGCTTTCTCAGCAGCTTCTCCACAGGCATTCATAAACATATACATATCACAGAATGATGTTGTACCGCCGCGAATCATTTCCGCAAATGCAAGCATACTTCCCCAATAAACAATATCATCATTTAAGTGTTCCTCTACCGGCCATATTTTATTTTGCAGCCAATCCATCAGTGCCAGATCGTCAGCATAACTTCGGAATAAGGTCATTGCTACATGGGTATGCGTATTTACAAGTCCCGGTAAGGCAAGCATATTTTGGCCATCAATGACTTCGTTATAATCCTCATTTCGGGGATGCTTGGGAAATTCCCTAATCAATTTTCCATCGACTACAATATTACTATGTTCATGGATTTCTCCATTTTGATATAATGCGACATCTTTTAATAAAATAGACATGTAGCCCCCCTCAGTCTAATCCCAGGTATTCCTTTTGTTTATCAGATAAAGTATCAATCTCATATCCCATAGATTTCAATTTGATTTCTGCTACTTTTTCATCTAATTCTCTCGGGAGTAGGTACAATTGGGGCCGCAGTTCTTTTTCATGTTCACAAAGGTATGAAACAGCCAATGCCTGCATAGCAAAAGATAAATCCATAATTTCCACAGGATGACCATCCCCTGCTGCCAGATTAACCAATCGCCCTTCAGCCATTAAATAAATGGTATTCCCATTAAGAAGAATATATGCTTCGATATTTTTTCTTGCTTCATAATGAGAGTCAGAAATACGCTCTAAATCCTTTCGGCTGACCTCGCAATCAAAATGTCCGGCATTCGCACAAATTGCACCATCTTTCATTTCCATAAAATGTTTTTCCGTAATAATGTCTATGTCACCGGTAACTGTTAAAAAAATATCTCCATATCTTGCTGCCTTTTTCATAGGCATTACCTCAAAGCCGTCAAAAACTGCTTCAATTGCTTTAATTGGATCTACTTCTGTAACAATAACATGGGCGCCCAACCCTTTAGCACGCATAGAAACGCCCTTTCCACACCATCCATACCCCGCTACAACAACGGTTTTTCCCGTTACTGTTAAATTGGTACTGCGAATCACCCCGTCCCATACAGATTGTCCTGTCCCATATCTATTATCAAATAAATACTTACAATAAGAATCATTGACTGCTATCATAGGGAATGCCAATTTATTTTCTTTTTCCAATGCCTTTAAGCGATATATGCCGGTCGTTGTTTCCTCAGATCCACCAATCAGATTCTTTTTTGCGTCTGTTCTGTTGGAATGAAGTAAATGAACCAGATCCCCACCGTCATCAATGATAATATGCGGCATATGATCTAGTGCCTTATTCAGGAACATGGTATATTCCTCGTCAGTACACCCATGCCATGCGTAAACAGTTATACCCTGATTTACGAGACCTGCAGCAATCGGATCTTGTGTAGATAATGGATTACTTCCGGTCACGATGACATCCGCGCCCGCAGACTGCAGCGTAAGTGCCAAATATGCCGTTTTTGCCTCCAAGTGAATGGACATTACAATGGTCTTTCCTTTTAATGCCTGATTATTTATAAAATCTCTTTTCAGTGCATTCAATGCCGGCATAAATTTTCCCACCCAGCGAATCCGTTGAAGTCCTTCTTCGGCCAAAGATATGTCTCGAATCATAGAATCATTCATATTTTAAACTCCTTTCAAACTGTTTGATAGATATATAGTAAGGCGCCTTTAATGCCCCTTTTTCGGTAATAATTCCTGTAATCAGTTCATTTGGTGTTATATCAAATGAGGGATTGTAAACAGGAATATTCTTAGGTGCGATATAAATCCCCTGAACCATACGAACTTCATCAGGATTTCTTTCTTCAATTGGTATATCCTTACCGGAAGAAATGGAAAAATCAAATGTAGAAAATGGCGCTGCTACATAAAATGGAATCTGATGATATTTACATAGTACAGCAATTCCATATGTCCCTATTTTATTAGCCGTATCTCCATTACCTGCAATTCGATCTGCCCCTACGATTACAGCATCAATTTTTTTTCGTTTCATTACATCTGCTGCCATACTATCTGATATAAGACGGACAGGAATCTGACTGCTTACCAACTCGGCTGCTGTCAGCCTTGCCCCTTGGAGCAGTGGTCTTGTTTCATCGACATAGACACAAGATAGTTGACCATGCTGATGCAGACGTGTGATTACACCCAAAGCAGTTCCGATTCCTGCGGTCGCCAATGCTCCAGCATTACAATGCGTCAGTATTTTCAAATGCTTTTTACCCTTAAAAATATCTGCGCCCTGATCAGCAATTCGGCTGCATATTTCTTTATCCTGCCTTTCTATTTCATTTGCTTTTCTTAGCAGCGCTCCATAAATATTTTCCAGTTTTGTGTTTTTAAAAACTTTAATCATTTCATCAACTGCCCAAAATAGGTTAACTGCTGTAGGTCTCGCCATTTTCATTGTGTCGGCAGCATATAAAAATCGCTTTTCAATTGTGGCGATATCTTGACAATCTCTTGATAAATTCTGATAAGCCAGAAGCATTCCATAAGCAGCGGCTATACCAATAGCGGGAGCTCCCCTTACGACAAGATTTTTTATGGCATCAGCCACCTTTAGGTAATCACTATATTCCAGATATACATATGTTCCAGGCAAACGTGTTTGATCAAGCAAATACAGTTTATTATCTTTCCATTCCAAGGAATGTATTATCATAAGCAGAATCCCCCGAAATCCTTACCTGCATGACGGCACTCACAATCAAGCGTTGTATCAAAAGATTCGCAAATCATCATCGTAATTTTACGAAAGCTTTCGATATTCCGATCCATGCACTCAACGACCTCTTTATGAGTAAGTATCGTCGGTGAAATTCCCGCCGCAAAATTGGTAACCATTGAAATAGTCGCATAGCACATTTCCGCTTCTCTTGCCAATTGGCACTCCGGTACATTGGTCATTCCTACCACATCTGCTCCCCAAAGCCTAAATGTCTTTATTTCCGCCGGAGTCTCAAATCGTGGTCCTTCCGTACATATATATGTACCATTAGGATGAATAGTAATTTCATTTTTCATTCCAGCTTGAATAATCACATTCCTTAAGGTTTGACAGTAAGGATTTGTCATATCAATATGAGCAACACCACGGAATTCTCCATCAAAGAAAGTTCCATTCCTTGATTTCGTCATATCTAAGAACTGATCAATCAGTACAAGTTCGCCCGGTTTATATTCCGGGTTTAAAGAGCCTACCGCAGTAGTTGAAACTATGGAAGAAACTTCTAACATTTTTAACGCGTATATATTTGCACGATAATTTATTTTATGCGGAGGAATAGTATGCCCTGTACCATGCCGAGCTAAAAATACGATTTCTTTCCCCTTAAAATACCCAATTTGACAAGCCGCTTGTCCAAAAGGGGTATTTATTATTTCAGAACGAATATCGGATAATATCCCGGCATCATACACGCCGGTACCACCAATAAATGCCAGTTTATTCATTGCGTTATACTTCCTTCCTTCTGAAACCAATGTTGAAGCGTCTCTCTTGATATTTTTCGGATCTTACCACAATAATGACATGAAATTTCAATATATTCGTCTTTCAGCAAAGAAACTCTTTCAGATTTCGGTAATGCCACAAGCGCTGTTTTTATCCGTTCTTCCGAACACGTACAGCGAAACGCGACCGGCGCCTCTTTAATTATTGAAAACCCGCCTTCTTTTATAAGTGTTTCCAACTCGTGCCCTTGGAATAATCCTTCCTTGGAAAATAAATGGTTTCTATTTCTGAAGTATTGAGTGAATTTTTCCTTATTCCCTTCTGGCAGCAGCTGGGCAAAAATACCGGCGGCACGCGTTATTTTTTTCTCCGGTGATACAGCTGCTGTAACAAAAATGAAAGATTTTATTTGATCAGACTGTTTTAAATATTGTCCAAGACATTCAGAAATATTACCAAAAGATAAATTTATACGGCTACTATAAGGAGTCCGTACTAAGGAATATCTTGTAACGGTAAGTTGTGCTTTATCACTGATGAGGAGCTTTTCATTATGTAATGTCACCGGAAGATTATCATCAGCAGTGTCCACATAACCACGTATAAAATACCCTTCATAGGCATCAGTATGAATAGATCCCAAAATAGAATTTGTTTGCCAAAGAATACTGATTCCTTCATGATTCTTAAAATCCGTCGCAAGTACAGATGTACCGGCCAGAATTTTCCCCACAATCACTGCCGTTAAAGCAGGCAGATGATGTAACTCCTGTACCTTTGCAGCAACAGAAGAAACATCAGAAATAGTTATACGAATTCCTGACATGCCTAAATAATGTTGAATTGTATTAATTTTAATCAATTTTCTCTCCGGATGTCTTGAATATTTGAACAAATTTAGATATCAAATCTTTGCATCATATGTTTATTTTACAACAAAATCAATGAGAACAAAAAGCGCACAGCCTATAAAAACAGACTATGCGGATAAAATACGGAAAGAAAACCCTATGAACGCAGTACATCAATCGCTTTTTTTCTATCAGCCGCGCCAAACACGGAGGAACCGGCTACAAGAATATCTGCGCCTGCGTCTTTAAGCAAAACAGCATTAGCAGAAGAAACTCCTCCATCCACTTCGATGGGAATTTGAAGATTTAAATTCTTCATCATCTTTTTTAATACTTTTATTTTATCTAAAGTATAGGAAATGAACCTCTGACCGCCGAATCCCGGATTAACGGACATAATAAGTACAAAATCTAAAAGAGGCAATACAAGTTCCAAAGCAGACAGTGATGTGCCAGGATTAAGCGCAATACCCGCTTTAATTCCACGAGACTTTATATCGTGAATAGTACGATCCACATGAATCACCGCCTCCTGATGAAAGGAAATCATATCAACACCAATTTTTCCCAGTGAATCAAAATAATATTCAGGATGATATGTCATTAAATGAACATCAAATGGCAGCAACGTGACTTTTCTAAGTGACTGAATGACCGGTGGACCAAAAGAAATATTGGGTACAAAGGTACCGTCCATGACATCAAGATGAACTAAATCAGCACCACCCGTTTCAATATCTTTCAACTCACATTCTAAATTGGAAAAATCTGCGGCGAGGACCGAGGGAGCAATCTTCATAATTTTTTCTCCTGGCAAAATCAAATCAATACTTTTTGGAATACTTCAATTTCTGAAATATTTGTAAATAGGACTCATATCTTCTTTTTTGAACAACCCCGTCTTCTATAGCCTTCCGGATAGCACACTTCGGCTCGGAAATGTGCCGGCAATTATTAAAATAACATTTCCCTAAGTAAGGACGAAAGTCTTTAAATAAAAAACCTAATTCATCAATATCCAGTAAATCTATATCTAGAAGCGTATACCCTGGGGTGTCCATAAGAAATACTCCCGTCTTAAATGGCACTAATTCTGCATGCCGGGTTGTTGCCCGCCCCTTTCCTGTATAAGCGCTGACCGCACCGGAGGTAAAGTATGACTGCCCTAAAAAATAATTTAGAATACTGGACTTTCCAACTCCAGACGGTCCGGAAAATACGATGATACGACCTCGCAAAAGTTTTTTTAAATCGTCAAGGCCATCTTGAGTATATGTAGATGTATAAACACAGGGATATCCCGCTTTTTCATATTCTTCACATACTCTTTTGGCAGAAACTTCATCCAAATCGCACTTATTGATGCAAATCACAGGAGACATATTCGCATTTTCCGCAAGTAATATCATTTTATCAAGAAGACCGCGATTAAGATCCGGTGTACAAATGGATGACACCAGTACGAGTTCATCTACATTTGAAACCGGCGGCCGATATAACTGATTCTTTCGTTTATAAACTTTTGTAATGACTCCCTCGAACCCTTTATTGGCTTCATATTCTACATGATCGCCCACTAATACATCGGTCTTTTTCTTCAATGCTCCGCGTGAACGGCAGCGAGTCAGTACCTGATTATTTCCCAATATGGTAAAATATCCGTTTTGATCTTTCAGGACAGTCCCTTCCATAAATTTATAGCTCCCGATCTTGGACTATATTTCCATCAATAAGTACCTGAACCTTAACATTCCCTATCCCTGATACAGATTGATTAACTGTACTTCCCGGTTTAACCTGCTGATCATAGGAGACTGATTTACCATTATCATCAATTATATAGATAACCACATGGCGTGAATTGCCGTTTTTAGGAATAGTAATATTAACGCTCCCTGTTTTTTTCTGCGTTTTTTCTTTTTTCCCGATAGTAAGATTTACGGAAGATTCATTCGTAGATACGCCACCGGTGGGATTTTGCGCCAAAACAACAGCAGAATCATCTGCAGCAACCCCGTCAGAAGATGAAATAGTTCCTAATGTAAGATGTACGGAATCCAATGCATTTTTTGCATCTGCCAATGTCATACCTACCAAATTAGGAACATTTACCGGTTGGCGCAAGTTAATAACAATATTGACAAGTGTTCCTTTTGCCACTTTCGAGAAAGACTGCGGGCTCTGAGAGATAATGATTTCGGCCGGCTGGGATTGGTCGCTACCATTTTCAACAGCCCCTAAAGCAAGATCCAGTTTTCCTAACCGTTCTTTTGCCTGATCTAAAGTAAGCCCTTTTAAATCAGGAACCAAAATAACAGCTCCACCTTTGCTGACTGTCAGATGAATGATCCTCTGTTCTTTTACACTTGCTCCGCCAACCGGTGTTTGGGATATTACCTGTCCGGCCGGAATATCATCACTGGCAATTTCATCAATGGAAAACTTAAGATTCATTTCCTTCAGTGTCTTTTGTGCCACTTCCACAGGCTCTCCGACAAGCATTGGTACCGTTACATTTGAGGTACTCCAAAAATTTCCAAAGCTAAAAAATGCCCACAAAAAACAGGAAATAAATAAAAGCACCATTGCGATCCAAATATACTTTTGAGGGAAATTTGTAATCAGATGAGAAAGCTTACCTTCCGTCTCTGTTCGTGCAATTTTTTCTGTTTTTTGTGCAATTGGTTTCGTCATCGCAGCAAACTCGGGCTGTGCAGGCTTATAAATGGACGTAGTAAATCCCTGCGCCATTTTTAACTCAGAAATAAAATCAGAAACAGAATTGTATCTCTTATCAGGATCTTTCTGCAACGCGGTCAAAACGCATTCTTCCAGCATGGGCGTAATGGCAGGATTAAATTTAGTTGGTCGTGGTACTTCTCCGCGCATATGCTGCAGTGCAATACTGACTGCTGTTTCACCTTCAAACGGTAAATGGTGTGTAAGCATTTCATAGAGCACAACACCTAAAGAATAAATATCTGTTTTCTCTGTAACTTTATCCCCAGCCGCTTGTTCTGGTGATAAATAATGAACAGATCCCAAAATAGATTTTTTATCAATTACTGTTGCAGAATTGATTGCTCGTGCGATGCCAAAGTCAGTCACTTTCACCTTACCGGTTTCAGTCAGAAGAATGTTATGCGGCTTAATGTCGCAATGAACAATACCATTCTCATGGGCTGCTTCAAGTGCGCTGCCGATTTCAACAGCAATACGTACAGCCATATCGACAGATATACTGCTGTGATCTTGAATATATTGTTTAAGGGTCACCCCTTCGACATACTCCATAACAATATAATGTACTCCCTGATCATCCCCAACATCATATATCCCCACAATATTAGGATGTGTAAGTTTCCCCGCAGACTGCGCTTCATGTCGAAAACGTACAATGAAATCATTGTCTTCTGCAAAACTGCTATGAAGCACTTTTACAGCAACTACCCTATCAAGTAATAAATCGGTAGCCATATAGACATCTGCCATGCCCCCCGAGCCTATTTTCTTTTCCAATTTATAGCGATTGTCAAGTGTTTTACCAACCATTAGCCTTCTCCGCCTTTTCTACCCCAGTAGTCAATTAATATAAGAGATACATTATCTGCCGCACCTGCATTATAAGCGGCATTGAATAAATGTTCTCCGCAATTCATTAAATCTTCTTTGGTAAAATTTCTATATTCCGACAGAATTTTTGCGATATGTGTATCATCCACCATCCCTGTCAATCCGTCAGTACAAAGCAGTATTAATGTATTATTTTTTAACCGGATTGTACCTGTATCCACTTCTAATGCCTTCTTGATTCCCACAGCACGGGTAATTTCATTCTTCCGTGGATGTTCATGCATTTCATCCTCGGTAATCTTGCCTTTTTTTAGAAGTTCCATAACAAAAGAATGGTCTGTTGTCACTTGCTGGAGAATTTCTTTATGATAAATATATAATCGGCTATCTCCGACATGTGCCCAACTCAGCACATTATCATTGATACCTACTGTAATCATGGTTGTTCCCATACCATCAAGTTCAGGTTTCTTCATTTTTTCGGTCAGAACAACTTGATTTGCATGCAAAATAGACTCCTTCAAGAGTCCTTCTGAAATTTTTTCCAAAGGTACATTCTTCAAGAAGCCGGTTCCACTTTCAACAGCAAGCCTACTGGCCACTTGACCACCTACGTAGCCTCCCATGCCATCCGCTAAGATAAAAACGGGACCGGAACAATCCGAAATACTGTCTTCATTTACTTTGCGAATCAGTCCGACACGGGAATCGCCGTATGCAATAAACATAGATGCCAGATTCTTTCTATAACTCAAATACAATAAATGCTATTTACAATTCATAGTAGCATGTTGAAAAAACACAGTCAACAAAAGCCTTTAAGGATACTAAGTAACACTGTTTAAATATCTCCGTTTTAACTGTCCGCAAGCCGCTTGTATTTCATCCCCCATTTGTTTGCGCACAGTCGTTTCCTTTCCTTTTTTCAGCAAAATATCCTGAAATCGTTTGATTTCTTTCCATTCTGGCGGATACAATTTAATATGCTCTGTACCGTTGATAGGGATTAAATTAATATGGCACGGCATTTTACCTATTAAGCAGCAAAGTTCTTTTGCGTTTTCCACACTTGCATTCATATCCTTGATAAGAATATATTCAAAAGTGACCCTTCTCTTTGTTTTCTTAAAGTAATATTCTGCCGCACTCACTACATCTTTAATTCTAAAATTTTTACTTATAGGAACCAAAACATTACGAATCCGATCATTCGGCGCATGCAAAGAAATAGCAAGGGTAATAGGGATATTTTCATCAGCTAATCGATAAATTTGAGGTACGATCCCGCATGTAGAAATAGTTATATTACGATAACTGATATTCAATAGTTCAGGATCATTCGCAAGATGGATAAAATGCAAAACCTCTTCATAATTAGTAAGCGGTTCCCCTGCTCCCATCAGAACGATGGAATGGAACGGTATATCGTAAAGTTCTTTAAATGCATACATCTGTGCAAGAATTTCTCCTGCCGTTAAATTTCTTTCCAACCCTTTTCTTGTGGAAGCGCAAAATATACATCCCATTGCACAGCCGACCTGGGTGGAGACGCAAATAGAATTTCCATAATGGTGACACATACAAACGGTCTCAACCAAGGAGCCATCTTTTAATTTAAGAAGTAATTTTATAGTCTTTTCATCATCGGATTGAGCCCGGCTTATAATGACCGGCTTATCAATCTGTCCGTTCTCTTTTAACCAGTCTCGCATTTTCTGTGAAAACTGAGTCATTTCATCAAAATGGAATATATGCCTTTTGTATAGGTAATCTCGTAATTGCTTTGCTCTGAAACGGGGAAACCCGTTTCCCACAACCCATGTTTCTAGCTCCTGCAAATTTAGTCCCCATATATTACGCTTCATGAGATACCTTTCTTAATTTTGCCACAAAAAAACCATCACTTCTGACTAAATCAGGATAAAGGGTCATCATCCCATTTAAAGATTTTCCCAAAACGGGAAAGTTAAATTCTTCCGGCGCAAACTCCGAATGTAAAGAAAGAAACTCATTAATAATATGTTCGTTCTCATCAGGATTAAGTGTGCAAGTACTATAAACCAATACGCCGCCTGTTTTTGTATATTTAGCCGCCTGCTCAATTAATTGTTTTTGTAATGGTGGAAATACGGATAAGTCACTTTCCTTTCTTCTCCACCGAAGTTCCACCTTATGTCCTAAGACCCCTAATCCTGAACAAGGTGCATCTAAAAGGACCTTATCATAAGTTTCATACAGGAATGGTAACGGTTTGACGGAATCTCTTACCTCTGTATGGATAATAGATATTCCCAAACGTTTTGCATTATCTTTTATCAATTTGACTTTATGCGGATAAACATCCCAAGCGTCAATACTGCCTCTATTTCCCATCAACGCTGCTATATGCGTTGTTTTACTTCCTGGCGCCGCACACATATCAAGAACATGGTCTCCTGCATCCGGGCCAAGTACTTTAGCAGGAATCATGGATGATGCGGTCTGCACATATAAAAGTCCTGTTTGAAGAAATTCTGAAAACAGCGTATCCGCCCCTGTTTTTATTGAAAGCCCTTCTTGTATATAAGGAATATCTTCCACACTTATATTTTTTAATTTTAATTGTTTCTTAATAGCATCAGTTGTTATTTTTAGCGTATTTACTCTAATGCAGGTGTCCGGAACGGTATTAAAGGCTTTCAGAATCTTTTTAGATTGTTCCATACCATATTTTTTTTCAAAAAACTGAATTAACCATTCAGGTTGATTATAGATTAAAGATTCATAGAAAACACGATCAAAAGTGCTATCCGGCAACACAAGTGATTCTCTTCGACGAAGAAAATTCCGAAGAACCCCATTAATAAATTTTACATTTCCGACATGGGTTATTCTTTTTGCAATCTTTACCGTTTCGTTGACTGCTGCAGAATCCGGAATACGATCCAAAAAAACAATCTGATATATCCCAAGAAGTAAAAGAATACGCACTACAGGATGAATTTTAGACATTGGACGATCACTTATCAAGTTGATCAGCCAAAGGCAATAATTATATTTACGACAGACTCCATAAATAAGTTCTGTTAATAAATGTCGTTCTTCTTTTTTTAGCGGAATCCGCCGCAGAATACGTTGAATCGTCAAATTAGCGTAAGCATTTTTTTCAAAGATTTCATAAAGCGCCTCAAATGCCAACGTTCTGGCGGATTTTATTTTTTCAGTACTCGAAGCAATCATTGGCTTTTACCTGATATCCATTGATAAAATCAATTGTTTTCATCTGCTTATGATTCTCCGGCTGAACCATTGTCAAGTATATGATTCCATGAGTCGCAGCGACACCTATTTTCCCGTCCTTCAAAGAAACAATGGTTCCCTTGGGGGTTGCAGCAGTATCTTTGTGCTCATAGAAAGCGCGATGAATTTTTATCCGTTTCCCATGGAAATAGGTGTATGTTCCCGGGGAAGGATACATTCCGCGAATAAGGGCATCAATAACCGATGCCTCTTGTTTCCAATCAATATGCCCCATCTCTTTTGTAACTTTTTGTGCATAAGTTGCTTTAGTATGATCTTGGGGTTTTGCATTTGCCATACATTCAGGTAAATTTTTTAAGACATGAAGAAGCTCTTTCGCGCCTAATATGGAAAGTGCCTCAAATAATTCTCCTGCTGTCATATGCGGCAGGATTTTCAATGGAGCCATACGAATGATATCACCTGTATCCATCCCGGCATCAAGTTTCATGATACTGATACCGGTCTCACTTTTACGGTCTATAATAGCCCTTTGTATAGGGGCAGAACCTCTATACTCCGGCAAAAGAGAGGCGTGAATATTAATCGCTCCATAAACGGCGGCATCTATAACTGCGACCGGAAGAATTTTTCCATAAGCCACTACAATAATAAGATCTGGCTTTAATGCAGCCAGTTCCCGAATAGTATCTTCACTTTTAAAAGTCGTCGGTTGGTATACCGGGATATTCTCTTCCATTGCTAATTTTTTTACATCAGAAAAAGTTATCCTGTTCCCTCTTCCATTTATTTTGTCAGGCTGAGTATAAACAGCAATAGGTCTATATCCATTTTCACACAGTGTTTTTAATTGCACAGCCGCAAAATCAGGTGTTCCCATAAATATAATCCGATATGGATTACTCATCAGACGCTCCTTTATGCAACGAGTTTGCCTTTTCGATAAAAAGAATCCCATTCAGATGATCTGTTTCATGTTGTATACAACGTGCCAGAAGTCCCGTCGCTTTCTTTTGCTTTCTTTTCCCGTGAATATCCTGATATTTTACAGTCACATTAGCATAACGTTCTACTTCTCCATACCAATTTGGAACAGACAAACAACCTTCCGTATCAGTTACTTTCTCATCTCCGTCAGGAGTCCATCTCGGATTAATATAAGCTTCAAATCCGGATTCTCCATCATCAGCAACAAAAACACGTTTTGAAACAGCAATTTGCGGTGCTGCCAATCCTACTCCGTTAGATTCATACATTGTCTTTTTCATTTCATTAACTAAGAACTTCAATTTCTTATCAAATGCGGTAACAGGCATTGCAACAGACTTCAAAATCGGATCGCCTGCAGTAATTATTTTACTCAATTCATTTCCCTTCACTTTCACTAAAATATTATAGGGGATCTACATCTATAATTATATCATTTTCCTGAAATATCTTAGAATTCTGCATGGAAAGCTTCAAACGCCTTAGTGTGTTTCCTTTTATAAGCAAGGAAACATTATATATATTTCTTACTTTTTTGACAGGTTCATCATAAGGCGGTGTTACAGAAATATAATCCGATATGCCAGGCAGCATTTCCCGAATATAACGATAAATCTTTTCTGCATGATTTCTGGCGATACTCTCTTTTTTATTAAAACAGGTGATTTTCATCAGCCTGGTAAACGGCGGATAATGGAGAGTTCTTCGATATTCCAATTCCTGCTGATAAAAAGCATCATAGTCCTGTTTTGCAGCAGTTAATATAACATAGTGTTCTGTATTATATGTTTGAAGAATGACTCGTCCCTGTTCCAAATTCCTGCCTGCCCGCCCCGCACATTGTGTAATCAGATTAAAAGTCTGTTCTGCTGCAAGATAAGTAGGCATATTCAAGGTGCTATCCACAGAAAGGATCCCTACAGACTGCACGCCCGGTATATCATGTCCCTTGGCTACCATCTGTGTGCCGAATAAGATGTCAAATTTTCCATCTCGAAAATCGGATAATATTTTTGCGGCGCTATACTTCCTGGCAGTACTATCTACATCAAAGCGGCAACATTTCGCTTCCGGAAGTAATTTTTTCAAATCCTCTTCAATCCGCTGTGTTCCCCATCCTAAATATAATATATCTTGAGAACTGCACACAGGACACTGCCTGGGCAAAGGAAATATACTCTCACAATAATGGCAGTTCAATCGATGTTTATCTTTATGATAGACAAGCGGAACATCACAATGGGTGCATTTGAATACATATCCGCAATGTTTACACATCAAAGTCGGTGCAAAGCCTCTTCGATTCAGCAGCAGAATCGCCTTATGATTCTTTTGAACCGTATCTCTCAAAAGATCAATCATCGGTCTTGATAAGTTGGTCGCATGCCCTATATCTGCTTCGCTCCGCATATCATAAACATATATTTGAGGCAGTGGTGTTCTATGAACACGTTGCCGCATTTCCAGCAATTCAATCTTCTTATTTTTAGCCGCAAAAAAAGTAGTAACAGAAGGTGTAGCCGCCCCAAGAACAATAGGGCAATTATAAATGACAGCCATTACCTTTGCCACATCTCTGCCATTATAGCGGGGAGTCTCCGTTTGTTTATAAGATGAATCATATTCCTCATCAACAATAATAAGTTTCAGATTCTTAAACGGCATGAAAAGGGCAGAACGGGAACCAATAATAATAGAACTTTCTTCATTTGCAATTCTTTGACGATTATTATACCGCTCACCTTTACTTAAATTACTGTGCATAAAAACCACTTTATCGCCAAAGTAATCGGCAAAATAAGAAACCATCTGGTTCGTCAAAGCAATCTCAGGTACTTCGAGCAGCACTGTTCCCCCTGCTGCAATCGCACTCTCCGCCGCGCGGAGATAAACTTCCGTCTTCCCACTTCCTGTTACACCATAAAGGAGTATACCCTTGTATCTTTCCTCATTAACAGCACCGATTATATATTCTACCGCATATTTTTGTTCCTCCGTTAGTTTACGTGGGTTGTCACTCTTTTTGTTTTCCACAAGCGAAAACGTTTTCTTCCCTCGATAAAATAGATGTCCATTGCCATTCCTGCAAAAGCGTCGAATAACATCCCGTGAAAAGCCCGCTGATATCAGGCTTGAAATCGAATCCTGCCCGATTTGACACAGATGCGACCATAAGGCTTTTTGTCTTCCCCCTCTTTTCATGGACTCCGATTCCGATTTGTTATTAATGGCTAACCATTCTTCCAATGGTTCTTTATAGACTTTTTGCAATAATTCTGTTTCTTTTATAAATCCTTTCGCAAGATATCGGTTACAACGAGTTTTACCCAAAACTAAAACCGCGTCTTCTTTCGAAATGATTTCAACAGAGATATCGATCAGTCCCCATATATCCTCACATTCCGGAATTTCCTTCCAATTAATCTCATATAAGACCTCTGTTCGTATTCCTTTTTTATCAATAAGAAAAAGACGAAGAGCATCTATCAATGTGCACATATAATATTGTGAAATCCATTTTGCTGTTTTAATCATTGCATCCGTAAACCAAGGTACTGAATCAATGGCATCATAAATTTCCAGCAACTTGTAAGAAATATGAGAGAATTCCTCTTCATGACATGATAGAATAATTCCTTCTTCCTGCTTGCCGGCAAACGGTACTATGCACCGCCAGCCGGAACCCACATAACTGAGATGATCCGGGATTTTATAAGAAAATGTTTTGTTTAAATGTTTCGAAGGCCGATTAATTAATATCTCCGCAATTGTACCAATCATCGATCATTTTCCTTATTTCGTAACTCCTAAAGAAACTCTTTTATATCGATATAAAACGATGTCTATATATTATCATAAAATGCTATCCTTATTCATTATTTATTTTAATGCGGCAGGATATTTTTCACGACAATAAAAAACTTCTTTGGATAAAAAACGATTCTGTCACCACAAAGAAGTTTCTCAAAAATTATATCCCAACTTGTCTTTTCAATGATTCCGCCTTGTCTGTATGCTCCCACGGTAAATCTATATCATCTCTTCCAAAATGTCCATATGCTGCAGTCTGTCTATAAATCGGATGACGTAGATTAAGCATATCAATGATACCGGCAGGTCGAAGTTCAAAATTTTCCTCAACCAGATTTACGATTTGTTCTTCATCAATTTTCCCTGTTCCGAATGTATCGACTAAAATAGATACCGGACGTGCTACACCAATTGCATAAGCCAATTGAATTTCACATTTATCCGCAAGACCTGCTGCCACGATATTCTTTGCCACATAACGCGCAGCATATGCTGCTGAGCGATCCACTTTTGTCGGATCTTTTCCGGAGAAGGCACCGCCGCCATGGCGAGCCATTCCGCCGTAAGTATCAACAATAATTTTCCGTCCAGTGAGTCCCGCATCTCCCTGCGGCCCACCAATAACAAAGCGGCCTGTCGGATTAATCAGGTATTTTGTATTTTCATCAATAAATTGGGCCGGTAAGACGGCTTTTATCACATGCTCAATCATATCTTCTCTGATTGCTTTCTGTGTAATATCCGGCGCATGTTGCGTTGAAATAACAATCGTATCAATACGCACCGGTTTCCCATCAATATATTCTACGGTTACTTGTGTTTTCCCGTCTGGTCTGAGATATGCGAGTTGTCCATTTTTCCTGACTTCTGCCAAACGGCGTGAAAGTCTGTGTGCAAATGCAATAGGAAGAGGTAAAAATTCAGGAGTTTCATTGCATGCATAACCGAACATCATTCCCTGATCGCCGGCTCCGATATCATAAAAATCCGCTTTAGCTTCCTTTGATTCCAGAGAACGATCCACCCCCATTGCGATATCAGGAGACTGTTCATCCAGAGAAATGAGAATCGCACAGGTTTCACTGTCAAATCCATAACTTGCATCAGTATACCCGATGTCCCCAATCGTTTTGCGAATCACCCGTGGAATATCCACTTTGGCATCAGTTGTTATTTCGCCAAACACATGCACCTGCCCGGTTGTGACAATGGTTTCACAAGCAACACGCCCATTGGGATCCTGCTCAAGAATAGAATCCAATATGGCGTCTGAAATCTGATCAGCTATTTTATCCGGATGCCCTTCTGTAACAGATTCTGATGTAAATAAAGCCTTTTTCGGCATATTTTTATCCTCCGATTATGTAAAAAAATAAAAATTCCTCCGCGCAGGGAGGACTTCCTCTCATCTGCCAGCAAATGCTGATGGAATTAGCACCTTTTCCATATATAGAATGGTTGCTGCAGCATCATGGGGCCAAATCCCTCCGCTGCTCTCGATGAGTATTATGAAATTTATTATATCATATCATTGAAATTAATCAATAGAGTTTACAACAAAGGTATCTTCTACGTCTATAGTAATCAAACATTTGTGACACACTCTTAGAAAATAGTTTTAAGCCGAAC
>OGQC01000287.1_pt1 | contig 30424 bp, 26 predicted proteins | sample 1553081 | NCBI WGS metagenome assembly OGQC01 (sample SAMEA2580267, study PRJEB22360) | human gut metagenome | biome: human gut; feature: human-associated habitat; material: faeces | place: Denmark | collected 2008/2010
CGGCTCGACGGCAGGTCTGACCAAGCGGATACTCCCCGTCCCATCCCAGCCGAACGAGCAATTCGTAGGAAGCGCTCGCCACCCGGGGGTAGAGCGCATTGATGTAACAGGGAATAAAGAGTCCGACTTTCATCGAAAAGTTCATGTTTGTCCGAAAACCGGCCTCAAATATACGCCGATTTGCGGGAAATGGTACCGCAGGGGCACAAAAAAAGAGGAGCCGGGCAACCGGCTCCCCCGTCATCGCAGCCTCGGGCGCGATTATTTGATTTCGATGCGGCGCGAAGCGGCCACCGTCTCCTCGACCTTGCGCTTGGGAATCTCGATGGTCATCACACCATGCTCGACCTTGGCCGAAATCTTCTCGGTCTCGACGTTGTCAGGCAGCAGCAGGCTCTGCTGGAAGCGGCTGTACGAGAACTCGCGACGCAGGTAGGTGCCACGCTTCTTCGGGTCCTCCTCCTTCTGCTCGTTCTTCTTCTCCATCGAGATGACCAGTTCGTTGTCGCGGTTCACCTCGACATGGAAGTCCTCCTTCGTCATGCCGGGAGCGGCCACTTCGATGCGGAACTCATCCTCGTTCTCGATGATGTTGACGGCCGGCGAAGTCGTATTGCGCTTCTCGAGCCACTCGTTGTCGAAGAAATCGTTGAAAATGCTCGGCAACCAATTCTGATTACGTCTTACGGGTACCATAGTTTTGTCCTCCTATTGTTTAGTTTAACATTTGCTTTTCCACCCGCCCCTTTCGGAGCGGCTTCGCTCATGAAATGGACAAAAGACGTGCCACAGGACAAAAGGCAGCGTTGTGACACAAATTGTCACAAATACGGACAAGCCGTCATGACAAAGGGACATTCGGAGCGACACTTCGTCGCGATTTGGCCGAAGAATCGCTACCTTTGCGGCATGAAACCCGACCAGCTCATCTTCCGCCCCGCCGTCGAGGCCGACGCGCCCCGCATTCTGGACATCATCCGCCAGGCCCAGGCCCGCATGCGGGCCCGCGGCAGCAGCCAGGGGCAAAAAGGCCACCCCGCCCGCGGCGGGGTGAGACGCCCCGAAGAGGGGGCCGCCCCCCGGCCCGCCGCCGACATCGCCCGCGACATCGTCCGCAGCTACGGACATGTACTCGCCGACCCCGACACGGGGCTCGTGGAGGCCTACGGAGCCGTAGTCTTCGAGGGAGAGCCGGCCTACGAGGCCATCGACGGTCGGTGGCTGACCGACCTCCGCTACGTCATGGTCCACCGGCTTGCCGTCGCCGAGGAGCAGCTGCGCCGGGGCCTGGCGCGCGAATTCATGCGCCGCGTCGAGCAACTCGCACTCCGCCGCGGCTGCGGAAGTTTCCGCGTGGATACCAACTTCGACAACAGCCTCATGCTGGGGTTGCTCGCCTCGTCGGGATTCGTACGCTGCGGTGAAATCCACTACGGTCCCGAACGACGCGAAGCCTTCGAGAAGGTGCTGACCGACTCACAGCCGTGAGAACTACCGGCCCCGGGAGGCCCGGCCGGCCCTTCGACGACTTAACGACACATCCCGGCGGATGCCCTCCGCTCCCCGACCCGCCCTCCGGGCAATGTCACGGAAGCCCCTCCGGACAAAACGACAAAAGAGCCGTCTCCTGCAGGAGACGGCTCTTTCGATTGGGACCGACAGTTGCTATTCGGCCTCGTAGAGTCTCATGCTGGTGATATCCGTACGCGAATTGGGCGCAAGAGCCGTATAACGCACGAAACGACATGCAACGGGCTCGATAAAGCTCCAGTTCTGCGTTCCTCCGGAAATCGGGAGCACACCGTGGCTCGTCCAGTTGGTACCATCCTCCGAAGTCTCAACCTCAATACTTGTCGGGGCATAGTACGAACTCCAGTGCGTAGTTCTGGCTCCGGTCAGCATATGGGTCGCACCCATATCGACTGCCACCCACCAGGGAGCCGTATTCGAGGCGATATCGCCGCCGGCCGTACCCTTCAGCACGTTGGCATCTCCCTCCATACCGTCCATTTTGGAGCAAACCCAGTTGGTGCGGTCAATCTCCACCGAGTTTTCGGGTGCTTCGGCCACGAGATTCAGATAGGCATTCTTCGTGATGGCAAGCGTCAGCAGGTTCTGACGTCCCAACTCCACACCGGCAGTCTGAGCTACGGAAACTGCTACCGTATACTCGACCTTGGCACGATTCTCCGCCTCGAAACTCCAATCGGGAACCGAAAGGGTTATGGGAGCCGAAACAAGCTCTCCGGCCGGGATGGTCACCTCCGGCAACGACAGCTCAACCTCACTGCCGGGCAGCGTTTCGCTGGTAACAACATCAAACGTGAAGGTCAAATCCTTCGACGAAACCTTGTTCAGACCCACGCTGAACACAAGCGATGCATCGCCGCTGATACCTTCGGCCGTATGGGAGAGTGTCACAGCCTTGTCGAGAATTCCGAGATGCTCGGGCACCAGATAGGCATAAGTTGCCGACCATGAGGTGTCGCCTTCGTCGTCGCTGCAGGCCGCAGCCCCCACACCGAGGAGGGCTACAGCTGCAAACGCCATGTATTTCCAATATTTTTTCATGTTCGTTCTCAATTTACATTACCGTTAATGACTATTTGCCGTCGAAACGCTGGTTCTCACGCCAGGTCAGCGAAGCGCTGGCATGGGCATGACGACCGTTCTTGGTGCAGTCGCTGCAGATGTCGCCGCTGCCTTCGTCCATACGCCAGTATCCTACCATGTCGTCGGTCGGCGTAATCGAATAGAAACGGTTCGACTCAATCTGGCTGGCCGTGATGCACTTGTTCCAGAAGCGAATCTGGGCCATCATACAGTTGTTTCTGAAGTACTGCACGCCCGAGCATACCATCTGGAGGTAGTTCACCGGCACGGCACCGCCCTTGGTCTGGAGCGTTACGTCCTTCACACCGTTGACGTAGATTGTCAGCAGACCCGCCGTATCGTAGGTGAAGGCCACGTGCGTCCACGTATTGGGCGAGAAGTGCGTCACGGTGTTCACCTGCGTACCGCGCAGCTTAATCTGCAGCAGGTCGTAGTCAATCATGGCATCGCCGAAGCGGATGTAGATTTCATCCGAGTCGAAGAGCGCCTGGTTGTTGATGGCATAGCCGTCCATCCATACCCAGAACTCGAGCGACCACTCGCTGAGGTTCAATCCCCAGGTCTTCGCCATGCCGTTGTCGCTGCCCTCGTCGAGCGGCTCGCACTTGAGGTGAGACCTGTAGTTCATGTAGGGAGTCGACTGAATCAGCGGTTTGTCGCAAAGTACCAGATACTTCGACGACGTAGGCAGCGAATTCACCTGCGACGAGACGACGCGGAGCGGAAGCGCATACTGCGCGCCGTCCTCGGACTCGAAGGGTTTCACGGTGACAATCATCGATTCACCGCTGGTGAAACCGGCCTGGATAACGCCCTCGGAGGGCATGGTGTAGTACTCGGCCGGAAGCACCTGGTAGCTGCTCGCATTGGCCTCGTTGTAGCTGTCGAGCACCGTCTGGTCGATTTCGAGCCGAACGTTGACGTCCGCCCCGAGCATCCGCGAAAGCGACGGAGTGAGGGTCACGGTAACATCCTCGGCGTCGACCGTAATCTTGCTCGACATCAGGCCCTTGGAGTCGAATGCCTCCTTGATGTAGAGCCCGTTGTCAATCGTATCGTAATTGGCATCTTCGCACCCCGTACCCAGCACGGCCGCCAGGCAGAGGGCTACTCCGATATAGATTCTGTTCTTTTTCATAACCTTTTGCTCACTTTGTTATTTCATAGGAGGATTCATGATGGCCGAAGCCTCGCGCAGATAGGGATACTCAATCGTGTGTCCGCTCAGGCTGTATTCATACTCCATGTGGTAGGTGCCGACACCGCCCTTGCGATAGCCGTACTGCGACTCCCACATGGCCATACCCTTGAGCGAGTTGACCCTCTGGCCGTCCCGCGTGGTGTGGGTCACGCCGCCGTCGGAAGCATAGCTCTCGAAGTTTTCGCACCAAATCAGCTTCTCGGTAACCATCTGCTTGAGCGCCTCGTCTTCCGTAGCTTCGAGGCCCTGCAGCAGTCTGTTGTAACGCGAATCGAGATTCGAGTAGGAGCTGCAGGCATAAGCCTGGATGATGTAGTAGTCGAAATAGTCGCGTGCATCGGGGTGCATGTTCTGCGGCTCACCGTCGATGACCAGCAGACGGTCCGTGCCCGACTTCGGGCCGAGGTACTTGCCCAGCTCCTTGATGAAGGTGAGGAAGTTCGTACGCTGGCGGTTCGTTTCGGGATTGCCCGTGTCACCCAGAGCGGGACCTGCGATGTTGCCCGGAGCGCCGTAGTTGGCCTCGTAGTCGAAATCGAAGCCGTCCCACTCGTACTTGTCGATGGTGTCGACAATCGACTTGGCATATTTGGCAATGGCGGCGTCGATGGCGGCCTGGTCACCGTCAACCCAGCCCCAGAAGTCCTTCACGGCCGCCTCTTCGCTGGCAAAACCATTCTCCTGCCAGTTGTCGCGTACGGACTGGGGCGTGGTCTGGTCACCGCAGTTGGCCACGATGAAGCACATCGTCACGCGCGTGCCCTTCTTGCTCTTCACTTCACGCTTGTCGGCCCACTTCTCGGGCGACAGACCGTACCAGTTGCCCCACATCGAGACGAAATCGACGCTGTCGGGAAGACCCATCAGACAGTTCACGGGCGATGCACCCTGACCGGTCCAGTTGCCGAACCATCCGAAGGTTACCGAATGGTCGGTCTTCTTCCAGTCGCGCAACTGCTGGTAATACTCCTCGGGACGAGGCTCGAAGTAGTTGTTGGGTTCCACCTCGGTCCATTTGCTGCAGCCGACAAGAAGAGCCGCGGCAAACGCCAGCATACCCAAATTCAATATCTTCTTTTTCATAGTGATTTTCTGAATCAAAGGTTTATACTCAGTTCTTCTTTGCCCACCAGAGGTCGGTATTGTCCGAATCCTGGCCGTTGCTCAGCATCGAAACGGCTGCCGTCACGTTAGCATTGTTGGTCTGATACTCCGAAAGCGAGAAGCGCAGACGGCGCTGCTGACGGTCGTTGGTCACACCCTGCGTCGAGAGGTTGTTGTAGGCCGGGAAGATGTAGGGATAGCCCGTGCGGCGGAAGTCGCACCATGCCTCGAGACCGTTGGGGAAGTTGGCAATCCATTTCTGGGTGATAATCTGCTCGAGGTGCTGCTCGTCGGACGAAACGGCATCCCATGCGATGGGAATCGTACTGCGGTTGTTGTAGTTGTAGGCACTGTTCTTCGGGTCGACGTAGTTGCCCGGAGTGGCCGAACTGTTGGCAATGTAGTCATCGGCACCGGAGGCACCCACCTCGGAGAAGGCCAGACGGATACCCTCCTCATACCAGTGCTGCGCCGTACCGCCCATGTCCCAGCCCAGCAGTGCACCTTCGGCACGCAGGAAAGCGACCTCGGCAGCTACGAAGAAAGGCATCGGGGTGGTCGACGTGACGTTCCACTCGGAATACTCCGCAAAGTCGGCCTTGTTGGCACCCTGGATACCCGAGCGTACGCCGATGTAACCCTCGGTACCGGCAACGGTCACCTTGGTGAAGTACTTTTCGCGGCGCGGGTCCTCATAACCGTTCATATAGGCCGTGATGGAGGCATTCACACGGGCCTCGCCCCAGCTGTGACCCACCTGGTAGAATCCGTTGGGATAACGGCCGTCGAGGTTGTCGTAGGCGCTGTCGCTGTTCGACGTCATCACGCCGATGGGATGGTTGATGGCCGACAGGGCCTGCTGCTTGGCATACTCGGCATCGACACCCGAAATACGGATGGCCATGCGCAGCTTGAGCGAGTTGGCGAATTTAATCCACTTCTCATAGTCACCGTCGTAGACGCGGTCGTAACCCGCCATCGGACGGTAACTGGGGTCGATGGCATTGGCCAGTTCGGCGATGGCGAAATCCAGGTCGTCGAACATCTGATGCCAGGCCGTCTTCTCGTCATCGTAGGCTACCGCATACTTGCCGTTGGTCACTTGCGAATAGGGCAGCGGGCCCTGCAGGTTGAGCACATACTGCATCACGGCCACGCGGTGCAGCACCGCAAGGGCGTAGTACTGGCCCTCCTTCTCGGTGTAGTTCTCCACCTGGAAATAAGAGGGATAGAACTTGGTGTAATACCAGTCGACGGTCCTTTTGTTCCAGTCGTCATCGATATTCCAGGTCGAGTAGAGCGTCGAGCGCGACCAGCTGTGCGGCGCGGTGATGTAACCGCCGAAGCAGGCCCAGAAGGTACCGTTACGCTGGAAGGGGTTCTCTTCGGGCGACGCGAAGCAGTCCTGCATTTCGGCGAAGAACTGACGGACATCGAGTGTCGTCGGCTCGTAGGGGTTGGTGTTGTATTCGTCGAAATTGCTGGTACATCCGGCAAGGGCCAGCGGCAGCAAAGCAACGCCTACAATATATTTCAATACCTTTTTCATAATCGTGGACATTTTTTTAGAATTGGAGTTTGACGCTGAAACCTAAATTACGCGTGCTCGGAAGCATGAAGTAATCGTAGCTCTGGTAGTAGTTGTTCGTCGTCGAAGCGGTCACCTCGGGGTCGAACGGAGCCTTGCAGTAAATCATCCACAGGTTGCGGCCCACGAACGAAACGGTCATGCGCACCTTGTCGTGGAACCACTTGGCGGGCAGCGTGTAGCCGAGCGAGAGCTCCTGCAGACGGACGTTCGTAGCGCTGTAAGCGTAGTAGGCGCCGTTACCGGCAATCGTCTGATAATAGGTCTTGGCATCCACCTTGCCGTAGTTGACAGAGACACCGCCGTTGTCGCGCGCCTCACCCGAGCGCTTCGATACGCCGTACTGGTCGAGGAACGACTCGGTGCTCGAGAGGGCGATACCGCCGATGCGGGCCGAGAAGGTCACACCCAGGTTGACACCCTTGTACTCGAAGTTGTTGCTCCAACCCATGTTGAAGTCGGGAAGAATCGAACCCAGCTTCACGTCCTTGGCCTCCAGAGCCAGAGCGCCGGTCTGCGGGTCTACCTTGATGTTGCCGTTGGCGTCGGTAGCCAGCACGTGTGCGGCATAGACGTCGCCCATCGAGCCGCCCTCCTTCAGGATGACGCGGGCGTCGAGGTTGCCGAAGGTGCCCTGCTCCCAGGTCTCCATCTCGACGATTTCACCCGTTGCGGGGTTCACAACGCCGCCGCCCAGGCGAATCACCTTGTTCTGGTTCCACGTGAAGTTGTAGTTGGTGCTGAAGGTGAAGTCTCCCCACTTGTTGTTGTAGCCGATACCCATCTCGATACCCTGGTTCTGGATATCACCGCTCTGGATGGGCACATAGTCGTAACCCGACGATGCCGACAGCGGCACGTTGAAGGTCTGGTTGGTGGTGTGCGAGCGGTAGTAGGTGAAGTCGAACGAAATCTTGTTGAGGAACTTGGCGTTCACACCGACCTCCCACGACTTGGTCTTCTCGGGCTTCAGCTCGTAAACCGGATAGCGGGCGAGCGTCTCCCAGTTCTTCGACTCCTCGCTGAAGGGATACGAAGCACGAGTGAGGAAGCGGTCGAAGGCGCTACCTACCTCGGCATACGAAGCGCGCACCTTGAGGAACGAGATGCCTGCCTTCGAGAGGTCGGCCATCGACGAAATCACGGCCGAGAGACCCACCGAGGGATAGAAAATCTTGTAGTCGCCGGTGAAGGCCAGCTGCGACGCCCACTCGTTGCGGGCCGTCACGTCGAGGTAAATCATACCCTTCCAACCCAGCTGGAGCGTTGCGTAGACGGCCTGCACCTGGTCGTGGTAGCGGCTGATGTAGGGCTTCGTCTGCGAGTGCTTCATGTCGATGTTGTAGAGGGTGAACTTGTTGGGCTGCGTAGCCAGATGGCCCTCGAAGCCGGTCACCTTGTTCTTGTCGTCCATGAGGCTGGCACCCAGGTTGAACTGCAGCGAAAGGCGGTCGTCGAGGAACATCTTGTCGATGCTCAGCAGGGCGTCGGCATAGAGGTTGTTGTGGGTAGCCGTGTGGTCGAGGTAGTTACCGTACTCCGAAGCGAAGAGCTCGTCCGACGATGCGTAGATTTTACGCGTGTAGTTCATCGTCGTGTTGTCCATGCGGACGCGGCCCGTCAGGCTCATCCAGTCGGTGATGTCCCACTTCATCGTACCGTTGAAGGTGTAGCGGTGCGCCGTGTTCTCGAAGAGCTCGCGGTTGGTCACCCAGTAGGGGTTCTCGACACCGGTGAGGAACTCGAGGGGCCAGAACTGCTTCATGTAGCCGGCCGTAGCGTCGTAGCGCTCGTAAATCTGGTACTTGCGGATATCGTCACCGCGCGGGAAGAGGTAAATCGGAATCAGCGGGTTGTGGTAGAGACCCTGCACGAGCGAGTTGCGGTCGTACTGGCGCATGTAGGTGGCACCCACGTCGAGCGTCAGCTTGTCCTTCACCAGCTCCGTCGTATTGCGCAGCGAGAAGTTGTAGCGGTTGTAGACGTTGTTGGGGATGATACCGCGCGAGTTGACCGAAGCGGCCGAAGCGTAGGTCTGGTTGCGCGAGTTGCCGGCCGATACCGACACCGAGTTGGTCGTGTTGTAGCCGGTCTGGAAGAAGTCTTTCGGGTCATAGGAAGTAGGATGGGCCAGACGCGAACCCCAGCTCATCGAGGGCGAGGTCTCGTCGGTGCCGTAGCGGTTCTGGAACTGCGGCATCACGAACGGGGTCGTGAAGGTGGTGTTGTTCGAGTAGTTCACCTGCAGGCGGCCCTCCTCACCCTTCTTGGTGGTGATGAGAATCACACCGTTGGCACCCTGCGAACCGTAGAGCGCGGCAGCCGTTGCACCCGACAGAATCGACATCGACTCGATGTCCTCGGGGTTGAGGTTCGAGATACCCTCGTAGTCACCGCCGTCGGGCGTCTCGAACATACCGGCCGTCTGCTCCGAACGGAGGCTCGGCATCGGGATACCGTCGATTACGTAGAGGGCGTTGTTGTTGCCGTTGATGGACTTCACACCACGCATCACCACGCGGGTCGAACCACCCGTACCCGAGGCGCTGGCGTTAATCTGAAGACCGGCAACCTTACCCGAGAGGGCATTGACGAAGTTGGCGTCCTTCACACCGTTGACGATGTCGCCCGACACCTCCTGCACGTTGTAGGTCAGCGCCTTCTCCGAGCGCTTGATACCGAGGGCGGTAACCACCACGGCGTCGAGCACCTCGGTGTCCTCGTGCATGACGATGTTCAGAGGCGCGTTGCCCGTTACGGGAACCTCCTGCTTGGCATAGCCGATAAGCGATACCTCGAGCACGTCGCCCGGCTTGGCCTGGGGCAGCGTGAAGTTACCGTCCAGGTCGACGGCCACACCGACGGTCGTACCCTTGATGACCACCGTGGCGCCAATCAGGCCGAGGCCCTTGGCGTCCTTGACCGAACCCGATACGCCCTTGGCGCCCTTGGCGGGCTGGGCGGCAACCTGGTCGGCCGTCTTCGAAAGCACAATATGCTTGTCCTTGACCGTGTAGTTGATACCCCGGCCGGCGAAGAGCTGGTCGAGTGCGGAAGGAAGAGCCGCATCGCGCGCCGTGAGGCTCACCTTCTCGGCGGGGTTGATGTCGGAGGTATTGTAGACGAACGAGAAGCCCGTCTGCTCCTGAATAGTCTGGAAAACTTGGGAAATGGATGCGTCGTGCACCTCTACGGTGACACGAGGCTCAGCGGTCTGCGCGGATACCTTCAGGCCGAAGCATGAAAAGAGCAGGACCGGAACAATCAACAGGCAACGGAGACGTGCGCATACACGCTGTACTCCCCCTGCCTGCGACAAGGTTTGTTTTTTCATTGGTTGTTTTAGGTTTGAATTAGAAATTCTGGTGATTTTTCGCCGCCTCGTAGGCGACGTCCGGTCGGGTAGTAGTTATCTACTCATAGGCAAATCTGGTTTTTTTCGTTATTATTCCGTTTGTTCGATTTATCGGCAGAATGGGCGGCCGCCGGGGCCAGCCCGTCAATTGGCATAGAGCTCGATATCCTCGCAGTTCACCTTGTAGTGGAACTTGTAGGTGAGCTGAAGCACCGACATGATGTGGTAGATGCCGTCCTCGAGGTGGAAGTCGCCCGAGAAGCGCTCCTTGCGCAGGCTGTCGTCCATGAAGCGCACCGTGACGTTGTAGTAGCGCTCCAACTCGGCCACAATCTCCTCGAAGGTGTTCTGTTCGAAGCGGAAATGGCCCTCAATCCAGTCAATCGAGTTGCCGGCCGCCTCGCAGTTGTGCAGCTGCATGTATTTGGTCCGGGTGTCGAAGACCAGCATCTGCGACGGGCGCAGGCGGACCGAATAGTCCTCGCTGCCCGAGACGGAGGCAGCCACGGCTCCTTCGAGCAGCACGGTGGTCACACAGTGGCGCGCATTGTCGTTGCGGATGTTGAATTTCGTGCCGAGCACCTTGACATCCAGGCCGCCGCTCGAGACGATGAAGGGCGACGCGGGGTCGTGCTCCACCTCGAAATAGGCCTCGCCGGTCATCGTCACGCGGCGTTCGCGCGAGAAGAGCGGGGTGCGGTACTCGACGCGGCTCGACGAGTTGAGCCACACCTTCGTACCGTCGGGCAGCTCGACCTGCGAGCGTTCGCCCAAATCGGTGTAGACCACCACGGGGCGCTCGAGCCGCTCGGCAAGGGAGACGGGCTTCACCGCAGGGCTGCGCGGCGGCGGCCGAGCGCCACACCCAGCGGCGGACGATGCCCCGGCGCGGGTGCATCCGCGACTTGAGGGCGCGCAGCGAGCGCTCGACATCGACCTCCTCCGAAGCGCGGAGCCGGTCGTTGAGGTACAATATATAATAGACCTCGCCCAGCATCTTGCGATTGGCGGGCGAAGCATCGTACCACGCCTCGATTTCGGCGGCTTCGGCAGCTTCGAGCTCACCGCGCAGGTAGGCGGCAAGCCGTTCTTCGGTCATTTCGGACATCTGGTATGGCTCCATTCGGGTCTTCATCTGATAGTAATACAATCGAGCGGGGCGGGTTACTAACCGTCCTGCATATTTTTTTCAAAAAAATTTCGGACACCCTGCAAATCCGCACCGCCGAAGGCAATGCCGCGCCGGAAACCGGGGAGGAGGGAGGGGGCAGAGAGGAGCGGAGAGGGACCGCAGGGCCGGCTGCAACGGATTGGGACCGCTCCGGAGCCTGCCGCAGAGGGCACGGCAGCAGAGGGCCGGCAGCAGAGGGCGCGGCAGCACGGAAGACGGTGCAACGCGGTGGGCGGGACGCAGGGACGGCAGGGGCAAAAGACAACCCGGCGCAGCAGACCGTGCAACGCGGCGGGACAGCACGCAGGGCCGGCAGAGGCAAAAGACAGCCCGGCGCGGCAGACTGCGCAACGCGGCGGGCGGAACGGGACGGCGGGCGCATGCTCATCGTCCTTCGGGCCAGAAGAGTAGCAAGATGAGCGGCCAGTAGTCGCTGAGCTCCTCGCGCAGGAAGCGCACCGTCTGCCCGATGCGGTAGTTGACCGTCTGGGGCGACACGTGAAGCTCCTCGGCGATTTCGCGATGGGTCTTGCCCTCGAGCCGGTGCATCCGGAAGGTCTGCTGGAACTCCTCGGGCATGCGCCGCAAGGCTGCGGAGAAACGCCGCACCAGTTCGCTCTCGAAGTAGAGGTCGGGGTCGTCGAACTCCTCCTCGAAATCGGCGGCGAGCTGCCGGATGACCCGGCTCTTGATGCTGTTGCGGGAGACGCTGTTGAGCGACTTGTTCTTGACAATGGTGAAAAGCAGCGACTTGAGGGGCATCTCGGGGATGAGCGTCCGGCGATTCTCCCAGAGCCACATGAGCGTATCCTGCACCAGCTCCTCGGCCCGGGCCAAGGGGACGAATCGGGAGGCATAGGCACACAACGGTCGGTAACTTCGCCGAAACAGGGCATCGAAACAATGCTCGTCCCCGCTGCGAAGTGCATCGACAACCCGACGGTTGTCCCCGAAATCGAACTTGTCGTGTATCTCTTTCATCGTCTGACGGCTCACCGGAAAAGGCTCCGAAGAGGGGCTTTCGCCACGAAATGCAAAACACCTCTGAAAACAAAAATACTATTTCGCCGCAAAAATACAAAAAAGGTCTCCGATTTCTTCCCGAAAAAATTCGTCCGTCCGACACAATCCGGCCACACGGAGAGCGCTCCGGCCACGACGTCACACCCCCGCCCGCCCAAGACAAGAGAAAGCAGTACCGGTTCCCGGGAAACCCTTTAAGGGCCTACGCTCCACCTCGGCAGAACCAGCCGATACGGCCGATATCGCGCGCACGAACGACTGGACGGTGTACGTCAGTCTCACAACAGGAAAATTCGTGCGACCGAATTTCATACCGACCGAGCCAAATACGCAAGAACTTTGCTCCAAAACGGACACTTTTTGCGAAATAATTCTTATCTTTGTCCGACTCTTGCCTCCTTGAAATGGACCGACACATCTCGCCGCATCCGCGGACAGACACATCGCATCCGGGCGGTAAGAGCTGCCGGGGAAACCACCCGCCTCAACCTAACAGAACCGTATCATGATACAAATCGGGAACACACTGCGTTTGGACGAAGTCGGACGCATCCTCTTCGGGGAGGAGCAGGTCGTTCCTCAGGAACGGATGCTCCGCGAAGTAGAGGAGTGCCACCGCTTTCTGGCGGAGTTCGCCTCCGACAAGGTAATTTACGGCATCAACACCGGGTTCGGCCCAATGGCCCAGTACCGAATAGACGACGAGAACCTCCGCGCTCTCCAGTACAACATCATACGCAGCCATGCCACAGGAGCCGGAGAACCGCTTCCCGAGGTGTGCGTGCGCGCGGCCATGCTGGCCCGCATCCAGACCTTCGCTCAGGCCTGCTCGGGCGTTCATCCCGAAGTCATCACACGCTTGACAGAGTTGCTCAACCGGCGCATCACCCCCGTTGTGCCGCGCCACGGCAGTGTCGGCGCCAGCGGCGATCTGGTCCAACTGGCCCACATCGCTCTGGCCCTCATCGGAGAGGGAGAGGTCTTCCAGCGCCGCAACGGCATGCTGGTGCGCCGCCCGACAGCCGAAGTATTCGCCGAGGAGGGTATCTCTCCGCTGGACGTACACCTGCGCGAAGGGCTGGCCATCACCAACGGCACAGCCGTGATGACAGGCATCGGGCTGGTCAACCTCCTGGAGGTACGCCGACTGCTCGACTATGCCGTGGCTGCCTCGCTGCTGATGAACGAAATAGCCTCGTCGTATGACGACTTCCTCTCGGAGGAACTCAACGGCATGAAACACCACGCCGGACAGCGCGACATCGCCGCCGCGATGCGCCGTGCGGCCGAGGGAGGACAGCGGTTGCTCAAGCGCGAGACGGTGCTCTACCACCGCCACACCGAGCAGCTCTTCGAACACAAGGTCCAGCCCTACTACTCGTTGCGCTGCATTCCCCAGATTCTGGGTCCCGTACTCGATACGGTGCGGGGCGTCGGACGGGTGCTGGTCGACGAGCTGAATTCGGTCGACGACAACCCGGTGGTCGACCCCCGTACGCACAATGTCTATCACGGCGGAAACTTCCACGGCGACTACGTATCGCTGGAAATGGACAAGCTCAAGATTGTCGTAACGAAGCTCACGATGCTGGCCGAACGGCAGATGAACTACCTCTTCCACGACCGCATCAACGGCATCCTGCCCCCCTTCGTCAACCTCGGCAAGCTGGGACTCAACTACGGGCTGCAAGCGGCGCAGTTTACCGCCACTTCGACCACGGCCGAAAGCCAGACGCTCTCCAACCCGATGTATGTCCACAGCATCCCGAACAACAACGATAACCAGGACATCGTCAGCATGGGCACCAACTCGGCACTGCTCTGCCGCCAGGTGGTCGAAAACGGCTATCAGGTGATGGCCATCCACCTCATGGCGCTGGCCCAGGCGGTTGACTGTCTGGACATAGCCGAACAACTCGCCCCGACGACACGCCAGCTCTACGACCGGGTGCGCGAACGAGTTCCGGCCTTCCGCGAGGACACGCCCAAATACCGTGAAATCGGGCGGCTCGAGGAGCTGATACGCACGCAAGCCGCCGGAGTGCTCCCCGAATATGAATAGGGGCAAATCGGAATCGGGCCGGGAGAGGGAAAGAGGCCGAATCCGGCCCCGACAGGACAAAAAGAAGATAATCACGGAGCGAGCGGACCCGACAACAGGCCCGGCCGCTCCGATTATGACATAATATGGAAGCGAACGAAACGAATCGATACGCCCTCGTCACAGGCGCTAGCCGCGGCATCGGCCGCGCCGTGGCGCTTCGTCTGGCAGGCATGGGCTATACCGTACTGGTGAACTACCTCTCGAACGCCGCAGCGGCCGAGGAGACGCTCGCGCTCATCCGCCGCGAAGGCGGACAGGGCGAACTGCTCCCCTTCGACGTCGCCGACCGCGAATCGACCGAACAGGCGCTCGGAGGATGGCTGGAGCACCATCCTGATGCCGCAATCGAGGTGATAGTCAACAACGCCGGCATCCGCCGCGACGGACTGCTCATGTGGATGCCCGAAGAGGACTGGTACCGCGTGCTGCGGACCAACCTCGACGGTTTCTTCCACGTCACTCAGCCACTGCTCAAGGGGATGCTCGTCCGCAAGTATGGCCGCATCATCAACATCGTCTCGCTCTCGGGTATCAAGGGGCTTCCCGGACAGGTCAACTACTCGGCAGCCAAAGGCGGTCTCATCGCCGCCACCCGTGCTCTGGCTCAGGAGGTGGCAAAAAAGCGGGTCACGGTCAATGCCGTCGCCCCGGGATTCATCCGCACCGACATGACGGCCGACCTCGACGAGGCGGCGCTGCGGCGGACCATTCCGGCGGGCCGTTTCGGCGAAGCAGAGGAGGTGGCCGACCTGGTGGCCTTCCTCGCCTCGGAGAAGGCCTCCTACATCACCGGCGAGGTGATTTCCATCAACGGAGGAATCTTCTGAGAAGAGCGGGAGTCGCCCATCTGGAAGTGCGGATGCTAAAAGAGAGACCCCGGGCACAGAGTCAGAGGATGACGGAAAACCAGAGGAAGGGCGGAAGGCCGAAGGAGAAACCCACCGTACGAACCAATGGAAGGGAGTAACCCCGCAGCGGAAGGTCCCGAACATGCTCCGTACAAAATCGACAAGAATAATATTACATAAGAACGAACATTACAGGAAACAAGGCTACACAGCAAGCATGGAACAACACAGAGTCGTCATAACGGGCACGGGCATCTACTCCTGCATCGGCGAAAACCGCGAGCAGGTCGCCGAATCGCTCTACTGCGGGCGGTCGGGCATCGGGCTCGACCCCGTACGCAAGGAGCTGGGCTATCGCTCGGCACTTACGGGCATACTTCGCAAACCCGACCTGCGAAAGGCACTCGACCGCCGACAGCGGATGTGCCTCTCGGAACAGGGCGCCTACGCCTACGTCGCCACGGCCGAAGCGCTCGCCCAGGCGGGCATCGACACCGACTGGCTGCTCACCCACGAAACAGGCATCCTTTACGGCAACGACAGCAGCGCCGAGGCGGTCGTGCACGGCGCCGACGTCATCCGCGAGAAGCGCAACACGGTACTCGTCGGGTCGGGCAACATCTTCCAGTCGATGAACTCAACGGTGACGATGAATCTGGCGACTATCTTCAACCTGCGGGGCATCAACTTCACCGTCTCGGGAGCCTGCGCCAGCGGCTCGCATGCCATCGGCATGGCCTACTTGCTCATCCGCCAGGGATTGCAGGAGTGCATCGTATGCGGAGGCGCCGAGGAGGTCAATATCTTCTCGGTGGGCAACTTCGACGCGCTGAGCGCCTTCTCGGTCCGTGAGCAGGAGCCGACAAAGGCCTCGCGTCCCTTCGACCGCAGCCGCGACGGTCTGGTACCTAGCGGAGGAGGAGCCACGGTCATCGTCGAAAGTTACGAATCGGCCCGCCGACGCGGAGCGCACATCCTTGCCGAGATTGTCGGCTATGGATTCTCATCCAACGGCGAGCATATCTCGGCCCCCAACGTCGACGGTCCGGCGCGCTCGCTGCGCATGGCGCTCCGCTGCGCCGGCATGACCCCTGCCGACATCGAATACATCAACGCCCACGCCACTTCGACCCCCGTGGGCGACCTTAACGAGGCACAGGCCATCCACGAGGTCTTCGGCGAACAAAAGCCCTACGTCACCTCAACCAAATCGCAGACGGGCCACGAAATGTGGATGGCCGGAGCCAGCGAGGTGGTCTATTCGCTGCTGATGATGCAGCAGGGATTCATCGCTCCCAACCTCAACTTCGAGGAGCCCGACGAAGCATCGTGCCACCTCAACATTCCGGCCGAGCGGGTCGACCGCGGTTTCTCGACCTTTCTGAGCAATTCGTTCGGGTTCGGCGGAACCAATTCGACGCTAATCATCAAAAAATTCGAACCATGACAAACGAAGAAATCAAAGCGAAAATCAAGGAAGTACTGGCCGAAGAGTTCGAAATCGACCCCTCGGCCATCATCCCCGAAGGCGACCTGAAGGAGGTGCTGGGCCTCGACAGTCTGGACCTGGTCGACGTCGTGGTCCTCGTCGAACAGAACTTCGGCGTCACGCTCAAGGGCCCGGACTTTGTCGGCATACGGACGTTCGAGGATTTCGACAATCTCATTATCTCGAAAATCAACGCTTAGGATGGAAAACGCGAGCCCGGCGGGATGGAACGGCAAGTCGCGGGGCGGAGGATTCGGTTACGCATTCTTCGTCCTGCTGATTAAGTACGGCGGCATACGTGCCGCCTACGCCTTTCTTGCGCTGGTGGTCGTCTACTTCATCCCCTGCGCCCCGCGCGCCACGGCGGCCGTCTGGAACTACTGCAGGCGCCGGCTCGGCTACGGGCGGTGGAAGGCAGCCCTGGCTCTCTTCCGCCACTACTACCGCTTCGGGCAGACCATCATCGACAAGGTGGCCATCGGCGGAGGTGCGGCCGACCGCTACGACTTCCGCTTCGACAACTACGACGAATTCATCGCACTGCTCGAGAGCGGCAAGGGGATATTGATGCTCGGGGCACACGTCGGCTGTTGGGAAGCCGGTGCCCGATTCTTCGGGAAATACGGCCGCAAAATCAACATCGTGATGTACGATGCCGAGTACGCCCGCATCCGTGAGGTGGTCGAACGGCACACGGGAGTCCACGGCTACAAGGTCATCCCCATCAACGGCCCGACGCTCGACACGATGCTCCGCATCAAGGTGGCGCTCAACGGCGGCGAATACGTCTGCTTCCAGGGTGACCGCTACCTCTCGCCGCGGCATACGCTCCGCCGCACGTTCCTCGGCAGCGAGGCCCGTTTTCCCGAAGGCCCCTTCCTGCTGGGCTCGAAACTGCAGGTGCCGGTGGTGGTCTACTACGCCATGCGGGAACGGGGACGCCGCTACCGGTTCCACTTCGAGCAACTCGCCCGCGAAGGGGAACACCTTTCCACCGAAGAGCTGCTCGGGCGTTACACCGCCTCGCTCGAGGCCGTCGTGCGCCGCTATCCCGAACAATGGTTCAACTTCTACGACTTCTGGGAATGACACCCCAACGCCGCATACTGCTCGTCTCGGCCAACCGTCATCGGGAACCCTACCCGGTCTACCCGCTGGGGCTCTCCTATCTGAAGAGCTACCTGCGGCGGAGGATGCCTCACTACGAGGTGCTGCTCTTTGACTGTAACCTGGGAAGCGTAGCACAGCTCGAGGAGTTCATCCGCCGCGAGCAGCCCGATATGGTGGGCGTATCGCTGCGCAATGTAGACGGTGCCAACTCGCTGCGCGAAGGGAATTTCCTGCCCGGCTATCTCGAAATCACGCAGGCTGTCCGGCGAGCCAGCCAAGCGCCGCTGCTCATCGGCGGGGCGGGATTCTCCATCTTCCCGCACTACTTCATGGAGGCTACGGGGGCCGACTACGGCCTGGCCGGCGAAGGCGAGGAGAGCCTGGCGCAGCTGCTCGAGGCACTCGACGAGGGGCGCGAACCGCACGGCATCGACGGGCTGTTCGTCCGCGGCGGCTCGCCGGAAGAGGAGGGCTATCCCCGACCGCGGCGATGCTACCTCCGCTCGCTCGACGTGGAGTTCGAGGAGGAGTGGGTCGCCTACTACTGGAAATACAGCGGAATGCTCAACATCCAGACCAAGCGCGGATGCCCCTACGGCTGCGTATACTGCTCCTATCCGGTCATTGACGGCCGTACGATGCGGACGCTCGACGCCGCGAAAATCGTCGACGACATCCTCCGGTTGAAGCAACGGATGGGGGTCGACTACCTCTTCTTCACCGACTCGGTCTTCAACATCTGCCCCGAGTTCAACGCGCAGCTGGCCGAGGAACTCATCCGCCGCGAGGCCGGCATCCGTTGGGGCGCCTACTTTACGCCGGCGGGACTCGGCCGCGAGGAGCTGGAACTCTACCGCCGCTCTGGGTTGACCCACATCGAGTTCGGCACCGAGTCCTTCGACGACGCAACGCTGGAGGCCTACGGCAAGCGCTTCACCTTCGACGACGTGCTGCACGCCTCCGAAGCGGCGCTGGCGGCCAATGTCTACTACGCCCACTTCCTCATTCTGGGCGGCGTTGGCGAGACGATGCAGAGCATCGGCCGTAGCATCGACAACTCGCGCCACATACGCCACAGCGTCTTCTTTCCCTACGTGGGAATGCGCATATATCCCCACACGCGGCTCCATACGATGGCCGTCGAGCAGGGTGTCGTAGCGGCCGACGATACGCTTATCGAGCCGCGATACTGGCTCTGTCCCGATTTCGACCTGGAGCAAGTACGCACGGCGGCGCGGATGACAGGCAAGGCGTGGGTTTTCCCCGACGACGAGGACAACGCGCTGATGGACAAACTGAGAATCGAACGAAACCGAAAAGGACCGTTATGGGAATACCTGAGAAAACCGTGAACCCCGTGGAGCTGATTCCGCAGCGCCCGCCCATGGTGCTCATCGACCGTTTCGACGGCATCGATACCGAGGGAGTCTCGCATTCGGCGCTCACCCTACGCGCCGACTCGCTCTTCGTCGAAGGCGGGGTGATGTCCGAATGCGGCATCATCGAGCATATGGCCCAGTCGGCCGCCGCCCGCATAGGATGGTGCTGCCATACGGAGGGGCGCCCCGTACCGGTGGGGTTTATTGGCGCCGTCTCGCGCCTGACGTTCCACGCCCTGCCCCGCGTGGGGGCGCAGCTCCGCACGCAATTGCGCATCGTCCAGGAAATCGGGCCGCTCTCGCTGGCCGAGGTGCGTACCGAAGCCGACGGGACGACGCTCGCTGAAGGAAACCTGAAAATCTACCTGCAGCCATGAAACGCAAATCCGGAATCATCCCTTCGGGGCCCATGCTGAGCCATACTACCCCGCTCCGGGTCCGCTTCAGCGAGGTCGACTCGATGTGCGTGGTCTGGCACGGCGAGTATGTCCGCTATTTCGAAGACGGGCGCGAAGCCTTCGGCGAACGCTACCCGGGACTCTCCTACCTGGACATCTACGCCAGCGGCTATACGGCGCCAATTGTCGAACTGCACGTCGACTACCGCCGGCCGCTTCACATCGCCGAGCGGGCCACCGTCGAGACGCGCTACATCCCCACCGAAGCGGCCAAAATCTGCTTCGAGTACACCATCCGCAGCGCTGCCGACGGCGAGGAGGTCGCCTCGGGCTACTCGACGCAGGTCTTCGTCAACGCCGCCGGTGAGCTGGAGCTCACGGCGCCCGAATTCTTCAACGCATGGAAACGCAAATGGAACATCGGATAGCGACCTATCTGGGCGGCGACGCCATGGTGACAGCCCTGGGCGGCGACACGCAGAGCACCTTCGACGCCATCGAGGCGCACCGCTGCGGTCTGCACCCCGTCGAACAGCCATGCCCTCTGGCTGCCGCGGGCCAAATCGCCCCCGGGCTGCTCGGCGCGCTCCGCATCGAGGGTCTTACGCCGCTCGAGAGCGCCCTGGTCCACTGTGCCAAGCGAGCTGCGGCCGAGTCGCACCTCGCACCCGACGATGAGCGCTGCGCTCTCGTCGTCTCTTCGACCAAGGGCAACGTCGCACTGCTCGAGGGACGGACCACACCTCCCGACGAAGCCTTCCTCTACACGATGGCCCGACGCGTAGCCCGACGGCTGGGCATCCGCCGCCCGCCGGTGGTTGTCTCGAATGCCTGCATCTCGGGCGTCACGGCGCTCATCGTCGCCCGCCGCATGATTCTCGACGGGGAGTGCGACCACGTCATCATCGCCGGCGGCGACCTGCTGAGCGAATTCGTCGCCACGGGTTTCCTCTCCTTCAAGTCGGTCAGCCCGGGCCCCTGTCGCCCCTACGACGCATCTCCCGAGCGCGGACTCTCGCTGGGCGAGGCGGTCGCCGCAGTGGTCGTCACGGCAGACCCTGCGCGGGCCAAGCTCCCCGCCGTACGGCTCGAAGGGGGTGCCATAACCGACGACGCCAACCACATATCGGGCCCCTCGCGGACGGGCGACGGGCTCCACTACGCCATCGAAGGTGCGCTTCGCGAAGCGGCCCTGCCGCGCGAACGGCTCAGCTTCGTCAACACCCACGGTACGGGCACGGCCTACAACGACGCCATGGAGAGCCTGGCACTCGAACTGAGCCACCTGAGCGACTGCCCGGCCAACAGCCTGAAGGGGTCGCTGGGCCACACGCTGGGGGCCTCGGGCGTGGTGGAAAGCATCCTCGCGGCCGAGGAGCTGCGCCGCGGCGTGCTGCTCGGCACGGCAGGATTCGAACGGCCGGGAACACCCGTTCCGATAAACGTATCGGCCGAAAACCGCCCGCTGGCCATGCGCCACTGCCTGAAGACCGCCTCGGGATTCGGCGGCTGCAACGCCGCCATCGTGCTCGGGCTCGGAGAATTCGCTTCCGACACCCGCGAAGGGGTCTCCGACGCTGCACCGGAGCGCCGCTGCCGCGTGACGGCCCGCTGGGAGCTGCCCCACACGGGGGAGCCCTTTGCGCAGGTGGTCCGTGCATGCTACCACGCGCTCGAAGCACCCAATATGAAGTTCTTCAAAATGGACGACCTGGCCAAGGCGGCCTACGTGGCTGCCGAGCATCTACTCGGCGGACGTCGGCTCACCGAGCGCTATGCCCCGACCGATATCGCCGTGGTGCTGGAAAACACAGCCTCGTCGCTCGACACCGACCTGGCACACCAGCGCATCGTCGAACAGCATCTGCCCGAGGGGACATCGCCGGCGGTCTTCGTCTACACGCTGCCCAACGTGGCAGCAGGCGAAATATGTATCCGCCACCACCTTCAGGGAGAGGAAAGCTTCTTCATCACCGACCCCGACCACCCTGTGGCCGAACGTTATGCCCGCCGGCTCATCGCCCGAGGCGCGGCGCGCGCCGTGGTCTGCGGCCGCTGCGAATATCTGGCCGGAGAGTACGACGTCCGGCTCATGCTGCTCGAGGCCGATGACGGGAACGAATGAACAACAAAACTGCCAGCGGCATGGAAAACGCGTCCGGATACGGGCCGAAGAGGTCCCGGCAGACAAACCTAAATGCAAGAAACAGAGAAAAACAACCGAAATACGAAACAGATGGAAACCGAAGAGATTATCCAAAAACTCAAGGAGCAGCTCATCGAAGCACTCAACCTCGAGGAGATTACCCCCGACGACATCGACCCTGACGCCCCGCTGTTCGGCGACGGCCTGGGGCTCGACTCCATCGACGCGCTGGAGATTATCCTCATTCTCGAAAAGAACTACGGCATCCGGCTGGAGAACACTGCCGAGGCAAAGCCCCTCTTCTACTCGGTGCGCACGCTGGCTGAATACATCGTCGCAAACAGCAACAAATAGCACCATGCGCATCGCAGTCACGGGCATAGGCATCGTCTCGGCAGCGGGCATGAACGCTGCCGAAACCCTCGCGACTCTGCGCGAAGGGCGGAGCGGCATCGCCCTGCGACCGACGCGCCTCGTCACGCGCCACCGGCTGCCCGTGGGCGAGGTAGCTCTGTCGAACGAGGAGCTGGCCCGACGCCTCGGTATCGGGGAGCTCCAGTCGCGCACGACGCTGCTGGGAATGCTGGCTGCCGAAGAGGCGCTGCGCGACGCCGGAGGGCCGCGCCCCCGCACGGCGCTCGTATCGGCCACCTCGGTGGGCGGCATGGACCTCACGGAGTGCTTCTTCGAGGAGTTTGCCCGTGACGAGCGGCACGGACGTCTCCGCATGGCGGCCCACCACGACTGTGCCGACAGCACACTGGCCATCGCCCGCCGATGCGCCGTCGACGGACTCACCACGACGCTCAGCACTGCCTGTTCGTCGGCCGCCAACGCCATCGGACTCGCCGTACGGATGCTGCGCATGGGCGTGACCGACCGTGTCGTGGCAGGCGGAAGCGATGCCCTGTGCCGCTTCACGCTCAACGGATTCAAGTCGCTGATGATTCTCGACGAACAACCTTCGCGTCCCTTCGACGCCTCGCGTGCAGGGCTTAATCTGGGCGAAGGGGCCGCCTACGTGGTGCTCGAACGCGAAGAGGAGGCTTCGCAACGCCCCTACTGCTACGTAGCGGGATTCGCCAACGCCAACGACGCCTTCCACCAGACAGCCTCCTCGCCCGACGGTGAAGGCGACTACCTTGCCATGCGGGGTGCACTCAACGAGGCCGGTATCACTCCCTCGGAGGTGGACTGGGTCAACGCCCACGGCACAGGCACGCCCAACAACGACCTGGCCGAAAGCAGCGCCCTGAGGCGCCTGTTCGGCGAAACGCTGCCTCCCGTCTCGTCGACCAAGGCGACAACGGGACACACGCTGGCCGCAGCCGGAGCCGTTGAAGCGGTCATCTGCGCATTGGCGCTTCGCCATGGCGAATGCTATCCCACACTGCGGTTTACGGAGCCTGACCCCGAAGGCGGCATCCGTCCGCTGACCCGTTTTACGCAGAGCGACCTGCGCTGCGTGCTGTCGAATTCGTTCGGATTCGGTGGCAACTGCGCCTCGCTCGTCTTCACTTACGCCGAATGAAAATCTGTTGCTACATAAACGGATACGCGCTGCACGACCGACTCGCGCGCCCCTTCGCCGAACTGGTTCCCGCAGCAGCCATGCGACGCCGCATGAGCCGCTTCCTGCGCATGGGCGTCTCGACGGCAATGGAGTGTCTGCTCGACAGCGGGCGCACCCCCGGCGAGGTCGACGCCATCGTCACGGCCACCGGCTTCGGCTGTCTGGGCGACAGCGAAAAGTTCCTGCGCAACATGGTCGAGCAACAGGAGGAGCTGCTCAACCCCACGCCCTTCATCCAGTCGACCTTCAACACGCTGGGGGCTCAGATAGCACTGCTCTGCGGCAACCGCGCCTACAACATGACCTATGCCCACCGGGGCTACAGTTTCGAGTCGGCGCTACTCGACGTGGCGATGCTGCTCCGCGAGGGGCAGGCGCACCACGCGCTAATCGGGGCGGCCGACGAACAGACTCCCGCGCAGCACCGCATCATGGAGCGTATGGGGCTCTGGCGCAACCGCACCGACGGTGAGGGGGCCGCCTTTCTGCTGCTCTCGGCCACACCCGATGCCCGCTGCACAGCCCGCATCGCCGAGGTGCTTTTCCCGGCACCCGAGACGGTCGGAGCCTCCGACGCGGAGCTGGCCCGACGCTTCGAGGCCGACCTGGTGGTACGCCCCGAGGCAGCGCGCCCCAGCTATGCCACCGACGCGGCCCGACGACTGGTCGAGACGCTGCCGCTGCTCGGAGAGAGCGTGCGGCGCATCGTCCTGTGCAACAATTACCTGGAGATAAACCCGACGGTCATCGTACTCGAATGGAACCCGGAACAGTCATAATCGTGACGCTGACGGCGCTGCTCGCGGCAGGGCTCCTGGTCTGGGGCTCGGCTTCGGTGCGCGCGTCGTTCTACCTCAGCATGCGGTGCCGCGCCGAGGGGGCGGGGCACCGAGTGGCGCTCACCTTCGACGATGGGCCCGACCCCGAGCGTACGCCGGCGGTACTCGACCTGTTGGCACAGCGGGGCGTGCGGGCCACCTTCTTCCTCGTCGGCGAACGGGCGGAGACCCACCCCGAACTGGTACGCCGCATGGTGGCCGAGGGGCATGTGGTGGGGAACCATTCCCATACACATGCGGGGCTCTTCCCGCTGAGCAGTCTCCGCAACACCGAGGAGGAGCTGCACCGCACGACAGAGTCCCTGACCCGCATCACGGGGCTCAGGCCGCGCCTCTTCAGACCCCCCTTCGGGGTAACGAACCCCACGATTGCCCGGGCGGTGCGCCGCCTGGGTCTCGTACCCGTAGGGTGGAGCATCCGCTCGCTGGACACCGTAAGCCGCGACCCCGAACGCGTTGCCACCCGTATCCTCCGAAGGCTCCACCCCGGAGCAGTCATCCTGCTGCACGACCGCTGCGCAGGGAGTGACCGGCTGCTCGACCGACTGCTCGACGGGCTGCAGAAGCGCGGCTACGAACCAACAACCATACCCGAATTATTCGACATCGAAGCCTATGAAAACCATCGTTAAACAGATAATCGCCTGCATGCTGCTGTTTCTGGCAGCGCCGACGGCCGCCGAAACCCGGACGGAAACTCCCGACGAGCAATTCGCCGACCGATTCGCCGCGTGCAGCCGCTCGGTCGAGAGCATTGTCTGCGACTTCACCGAGACACGCCACATGAGTATCCTGGCCAACGACGTCGTACGTCCGGGAACCTTCCACTACAAGCGTCCCGCACGCATGGCGCTCGACTTCGCCTCGGGCGACCGCATCCTGATGACCGAAGAGCTCTTCGTCAACCGCATCGACGGCCAGACAACCACCGCACGCATGAACTCCAACCCGATGCTCCGCCAGATGCAGACCATCTTCGGCGCCTGCATGACGGGCGACCTCGACGCATTGAAGGGAACGGGCCAGATGACCGTCTCCCGGACCGACAGGGGGTACCGCGTGGAGCTGGTTCCCACCTCGCGTTCGGCACGCAAGTATGTAAGCTCCATCACGCTCGACTTCGACCCGGATGACATGACCCTCGACCGACTGCTGATGACACAGCCCTCGGGCGACTACCTGCTCTACCGCTTCAGCCGGAAGCGGCTCAACGTTGCACTCGACGACCGAATCTTCAACACCAAGTGAACATGCTCCGCAACGAACTCTATACACTCGAACGGCTCGGCGCCGACGATTCCGCGACTCCGGCAGTACGCTTCCGCGTGCGGCTCGACCCGTCGCATCCGCTCTTCGCGGGCCACTTCCCCGGCCAGCCCGTACTCCCCGGTGTCTGTACACTCGACATGGTACGCGAAGCACTCTCGCAACTCGAGGGACGCCCATGCCGTTTCGCTGCCATCCGCGACTGCAAGTTCACCGCGCCGGTCGACCCGCGCCGCACGCAGGAGCTCGAACTCGACCTGACGGCCGCCGACGGGCTCCTCACGGCCACTGCCGCGGCCGAAGGCATCGCCGTACTCAAACTCAAAGCCTCATACATCCCGCTGCATGGCTGACTCCGGAACGAAGATACCCTGGATTGAACGGGCCCGGAAACTGGGCTGTGCGGTGGTCATTCCCACCTACAACAACGACCGCACGCTGGCCAAGGTCATCGCCGGCGTCGGACACTACTGCGCCGACATCTTCGTGGTCAACGACGGCTCGACGGACCGTACGGCCGAGGTGCTCGCCTCGACCCGGAACATCCGCGTCATCGCCTATGCGCGCAACCGCGGCAAGGGATACGCTCTGCGCACGGGGCTCCGCGCCGCCCGAGAAGCGGGATTCCGCTATGCCCTGACTATCGATTCCGACGGACAGCACTACCCCGACGACATCACCCGCTTCATCGAACGCATCGAGGAGCATCCCGATGCGCTCCTCATCGGAGCCCGCAACCTGACGGCCGACAACATGCCTTCGAAGAATACCTTCGCCAACCGCTTCTCAAATTTCTGGTACCTCGTTGAGACGGGACAACGCCTCGACGACACGCAGTCGGGATTCCGCCTCTATCCCCTGAGGCGGTTGGGACGGCTGCGCTCGCTCTGCAGCCGCTATGAATTCGAGGTCGAGGTCATCGTCCGCGCCGCATGGCGGGGTGTCGCGGTCGAGAATATCCCCGTAAAGGTTTACTACGCTCCGGAAGGGGAGCGCGTCTCGCACTTCCGACCGCTGCGCGACTTCACCCGCATCTCGCTGCTCAACAGCGTACTGGTACTTGAGGCGCTGCTCTTCTACTACCCGTGGCGCTTCTTCCGCTCGCTCACACGCGAAAACATCCGGCGCTTCGTCCGCAACCACATCACCCGCTCGCCCGAGAGCAACAGCCGGCTGGCTGCCGCCATGGGCTGGGGGGTCTTCTGCGGCATCGTGCCCATCTGGGGCTACCAGATGATTTTCGCCGGCGTGTCGGCCCACTTCATGCGACTCAACAAACTGGTGGCCATCGTCTTCTCGAACATCAGAATCCCGCCGATGATTCCCTTCATCCTCTACGGCAGCTACTGGCTCGGCGGCAAGATGCTCGGACTGCCCATCACACTGAGCTTCCCCGACATCTCGCTGCGGAGCATGGCAGAGTGTCTGGCGCAGTACCTCGTCGGCAGCGTAGCGCTGGCCGCGCTGGCCGGTGCGGCCGTCTGGGCGGCGAGCTGGTGCGCGATGACCCTTCTGAAACGGACTCCCTGCCATGAATAAGCTCTTCACATCGCTCTACGACCTGCTGCGCCGCCGACGGCCGCTGCTCTGGACGCTGCTCGCGCTCAGCACGCTGGTCATGGGTTGGTTCGCCACGCGGCTGAGCTTCGCCGAGGATATCACCTCGTTCCTGCCCGACGACCGGCAGGGGAGGCAGACGGCCTCCATCTTCCGCAGCCTGCGCATCAAGGACAAAATCGTCATCATGCTCTCGGCCCGGGAGCAAGCCGGCGACGAGACACCCGACCGACTCGTCGAGGCAGCCGACGCCATCGCCGAAGGGCTCGGCCGCGCGGTGGAGGACGGGTTGCTCGAATCGGTCACGGCGCGCATCGACGCCGACCTGCTCGAATCGGCCACCGACCTGGTCTACGACCATCTCCCCGCCCTGATGAGCGACGCCGACCTCGGACGACTCGACTCGCTCACACGCCCCGAGACCATCGATTCGGCCATTCGGCGCGCCTACGGCCGACTGACCTCGCCCGCGGGCATTGCCCTGCGGGAGTTTATCCAACGCGACCCGCTGGGACTCGGCACGCCCCTCATGGCGGGCTTCCAGCAGTTCAATACCACGCTCGACTACGAACTCTACGACGACCATCTCTTCACCCCGGGGCTCGGGACGCTGCTGCTCTTCGCCACGCCGGCCGGCGGCTCGTCGGCCACGGCCGACAACGAACGGCTCGTCACGCTGCTCGAAGAGCAGCTCGATGTAGCGGCCGAGCATTACCAGGTGCAGGCCGACTACTTCGGCGCCGTGGGTGTGGCGGTCTACAACGCCCGCCAAATCAAGCGCGACACGATGGGGACACTCACCGTCGCCCTCATCGTCATCGTCGTGGTCATCACGCTCGTCTTCCGCAACCGCTGGGCCGTGCCGCTCATGATGCTGCCGGTACTCTACGGCGCGCTGTTCGCCCTGGCAGCCATTTACTTCATCCAGGGCTCGGTGTCGGCCATCGCCATCGGCGCCGGAGCCGCCGTTCTGGGAGTTGCGCTGAGCTATTCGATTCACGTACTGGCCCACAGCAACCACATCCACGACCCGCGCCGCGTCGTCGAAGAGCTGGCCTACCCGCTCACCGTGGGAAGCATCACCACCATCGGCGCCTTCTTCGGGCTGGTCTTCACCCGCTCGCAGCTGCTCCACGACTTCGGTCTCTTCTCGGCCCTCACGCTCGTCGGAACGACGCTCTTCTGTCTGGTCTTCCTGCCCCACATGCTTTCGTCCGATGCTTCGCAGCGACCCGGACGGCTGCTCGAACGCATCGAACGGATGAATGCCTACCGCTACGACTCGAACCGCTGGCTGGCCGGCACACTCGTCGCGGCCACGCTCATCGGGCTCTTCTTCTTCCGCGACGTACGCTTCGAGAGCGACATGACGCGGCTGAGCTATGAACCCGAGCGTTTCGCCGCAGCCGAACAACGGCTGCAGGAGCTCTTCTCCGACACAAACGACTACATATACCTCGTCACCACAGCATCCGACCCAGAGCAGGCTGCAGCCGCCTACGGCCGCACGGAACGGATGCTCGACTCGCTCGCCGCAGCCGGCATGCTGCGACAACACGCATCGGCGGCAGGATTCGTCGTGCCGTTAGAGGTGCAGCGGCAGCGAATCGCGGCGTGGGAATCCTTCTGGAGCCCCGCCAAACGGGCTGAGGTGGAGCGTCTGGTAGCCGAGGCGGCCCGCCGACACGGTCTCCGAGCCGACGCTTTCGCACCCTTCAACCGGCTGCTTGAGAAGCGCTTCACCCCCTTCGACGCCGCCGGCGCCGAAGCCTCGAACCACCCGGTGCTCGGCGAATGGCTCAACCGGGGCGAGGAAGGCCCCCTCTATGTCAGCCGCATCACGCTCGACGAGACGGATAAGGAACGCGTCTACGCTTCGCTGGAGCGGATTCCCCAGGTGGGCATCCTCGACCGCGCCTACTTCGCCAGCCGTATGGCCGACGTGGTCAACGACGACTTCAATACCATCCTGATGTTCTCCTCGGCACTGGTTTTCTGCGCGCTGCTGCTCTCCTACGGGCGCATCGAACTGGCCCTGCTGGCCAGTCTCCCGATGGCGATGAGCTGGGTACTCATCCTCGGAATGATGGCGCTGCTCGGCATCGAGTTCAACATCGTCAACATCATCCTCTCGACCTTCATCTTCGGACTGGGCGACGACTTCAGCATCTTCATCATGGACGGACTACTGAGCCGCTACCGCAATGGACGCCGGCTGCTGGCCGCCCACAAGACCGCTATCTTCTTCTCGGCCTTCACCACCGTGGTCGGTATCGGCGCACTGGTCTTCGCCCGACACCCGGCGCTCCATTCGCTCTCGTTCATCTCGATTGTCGGCATGGCAGCCGTGGTGCTGGTCGCCTACACGGTGCAGCCCATCCTCTTCCGTCTCTTCATCTCGGGGCAGACCGCACGCGGAGGATTTCCCTATACGCTGGCAGCCCTGCTCAACTCGCTCTACGCCTTCGTCTACTTCCTGACCGGATGCCTGCTGCTGCAGCTCTACATGGGTGTGCTTCTGCTGCTTCCGCTGGGACGCCAACGTCGCAAGGCTCTGCTGCACAAGGCTCTATACCGATTCTGCCGTCTCTTTCTGGCAACCATCTTCACCACCCGCACCCGCCGCATCAACCCGCAGGGCGAACGATTCGAACGGCCGGCCGTAGTGGTGGCCAACCACCAGTCGTTCGTCGACATCCTACTGCTGCTGAGCCTCTCGCCGCGGCTGGTCATGGTGACTAACAACTGGGTTTGGCACTCGCCTTTCTTCGGGCGCATCGTCCGTTTCGCCGGCTTCCACACCACCGCCGAAGGGTATGACCGGCTTGCCGAGGAGCTGCGCAAAGAGGTGGCCGACGGCTACTCGGTGGTCATCTTTCCCGAAGGAACGCGTTCGGCCGACCGCGAGGTGCACCGTTTCCACAAGGGCGCCTTTCTCCTGGCCGAACGGCTCGGACTCGACATCGTGCCGGTGGCCATCTACGGGTCGGGGCTTATCTGCTCGAAGCGGCAACCTTTCTACATCAAGCGCGGCGACCTGAGCTGTCTGGTCATGGAGCGCATCGCGCCGGACGACGCCCGCTACGGAAGCGACGCCCGCACGCGAGCCAGGGGCTTCCGGCGTCTCGTGCAGGAGGCCTGCGCCGGATTGCGCGACCGGGAGCGCAACAACCCCTACCACCTGCGTGCCGTCATCAAGAACTACATCTACAAGGGACCCGTGCTCGAGTGGTACATCCGCATCAAGCTTCGGCTCGAACGCAATTACGCCGAACTGGACCGTCTGCTGCCCCCGCAGGGCCGCATCGTCGACATAGGCTGCGGATACGGCCAAACATGCTGCATGCTGTTGCTCCGTTGCCCTGAGCGACAACTGCTCGGAATCGACTACGACGCCGAGAAAATCGCCGTGGCCGAACACGGTTTCCTGCGCAGCGCACGGCTCCGCTTCCGCTGCGCCGACGTCACGCGCTGCGAGCTGCCCGAGGCCGACGCCTTCGTCATCAACGACATGCTCCACTACATAGCTCCCGACGAACAGGAGCGCCTCATCGCCCGCTGCGCCGAACGGCTTGTGGCGGGGGGGGGGCGCCCCCCCCTGCCGCACCAGACGTCAGTCAGGTGGTCACGGAGCCGAAGCCGGACGATCAGACCAAGGAA
>OGQC01000292.1_pt1 | contig 30291 bp, 31 predicted proteins | sample 1553081 | NCBI WGS metagenome assembly OGQC01 (sample SAMEA2580267, study PRJEB22360) | human gut metagenome | biome: human gut; feature: human-associated habitat; material: faeces | place: Denmark | collected 2008/2010
ATCTTGTTGTAACTGAGCTGCTTAGTATTATTGAAAACTTAAATGATGCTGGCGTAGAAGCTATGAGTGGATTGATTGTTTTTGTTAAAAAGAAACTATGATTTCTAAATTTTTTATGGAGTGTGATTAATATGGCTTTGTATGTAAGTAAACATTGGAGCGTAACGGAGTGGGATTGTCTGCAACGTAGCAGGAATGAGTATGCATGGGACGAAAATGGTCGACTATGTACAAATGATGAAAAGACTACTAACTTATTTCGGTTACTTGATATGCTGCGGGATTGGAATTCTAATTGGGTTATTAATACCACTAATGCTGGTTATAAAAGTGGCTTTCGAACTATAGAAGTGAACTTAGCTGTTGGTGGAGAACCTAACAGCTATCATACTCGTGGCTGTGCAGCCGACATCCATATTTCGGGACAGGACGATACTGATACCGCATTGGCAGATACGGTCATTGTTGCAGCTAAAGCCTGGGGCATTGAAGATCAGCTTGGGATTGGTTATTATGGCGATTGGATTCATGTAGATACCAGGGGCTACAGTAGCAGGTGGTGACGAATGTGTATGAAAAAATCAAAAGTTGGATATCTAATAATCGCTTTCTTGTTGGTATGGGCGTTGGCGCAGTTCTTTTTCTTGCCTGCCTGTTCAGCCGAGTCGGCATACATGATAACGGAAAGCGAGCTGGTGACACTGGAACAGAACTCGAACAGGCAGTTAGCAATCAGCAGTCAATTAGCAGTGGAATTGCAAACAGCCAGGGAACAGTTGATAGTATCGGATCAGGAATTGACCGAAGCCAAACTGCAAATAAATCAGCTACAGAAGCAGTTGACAGATGTACTGAACTCGTCGAAGAAACAAGAAAACTTACAGAAAGAAATCTTGAAATCCTTGCGGCCATCCGCGCCAGGGGTATTGCGGGAGATCGGAGCCAAGATTAATGTTGATCACTATGTTACAGGTATCAGCTATGGAGTGAGCCGCCGGATAGGTGGCAAATATATAGGATTTCGAGGCGAGTATGATTGGCAAGATAAAAAAACTGGCGTGTGGGTAACATATGCATATTGAGAGAAAGCCTGACTATTACTTAAGTAATAGTCAGGCTTTATTTTTTTTGCTATTTTGCCTATAATAAAGCTTGTGTGTTAAGGAGGTTGTTGTATATGTATGTAATAATTAGAGGGCACTGTATTGAAGGAGAGAATTTAGAAGAAATGGCAGCTTGTTTGTTTAGGTGGATGCCGCCGTTGGTTCCTTGGTTCGCTGAATTGCATGAGCGAGTAAAAGCAAAATCAGAGGAGTGTGGTAGTGACGGAGAGGCTTTTTTGTCTGTAGTAAAGTCTGATCCCGAACTGTTTCCGATAGAAATGCAAAGTAAAGATAGTCCATTTAGAGAAATTTAAGAAAACAAAAAGAGCAATCTTTTCAGATTGCTCTTTTTTCGTCGAGGTATCTACGACGTTTGCAAACAATGCCTGGCAGTGGCATGGAGGAGTTTGCGTATATATTCTATCATAATTTGGAATGAGTTTAAAATGAGTTTCATATTTTTCGGAAATATGAAAAATGTATAAAATAAATAATAAAATATGGACTGAATGGTATAAAAAAACACTTAGTAATAATGGAAGAAATGCAATCATTGAAGTTGTTCGTCTGTAATTGATATAGATTAAAATTTTTTTTAATATATAGCAGCATATGAACAGAAAAGTAAGGCGCTACCTTTAAGGTAGCGCCTTTTTTCCTTTTTATAAAATTTTGAGGTTAATGACAGGCGTAAAATTTTAATTACGCAGCAGTTATGTTGTAGTGTTATGAACTTTATTGCTATAATGAGAGCTAACAAGAAACGTGAAATTATATTCAGGAAAGGAAGTGTAAAGCATTGGAAAATATACTGCAGGGACTTAATGCGTCTCAGCTTGAAGCTGTTACTTCTACGGAAGGATTTATACGTGTTATAGCTGGAGCAGGGTCAGGTAAAACAAGGGCTCTGGCTCGGCGTTTTGCCTATCTGGTCAATGAAATCGGAATTTTGCCGGGGAATATTCTATGTGTAACTTTTACTAATAAATCGGCGAATGAAATGCGTCAGCGAATCCATAACCTGACTGGTGATAATGATACTGGTTATATCAGTACTTTCCATAGTTTCTGCGTATCTGTTTTACAGGAGGACAGCCATGCTCTGCAATATCCAAAAAGCTTTCTTGTTTTAGACAATTCTGATATCGATTCTATGCTGAAAATTATTTACGAGGAACGTGGATTGACGCTTAGAAATATGACTTTCAGTAAAGCACGGGATATGATTGAAATCAGAAAACTAATTAAAGAACCGAAATATTATCTGGATATGCTCAATATGTCATTAGATACATTGAGACAGAAATATCTTACTGCAACAGAGCCGTCTGATATAATTTTTTATGGTTATTTATATCAGGAGAAAAAATGCTTCGGACTAGATTATAATGATTTAATTAAATTTACCTTATATATTTTCGAACAAAATGAAGCTGTTAAAATAAAATGGCAGCAACGTTTGGAATATATCATGATTGATGAATTTCAGGATATTGATGAACTGCAGTACAAATTGATGTCAGTATTGTGTGGTTACCATAAAAATCTGTTTATCGTCGGGGATCCAGACCAGACGATTTATACCTGGCGCGGTGCTAATGTGCGCTATTTACTGGATTTTGATAAGATTTTTCCAAGTGTAAAAACTATAATGATGATGCAGAATTATCGCTCTACACCGCAGATAGTTTCGGTCGTTAATGATTTGATTGATAAAAATAAGTTTAGGATCAAGAAAAATCTTATGCCAACTATTGCAGACGGAATGAAGGTTATATGCCATCATGCAGATACTTCTGAGCGTGAAGCGATGTGGATAGCAGAGCAGATCCAGGCATTGCATGGCGAGGGGACTTCTTACAGGGAAATCACTGTTTTATATCGTGCGCATTATATTACCAGAATCGTAGAGGAAGTTTTTTTACGTGAAAAAATACCTTACGCTATTTACAGCGGGGTGCAGTTTTTCAACAGAATGGAAATAAAGGACGCTTTGGCATATTTACGGTTGATTGCATATAAAGATGATCTGGCGTTTTTAAGAGTAGTTAATGTTCCTAAAAGAAATCTTGGGGAGCGGCGCATAAAATTTTTGCAGGAATATGCAGTCAAGCACCAATGCTCGCTGTATATTTCTTTAGAGACAAATTTGGATAATGAAATTTTTAAAGGGACAAAAGCCGCACAGTTTGTAGCATTGATCGAAAATTTTGCCGCTAATTATGCAGAAAGACAAATTTCGGAATTGCTGGCTGCAATTTTAAATGAGAGTGGTTATGAAAAAATGCTGCGGACAGAAGGAAGTCAGGAACGTCTGGATAATCTGGCGGAACTTAAACAGTCGGTTTATGAATATGAAACTTCCTGCGGGGAAGAAAGTACTTTAGAACATTACTTGTCACATATTGCTTTGTTTACTAACAGCGATGCGGCTGATAATAGTGATAAAGTAAAATTAATGACGGTACATTCGGCCAAAGGTCTGGAATTTCCCTATGTATTTTTATGTGCGATGAATGAGGGTGTTTTCCCGTCTAAGAAAACAGATACTATACAAAAGATGGAGGAAGAGCGCAGACTCGCTTTTGTTGCAATGACCCGTGCACAGAAAGGGCTGTATCTTTCTGAAGCTGAAGGTAGAAATTTTGATGGCTCTCCGCGCTATCCGTCGCGTTTTCTGCTGGATATAGAGCCGGCATTGCTTGATTATACACAAAAGCCGCAGGAAGGTTTGATAAGAGAAACAAAAGATTATCTTGTTATCAACGAGCGTTATCTTGCTGATGAAGAAAATCAGTCGTCACTGGCTGTCGGGCAGCGTGTAAAGCATAGTATTTTCGGTTCTGGTACTGTTGTTGATGTAGATTTGATTAAGGCCGCGCATCTTGTGAAATTTGACAATATTGATACGCCGCGCAGTATTTCTTTCAGGGCGAAATTAGAAAAGGTTTAGGTAAGATAATCAAAAGAAGTCGTATTAAACGCATTTCAATTGAGAAATGCGTTTTTCTTTTTGTGTTTTTCGCAGCATTCATTTATAATTATTGTAAATGATGTTAATTAATTTTAGGAGCGGAGGTGCAGTATGCGCTCAATAATAAAGGTTTTAACTTGCGTTCTGCTGGCGCTGGTTGTGTTTGTGCCGGTTAGAACAAGCTGGGCGCATGAGTATACGCCTGCGGAAAAGAAAATGATTGATGCGGCGTATCGTGATGCACATTGGACTACAGTTGCAGCAGCAGCCTGTATAGGAGCATATTCCCCGGAAAATGCTCCGGAATTTGGTTATTTGCGCGATTATGGCTGGAAGATAGTACCGCATAAAGTAAAAAAAGGAAAATTGGAAGCCAATTTTATTGTGGCAAAAAATAAAACCCGACGCGGCAGGGATGTTTATATAGTTGCTTTTCGCGGCAGTGCCAGCAAGAGTGACTGGACTGTCAACCTGAACACCGATAAGGTGCCGTACGGCGGCCGCAGCCTTGAGGAATTTATTGAATATGCAGGACATTCTGAAAAGGATAAAACTGTACCAATGGTACATAAAGGCTTTAATGATTACGTCAATACTGTTTTAGAAACAATGGTCGATACTAATGATGACGGTATTGATGAGGTTTTGTTTAATGAGATTTTGGCTAATACAGATACACGTGTATTGCTTACCGGGCATAGCCTGGGGGGAGCTGTCGCTACATTGCTGGCAGAACGCCTTGTAAGTATGGGGATAGATAAAGATCGTGTGCCGGTTATAACTTTTGGCGCGCCTGCCATAGGCAACGCTGCTTTTGCCGAAGTCTACGGTGATAAGATAGATCTGCGCAGAATAACTAATAATGCTGATCCTGTGCCGGGCAGCCTGCAGACATTTTTTGGAGGCTACAAGCAGTTTGGGAAGCACCATAAATACAATCTTTCCCGTAAGCTGAGTGATTTTCAGCATGATATGGGAATGTATTTTGATTACAGCATGCGAGAATATTATGCAGCTTTGGACAAAGCAGAGGCTGCCGGTGTACGTGAAAAACTACCCATGCAAAAACTTGAAGGAACGGAACCGTTAGTAGCTGTTTGGATCGGCAGCAGTCTTGAGGTAGATAAAAGGGACTATGTGCCTGATATTAAAAGGTTTATTATGAACGAGTATCAAATGATGCTGCCGCGGTATGTGATCGTAGATACGGAAACAAAACTTTATGACGACAGCGTCTATGCAATGGAAAAATTTTACCAGAAAGCGCGGGAGCTGGGCGCAGATTATATTTTGATCGCTGAGATTGATGGACGGGTGCTCAATGACAGGGAAAAATGGTATATCAATATGAATCAAAGCGTATTCACAGTTGATGGCAGACTGATAACGATGAATAGTTTTGCACGTTTTGTTTCACCGGTTTCCGGGAATATTCAGGCAACAACTTTTGTTTTAGAGCAAAGCCGTGAGGAGCTAAAAAAGCATCTGACATTTGTCAGGTTAGATCAGCACGCTTCGCCTCGCCGGCTATGATCAAAATTTTATAAATAGGTGTGAGAAAAGTATGAAACAAGAAATGCTGGAAAGTTTAGCCCAGGAATTAGCGGCTTGCAGAGAATGCCCTCTGCGGGAAGCAGCACAGGCTCCTGTAGGCTGGTTTGGTAATTATGACAGTCCGATTGTTTTTGTGGGTGAAGGACCTGGCGGCGTGGAGGATGACTACGGCTGCCCCCTGATTGGTCCGTCTGGACAGTTGTTGGATAAGGCTTTGTGGGCTGCCAAGATGACGCGTGACCGTATTTTAACGACCAATGTTATCAAATGCCGTCCTAAGGGTAACCGCACGCCGAATATTGCAGAAGCAGATTTCTGTGCACAGCGTTGGCTTGATAAGGAGTTGGCGATATTACAGCCTAAAGTTGTGGTTGCTTTGGGCAGTGTTGCTTTACATTATCTTGGCAATCAGGATATGCGCATCACCAGAGACCGTGGTAAATGGTTTAAAACAAAACATGGTTTTGATTGTATAGCGACTTTTCATCCTGCGTATTTACTGCGCATCAGTAATATTAAAGCGCTTAATGCAGCCAAATGGGACGTTTTTCATGATTTGGAGGCAGCAAGGGATAAAGCGTTGGCGGCAGTGCCTGATTATAATTTGATGTCTGAAGAGAAAACCGACCTTTTTAAATTGTTTCAACGACGTAAATAAATTTTCAGAAGCTGCGGAATAAAAAGAAAAAATTATATAAAAATTCCAAGTTAGGTATTGCTAACCTGGAATTTTTATGTTATACTCAAAACCAAGTTAGACAGGGCTAACCAGACGGTGTGATTTCAACCCTTCTTTCTTTTATCACTTATGAATAATAACCGGAGCCTTGCCGGTAGCTACGTTTGGTTAGCTAAACTAACTTTTTCCAAAGGAGTTATCATGCAGTTTGAATTACATGGCTTTAAAAGTTTTGATGAATTGCTGGCTTTCCATTGCGCACCGGCGTTGACTGGAATCAAACCGGCAAATCTTGTCAGCTGCCCTACTGCATCTATGCCTGTAGTCGCGCCGCTTTTGGCTGATTATACGGAACAGTTTGCCGATAAGGGGATTGCTTTTGAAGTTTTATGTCATTGTGCGGCACGAACTTTGATTTTGGTTTACCAGCCGCAGCAGCTTGAAGATTTGCTGCAGAAACAAGCGATAAGCTGTTATTTACAAGAACTTGGTTATAAGTCTGGTTCGGTGCATTCATTGCTCCGACAGTTAGGGGCAAAGATATCCTGCAGCCAGGATTTTCCGCATGAAATTGGTATATTTTTAGGTTATCCGTTAGCGGATATCCAAGGCTTTATTAAAAATAAAGGCAAGAATTGCAAATGCAGCGGTTATTGGAAAGTATATGATGATGTCGAGCATGCCAAGCGTTTGTTTGACGCATATAATAAATGCCGGGACAGGTTGTTGAAGGCTGTAGCTGAAGGCGTACCTTTACATCTGGCAGCGGCTTCTTTTTAAGGAGGTTTTATTATGGAAAAGATTCCTGTTATTTATTGGTCTGGTACCGGTAATACGAAACTGATGGCTGAGGCTGTGGCCGAAGGTATTGGAACTGCTGCAGAGCTCAAAAGCGTTAGCGATATCACTCCTGAACAGGCGGCTGAATATTCAGCATTGGCACTGGGATGCAGTGCTATGGGTGCTGAAGTTCTGGAAGAATATGAGTTTGAACCGTTCTTTACTGCATTAGAACCGTTTTTGCAGGGGAAAAAGGTTGTGATTTTTGGTTCTTATGGCTGGGGCGGAAGTTATATGAGTGATTGGGAACAGCGTATAAAAGCAGCTGGTGCCGAATTGATTGCCCCGGGGCTTTTGGTATTGGGTGCCCCAGATGAAGCGATGGCTGAAAGCTGCCACGAGTTAGGTGCGGCTTTAGCTAAAGCATAACTTTACTTCTCCGTCATAACTACGGTAAGAGCAGACTGTGGTTATGTCCTTTAATATTCCATTTCTCCAAATGCAGATAACCGGGTCCTTTCGGGGATTCCGGTTATCTGCATTTTATTTTAAGTGGATGTTTAATAAACGTCATAAACGAATACAAAATTTATATAATAAAGAGCTTACTTGAAAGCGTATCACAAGTAGCTTATAATAAGGATAAAGGTAAGGAGTTGTTTAAATGGAATCATTGATGAAGATCAACGATCCGATTTTGTTAGCTCTGATAGCAACAGGTTTTACCTGGTTCATGACTGCGCTTGGTGCGGCGATGGTATTTTTCTTTAAAGAGATTAACAAAAGGGTTTTAAATATGATGCTGGGCTTTGCTGCAGGTATTATGGTTGCCTCTTTTTTTTGGTCGTTTTTGGCCCCTGCCATAGAAATGGCGGAAAAAAGCAGTTTGCCTGCCTGGCTTGTTGCTGCTATTGGTTTTTTGAGTGGTGCTGCTTTTTTGTGGCTGGCGGATAGAATACTGCCGCATGCGCATTTCTTTGCAAAAGAAGGGGAAGTAGAGGGGATTCCAACTAATTGGCGTCGTAGCATTTTACTTGTATTCTCAATTACGCTGCATAATATACCTGAAGGTTTGGCGGTTGGCGTTGCTTTTGGAGCAGCGGCGAATAGTATGAGCGAAACAGGATTGCTGGCAGCTGTAGCTGTTGCTTTGGGAATTGGTATTCAAAATTTCCCAGAAGGTGCTGCAGTTTCTATCCCACTTCGGCGCGAAGGTGTTTCTCGGATGAAAAGTTTTATGTATGGCCAGGCTTCCGGGCTGGTAGAACCGATAGCTGGTGTTATTGGTGCGGCGATGGTTACTTCCATGGAGGCTATTTTGCCTTATGCCTTAGCCTTTGCTGCCGGTGCTATGCTGTATGTCGTTGTCGAAGAGTTGATACCGGAGTCTCAAAGTGGTGGAGAACATGAAAGTGCGGACCTTTCGACGATTGGGTTTATTATTGGTTTTGCGATTATGATGATTTTAGACGTAGCTTTAGGTTAAGCGCGGCTGAAGCCGCATTTATAATTAAGTGATAAAATTTTATTAAGGAGTGAGTACAAATGGGCGAAAAGAAGTTCTACATCTGTAAACATTGTGGTAATATGATTGGTATGATCAAAAGCAGCGGCGTAAATGTCGTTTGCTGCGGCGATCCTATGACAGAACTGAAACCTAATACAGTGGAGGCTTCACAGGAAAAACATCTGCCGGTAGTTACTATTGAAGGTAATATTGTAAAAGTAAAAGTTGGCAGTGTTGAGCATCCTATGACAGAGGAACATCATATTGCCTGGATCTATCTGGAGACAGAACAGGGCGGCCAACGGAAGAAACTGGCTGTTGGTTCTAAACCGGAAGCGGAGTTTGCATTGGCTGGCGGCGACAAGGTAGTAGGTGTTTATGAATACTGCAATCTACACGGCTTATGGCTTACAAAAGTTGAATAGAAGTTTGTAATAAAAACAGGACGGATTTTGCCGTCCTGTTTTTATTTTTAAATAATATAATAGACGTAGCTTTATATAGCAGGACTTTTTATAGAACTGATAGAATTAAGTCATATAAGTGATATTAAAGGAGGGACGAGAAATGAGTGAATTCAGTGAAAAAATGGGCATAGAAGTCGGTAATGCTTTTAAGAGTGGTTATAATTGCAGCGAAGCGATAGTTGAAGCTTTTCGCAAATATGCTGGCGTAAATATTGATGATAACGCTTTTCGCCTGGCCTCAGGATTTGGCGGCGGTATTGGCCATGCCCGTAATATTTGCGGCGCTTTAGTCGGTTGCACAATGGTTATCAGTACATTGATCGGACGGAATACTCCTGAAGAAAAACCATTGAAAGAAATTTATCCTGTTACCAAAGAATTTCACGATCGTTTTGAAAAAGAATTTGGATCAACAATGTGTAAAGATCTGATGCCGTACGAATTCAATACTCGTGACCATCTGAAAAACTGTTTGAAACTTACAAATCGTATTGGTAAATTTTTAGCAGAGTTTTTAGAAGAAAAAGGTTTGCTTACAGTATAATAAAGGATTTAGCTCAGTACCGGTTAGGGGTGCTGAGCTATTTTATTAAATAAAATAGCAGGAAAACGTAACCTGGATGTATAATATAAACATATTATGCTGTTTGCCAAGCAGTATTTATTGGAAAAGGTTATGAGGGGGCGTAGCTGGTGATTGTTGGAATCGGTTGTGATCTAACAGAAATTTATAGAGTGAAAAAAGCTCTGACAATAGAAAAGTTTGCGGCAAGAGTTTTTTCTCCTGCTGAACAAGAATATTGTGAAGCCCGTGGCATGCAGAAATTTGCAAGTTACGCGGCAAGGTTTGCGGCTAAAGAAGCTTTGCTGAAAGCTTTGGGAACAGGCTTGAGGGGCGGCAAGCTTATAGATATTGAAGTTTATAATGACTGTATGGGAAAGCCGAGTTTGCGTTTGAGCGGTTATTTTGCTACTCTGGCTGAAGAACGCGGTGTCAAAGAAATATATCTTTCGTTGAGCCATACTAAAGAACTTGCTATGGCCCAGGTTGTATTGGAGGGATAAGGATGAAACTGGTTTTTGCTAAGGAAATGCAGAGTTTAGATCAGCAGTCTGCAGAACAGATCGGCTTGCCGACAATGGTGCTGATGGAAAATGCTGGTAAAGCTGTAGCGGAAACAGCTGCGGATTTTTTAGAAGATTGTTTTGGGAAAAATATTGTTGTTTTTACAGGTAAGGGCAATAATGGCGGTGATGGTTTTGCTGCTGCACGGTGGCTGTCCAATCAGGGAGCGCGGGTAAAGGTTTTTCTTGTATCACCGTGGCAGGAACTTACAGGAGATGCTGCGGCGCAGCTGCGTATTTGCCGGAAGTGTGGTATTGAACTATTTGCACTTAAGGAAGACAGAGGCAGCTGGGATGTAGCGGAAGTTAGTTGCCGCCAGGCTGATTTGGTGATAGATGCTGTTTTAGGAACAGGGTTTAATGGCGTTTTACAGGGGGTACAGCAACGTGTCTGTGGTTTGATGAACAGCATTGCTGTGCCGGTTGTGTCCATTGATGTACCAAGCGGTGTCAGTGCTGATACAGGCAGTGCAGATAAAAATGCTGTGCAGGCAGATATTACAGTTACTATGGCACTTGCCAAACCAGGTTTGTTTTTGTATCCGGCAGCTGAATTAAGCGGAGAAATTATAGTTGCCGATATTGGTATGCCTAAAATACTTTTAGAACGTATGGATAGTAAAAAGTTTTTGTTAACTGAGAATATTGCTTGTGATTTACTGCCGCAGAGAAATGGAAACTGCCATAAGGGTGAAGCGGGAAGGGTAGTTATCACCGCTGGATCACCGGGTTTTACAGGTGCGGCTGCGTTATGCTCGGAAGCGGCTGTTAAGGCAGGTGCTGGTCTGGTAAGTTTGCTGACGCCGCTTTGCAGTCGTGAAGTATTAGCGGTGAAACTGACAGAAATTATGGTCGAAGGTTTGATCGAGCGGATGCCGGGAGCTTTAGGTGGAGGAGCCACTGGTGCAGTGCTGGACAAAGCCGGCAGAGCTGATGTTTTGGCTATAGGTCCTGGTCTTGGTACGTCTGGAAGTACGGTGGAAGTTATTCGGGAAATTCTGCAGTCGGTGGAAGTGCCGGTGATTATCGATGCCGATGCGTTGACTGCATTGCAGGGACATGTTGGTATTTTAAATACCATGAGGGCTCCGAAAGTTTTAACGCCGCATCCGGGAGAGTTGGGAAGGCTGTTGGATTTGGAAGCGGCTGAAGTTGACGCAAGACGCCTGGAATTGGCAGGCAAATATGCTGCTGAGTGGGATGCTGTCCTCGTTTTGAAAGGCGCTCCTACTGTTATAGGCTGTCCTGACGGCAATGTTTATATCAATACTACCGGCAACAGTGCTATGGCTACAGGCGGCAGCGGTGATGTGCTCACAGGAATTATTGCCGGGTTGGCTGCGCAGGGGATTTCTGTACAGGAAGCGGCGTTAGCTGGTGTATATATGCACGGGCTGGCTGGCGATTTGGCCAGTAAAGGGATTATTGGTATGGCAGCAGGAGAAATCAGCCAGTACTTGCCACAGGCCCGCAGAATTATTGAGCAGGGAGAATAAAAGATTTCACTTAAATTTTGCAGATAAAAGTTAGGGTATGTTTACAATACTTACGCTTAAATGATAAAATTAAGTATTAGAGATGAAAGAAAGGGAGATGCCGTTTGCAGAAGAAATTAGTTTTTGTTTTTGCACTTGTAAGCTGTTTGATGTTTAGTTTAACGGCTTTTGCCTCAGAAATAACAGATGTTCGTTGGGGAGTTGATAAAACCAATGTGCTGCGTTTTGTGGTGGACTGTGATAAACCGACAGGTTATAAAATAACTTTTGACGGCAATACGATGCTGATAACTATGGATGCAGATTTAAATAGCAAAGTTGGCCGTGCTCATAAGATAAAGAGCGATATTGCCAATGAAATGCGTTTAGATACGTCGGAAGGTAAAACCGTGCTGAAGGTGCCTCTGCAAAAGGCCATTGGCAGTAAAGATTATAAGGGGTTTACCTTAAAAAAAGATCCTGTTACCAAAAGACCGGACAGAATCGTTATTGATGTTATGGCTAATAAACGTCAGGCATCTGAACCTGCCAAAACAACACCTGCAGGCGGTAAAACTACTACAGATAAAACACCGACACCTGCTGTTAGTAAAACTGCCTATCGTACCAGCGGCGGGTTGAAGGATAAACGAATTACGCTGGACGCAGGACATGGAGGCAGTGATCCGGGAGCAGTTGGGGCAAAAGGCACTAAAGAAAAAGATATTACTTTAAAAATAACGCAGAAAGTTGAAGAACTGCTGAAGAAAAAAGGCGCTAAAGTTACAATGACACGTGTTAAAGATGTTGACGTTTATGGCGTAAATGCTACGGACGCGCAGGAGCTTCAGGCGCGTGTCGATGTAGCTGAAAACAGTGCTGCTGATCTCTTTATCAGTCTGCATATCAATGCTTCTGTCAATAAAAACGTAGGCGGCTTCTCGTCCTATTATTATCCTAAAACAAGCCATGATGCACGTGTAGCTGCGGCCATTCAAAAACGGATGACTAATAATTTTGGTTTGGATGATTTAGGTATACGTCAGGCAAACTTCTACGTCAATAAACGTAGCAGTATGCCGTCGGCATTAATCGAAATGGCATTTATAACTAATGCCAAAGAAGAAAAACTGCTGAACAGCAACTGGTTTCAAAGTAAGCTGGCTAAGGCTATTGCTGATGGTATCGAGGACTATTTTAAATGATGTGGGAGGCCAATATGTTAAAGAAATTTGCAGTAATCTGCACTTTGATGCTCTGCGTGTTAGTTGCAGGCTGCAGTGATGATCAAACTGCTACGGTTATCCCGCAGCCTGAAACTAAACAAACGCAGAATAATAAGAATCAAGAAATTACGGTAACGGTGTATCGTGCACCTGTCAACGGAGAGGAATATCTGTTGCCGGAAAAGGTAACCCGCAAAGCCGGCGCGATGACTGCTCCGGAGATTGCGTTGGATATTTTGGTAAACAGCAGTCCGCAGGATACTGCGAAAATGGTCAGTCTGTTTCCTAAAGGGACAAAAATCAGAACAATGAAGATAGAAGATGGGACTGCTTATGTTGATTTTTCCAAGGAAATAACCAATGTACCGCAGGGATCCTATACTGAACTGATGCTGACAACTGCTATTGTCAACACTCTGACAGAGTTTCCGGAGATAAAAAAAGTGCAGATTTTAGTTGATGGTAAAAAAATTGCGTCCTTGAAAGGACATACTGATATTTTAGATCCTTTGGAACGTAATACTACTTTATTGAAAAAATAAACGGGAGCAGTATCGGCAAAAGTCGGTACTGCTTTTTTGAAATGGGAGTGCTGTTGATGGAGTATTTTTGTGGTAATATTGAAACGATGGAAGCGTTAGGAAAACTTTTGGGAAGGCTTGCTAAAAACGGGGATGTTTTTTGTCTTTGTGGGGAGTTAGGTGCCGGTAAAACTTTGTTGTGTCGTGAAATAGCTATGGCACAGGGGGTTGATGCCAGTGAAATAAACAGTCCAACGTTTTCGATTATGAATGTGTATCATGGTAAAATGGAGATCAGGCATTTTGATTTATACAGGCTGAATACTGTTGAAGAATTGGAAAATATCGGCTATGGGGAATATGTTGGCGGCGAAGGGCTGACTCTTATCGAATGGGCGGATAATTTTTTAGAGGAAATGCCTGAAGAAAGTCTTGATATCTACATAAAAATTGTTCCGGAAGGCCGTTTGATACAATTGCTCCCTAATGGTGAAAGGTATCTGGAATTATGTGAGGAAGTGGAAAAAAATGCTGACTTTAGCCATTGATACGGCAACTAAAGTCTGTGCCGTGGGTTTGTGTCGTGATGGACAAATTTTGGCAGAATATAGGATCAATATGGGCATGACTCACTCTGAGGGGCTTATGCCGCAGCTTGAGCAGCTTTTAACACGGACTAAGATCACTAAAAATGAGATCGATCTTTTAGCAGTCAGTATGGGGCCGGGGTCTTTTACCGGTTTGAGGATTGGCCTGGCATCGGCAGAAGCAATGGCTTATAGCTGGCATAAACCTATCTGCGGGGTCAATACACTGAAAGCGCTTGCCTATAATCTGCCGATAGACGGTTATGTATTATCACCTGTTTTAGACGCACAAAAAGGCAATTTTTATCAGGCGATTTATGAATGGCAGCAGGGGACACTCATAGAGCATCAGGAGATCAAAGTTGTAGATCGCAAGCAGCTTTTGGAAAATATAGCTGTTTTGGGTATGCCTGCTTTATTATTGGGAGAATGCCAGAAAATTGACCTTGCCGATTTGCCTTCATGGTGCCGAAAGGCTCCAGCACATTTATGTTGGCCGCAGGCTGCCTCGGTAGCGCTTTTGGCGGAAGCCGAGTATGATCCTGATAATACCGGTGATATTTTTGGTTTAGAACCTTATTACATTAGAAGATCAGAGGCTGAAGAATTATGGGAAAAACGCCAGCAGGAATAATGATAAGGACTTTGACAGCGGCAGATTTGACTGCTGTCAGCAGCATAGATGAAAAGTCTTTTTTTGATGTCTGGAGCCCAAGTATGTGGCTGGATGAGTTGAATAACAGCTTAACAACATATCTTGTTTTAGAAGATGCTGGGCGTATTCTTGGTTATGCCGGGTTTTGGCTGGTGGCAGGGGAAGCGCAGATAACCAGAGTCGCGGTTGCTGCTGAAGAACGTGAACACGGCTTGGGAACACGCTTGACAGCAGCCCTGATCAATAAGGCATGGGAACTTGGCGCTGTGGCGGTGACTTTGGAAGTGCGTGAGAGCAATATTGCAGCGCAAAAGGTTTATTTGACCTGCGGTTTTGCCAGCGAGGGGATAAGACCAAATTATTATGAAGATAATCATGAAAATGCAATAATCATGTGGTTATATAAGGAGGGTAAGCCTGATGTCTAAAGACGTGTATATTTTGGGCATTGAAAGCAGTTGTGATGAAACTGCGGCTGCCGTAGTCAAAAATGGACGTGAAGTGCTTTCAAATATTATTTCCTCACAGATTGTTATCCATCGAAAATTTGGCGGTGTTGTACCGGAGATAGCTTCGCGTAAACATATTGAAAATATTTTGCCGGTTATTGACGAAGCACTGCGTCAGGCTAATGTGAAGCTGGAAGAAATAGACGCTGTCGCAGTAACTTATGGACCAGGGCTTGTAGGGGCGCTTCTAGTTGGTGTATCGGCTGCCAAAGCGCTGGCTTGGGCTAATGACAAGCCGCTGATTGGTGTCAATCATTTGGAGGGACATGTTTTTGCCAATTTTTTGAATGATAAAGATCTGGAACCTCCTTTTATGGCTTTAGTAGTAAGCGGCGGGCATACGGCGCTGCTAAAGGTAACTGATTATAACAGCTTTGAATTACTGGGACAAACTCGTGACGATGCTGCAGGTGAAGCTTTTGATAAAATTGCACGTGTGATGGGTCTGCAATATCCAGGAGGACCGGAAATAGAAAAATTGGCGGCAGCGGGGAATCCGCAGGCGATCGATTTTCCGCGGGCACTTTTGAAGGAAGATTATCAGTTTAGTTTCAGCGGCTTAAAGTCAGCTGTAATCAATTATCTGCATAACGAACAGCAGGCAGGCCGTGAATTAAATAAAGCCGATGTGGCCGCTTCATTTCAGGAAGCGATTGTAGATGTGCTGGTGCAGAAAAGTGTGCATGCGCTGCAGGAAACCGGTTTGAAAAAAATAGTTCTGGCCGGTGGTGTTTCGGCTAATAAACATTTACAAACAGCGTTAGCTGATGCTGTAGGCGGGATTGGAGCAAGTTTGGTACATCCAACTCCGATTTTATGCACTGATAATGCTGTAATGATAGCTTGCCGTGGTTATTTTATGTATCAGAACGGTGAATATAGTCCTCTGGATTTGAACGCTGTTCCATCGTTAAAATTAGGTTGAACAGTGTCCACTGAAGTAAAAGAACTTGTGGATTTTGTGGATAAAATGCTGAAATATAGCTAAAAAACAGTTCTTGCTGTGCATAAGTCTGTGGATAATGTGGAAAAAACTGTGGATTGATGGGGATAAACAAGGTAATAAGAAACAGGGGAATGAATGATATGCCCAAGAATTTGACTGTAGAACAAAAAAATATTTTATCCTCTATGAAAGTCGGCGCAGCTTTTGCTGCCGATGTTGCTCATGCATGCATAACGATGTATGTTTGGGATGATAACCCCAAATTTCTGTATATTTATCATCAGGAACTGCCAAGAACGCAATTTTTTGGTGAACTGCCTGATAAAACAGGTCGCGAACTGCGCGGTAATGAGGAGCCTTTAGTGCAGCGGGCACTGCAGAGAGGTGTGCCTTTGTCAGGGAAACGTGAGCTGTCGCTGGGGCTTTTCGTCGATTTGCGTGTTTATCCTATTCAAGATAGTAAAGGAAAATGTTTTGCCGTAGTTGCTTTTGATACCAATGAACCGGAAGAACTTTTCATTATGACGGCAGTGGAGTTTTTAAAAAATACCGGCCGACAGATTTTGAGCAGTAATTATTACGGCAGATTGCTGCCTGGCGACGGGTTGATGATTGTTGATAAGGACAAGGTCATTATAGCCGCGAACAGGACGGCCAGACATCTTTTTAAAGTGCAGGGCTTATCTAATTTAGTTGGACGAAGGACAAACAGTTTGCAGATCAACTGGCCTTTGGTTGGTATGGTGCTGAAGACGGGTGTCGCTGAAGGAAAGGAAATAGACATGCAGGGGCTGCTGCTTGCAATGAGGGTGATCCCTGTTACGAACAGGCCTGATACAGCGGCCGCTATTGTTATTCTACAGGATATAACAGAGCTGAAAAAGAAAGATACAGAGCTGCTTATCAAATCTGTAGTTATTCGGGAAATACATCATCGCGTTAAAAACAATTTGCAGACTATCGCCAGCCTGCTGAGGCTGCAGGCACGCAGGGCTCATACAGACGAAACAAAACTGGTATTGCGTGACTGTATTAACAGGGTTACCAGTATCGCTGTTGTACATGAATTTCTTTCACAGCAGGATAGCGGTAAAATTGATGTAGCTGTGGCAGCGCAGGGTATTTATGAAGCCATTATTGCCAGTATGGCAGACCCTAATTTTAAATTGCAGACAAGCTTTAAAGCGGATAATGTTTTACTGCCTTCCGATAAAGCAACAAGCATTGCTTTGGTTCTGAACGAGCTTCTGCAAAATTCACTGGACCATGCTTTTGCCGGCCGCAGCAGCGGCCGGCTTGATGTTGAGTTTTATAAAATCCCCGGAAGTTATTGCTTAAAAATCTGTGATGACGGTAATGGTTTGCCGCCGGGTTTTGTTTTAGATGAGCAAACCAGTTTAGGCCTGAAAATAATAAAAACTATGGTGGAAGCAGATCTTCGCGGTACTTTTACAATAGAAGCCCTGAAACAGGGGACTTGTGCTGTAGTTACCATACCGTCAGAGTTGGAGGGGTCAGAATGAAAAATACTTTGAAAGTTGTTTTAGCTGATGATGAGGCGCTTATTCGTCTTGATATCAGAGAAATGCTGACAGAGGCAGGACATGAAGTTGCAGGTGAAGCCAATAACGGTGAAGATGCAGTTGCCATGACGAGAGCTCTGCAGCCTGACCTTGTGATCATGGATGTGAAAATGCCGCAAATGGATGGGCTTACAGCTTCTAAAATCATTACCGACGAGCATCTGGCTCCGGTACTTTTGCTGACAGCCTACAGTCAACAGGAGATTGTATCGCAGGCAAAAAGTTCGGGTGTATTGGGATATTTAGTGAAGCCGGTTCGTGAAGAACAGTTATTTCCGGCAATGGAGATAGCAATTTCCCGTTTTGAAGAAATCAAAGCCATGGGGGCTGAGCTGGGATTATTAAAAGAAAGTTTGGAAACAAGAAAACTGCTTGACCGGGCTAAAGGAATTTTAATGTCAGCACATGGATTTACGGAACAGGAAGCATATCGAAAAATGCAGCAGTACAGTATGAACAGGCGTATTTCCATTAAGGAGTTGGCTGAAGCGGTAATTGCATCAGCATTAAAAAATAAATAAATATAAAAAATTCACGCAGGAGTAATTGAGAGGCTGCGTGAATTTTTCACTTTTTTGTCAAAAAATTTTACAGGAATTGTCTTGCATTTTTTTAGGAAACGGATATAATAATAAATGTAATTAGCACTCGACAATAATGAGTGCTAACAAAAGAAAAATAAAAAATTTATATAGGCATCTGAAAGGGGACTTGAAAATGTTGAAACCATTAGCAGATCACATCGTTGTAGAACTTACAGTAAAAGAGGAAAAAACTTCCAGCGGTATTTATTTGCCGGATACGGCTTCTAAAGAGAAACCGCAAACTGGTAAGGTCGTTGCCGTAGGCGCAGGTAAAGTGCTGGATAACGGTACTCGTGTCGCTCCTGAAGTTAAAGCTGGCGATGAGGTTGTATTTGCAAAATATTCCGGAACTGAATTTAAATATGACGGTAAAGATTATTTGATCCTCAGCGAACGCGATGTGCTTGCTGTTCTCTAAGTAATGATTTTTTACTAAAAAAGTGAAATATAAAGGAGTGTATTTGAAATGGCAAAGGAAATAAAATTTAATGAAGAAGCTCGCCGTAGTTTAGAACGCGGTGTCAATGCATTAGCAGATGCAGTAAAGGTAACCCTTGGTCCTAAAGGACGTAATGTAGTGCTCGAAAAGAAATTTGGCGCCCCAACTATTACTAACGATGGCGTAACTATTGCCCGTGATATTGAACTTGAAGATCCGTTTGAAAATATGGGTGCGCAGCTTGTAAAAGAAGTTGCTACAAAAACTAACGATGTTGCCGGTGACGGTACTACCACTGCTACTGTTTTGGCACAGGCTATGGTTCGTGAGGGCATGCGCAATGTTGCTGCCGGCGCTAATCCAATGGTGCTGAAAAAAGGTATTCAAAAAGCTGTTGACGTTTTGGTAGAAGAACTGCAGGCTGTTTCTAAAAAGGTTGAGACTAAAGAAGCTAAAGCTCAGGTTGCATCTATTTCCGCAGCTGATGAAGAAATTGGCGGTCTGATTGCTGACGCTATGGAAAAGGTCGGCGACGACGGTGTTATTACTGTTGAAGAATCCAAAACTATGGAAACCTGCTTGGAGACTGTTGAAGGTATGCAATTTGACCGCGGTTATATTTCTCCTTATATGGCAACAGATCCTGATAAAATGGAAGCAGTTCTTAACAACCCGCTCGTACTCATCACAGACCGTAAAATTACTATGATTCAGGATATTATGCCTGTACTTGAAAAAGTCGTCCAAGGCGGCCGGGAATTACTTATTATCGCTGAAGATATTGAAGGCGAAGCTTTGGCCACTTTGGTTGTGAATAAACTTCGCGGTACCTTCAAGGCTGTAGCTGTTAAAGCTCCTGGTTTCGGTGATCGCCGTAAAGCTATGCTGCAGGACATTGCTATTCTTACCGGAGCAACAGTTATCAGCGAAGAAGTTGGACGTAAGCTTGACAGCGCCAGCATGGAAGATTTGGGCAGCGCCAGCCAGGTCCGCGTAACCAAGGAATTGACTACTATCGTTGATGGCGGCGGTAACAAAGAAGAAATTGCAGCACGCGTTGCTCAAATCCGTGCTCAGATCCCTGAAACTACTTCTGAATTTGACAAAGAAAAATTACAAGAGCGTTTGGCTAAACTTGCAGGCGGCGTAGCTGTTATTAAAGTTGGTGCTGCTACTGAAGTTGAGCTTAAAGATAAAAAACTGCGTATTGAAGATGCTTTGAACGCTACTCGTGCAGCAGTTGCTGAGGGTATTGTTGCAGGCGGCGGTACTGCTCTGCTGCAGGTGCAAACTGCTTTAAGCAAAATCAAAGTAACAGGCGACGAAAAAACCGGCGTAGAAATCGTTAAACGCGCTATTGAAGAACCGGTACGTCAAATAGCTTATAATGCCGGATTGGAAGGCGCAGTTATCGTTGATACGATTAAACGTTCCCGCAGAGGTTTTGGTTTTAACGCTTTGACCGAGGAATACGTTGATATGATCGAAGCTGGTATCGTTGATCCTACTAAGGTTACCCGCAGTGCTCTGCAAAATGCAGCCAGCATCGCAGCTATGGTTTTGACTACTGAATCTGTTGTTGCTGATAAGCCTGCAAAAGAAGGCGCTGCTCCTATGGGTGGTATGCCTATGGGTGGCGGAATGCCGGGTATGATGTAATAAATTTACATCTGTACATTGAAAGTCCAAGGCCCCGTACTTATTGTACGGGGCCTTTTGCATTGCAATTTCAGCGTGATTATTGTATGATATTATATTATACATTATTAGTTAAATTATTTTGAGGAGGCTTACAGCAATATGCAAACAGGTAACCATGAAATGATCTTAGTTATCGATTTCGGCGGTCAGTATAACCAATTGATCGCCAGGCGTGTAAGGGAATGCGGCGTTTACTGTGAAATAGTTCCCTATACCTACACTTTAGAACAGATCAAAGCTAAAAACCCTAAAGGGATCATCTTTACAGGCGGGCCTAATAGTGTTTATGGTGATGATACTCCTAAGATCGATCCTGGCGTATTTGAACTAGGCGTGCCTGTACTTGGTATTTGCTATGGACATCAGCTGATGACTCAGACGCTGGGAGGCAGAGTTGAAAGCGCTGATGTGCGTGAGTACGGGAAAACGGCTGTAAAACTCAATAAAAATAATATTCTTTTTAAGGATATCGAAGAGCACAACATTTCCTGGATGAGCCACACTGATTATGTGTCAGAGGTCCCGGAGGGATTTGTAGTAACTGCTGATACAAGTGAATGCCCTGTAGCCGGAATGGCTAATGATTTGCGTAAATTATATGGAGTGCAGTTCCATCCTGAAGTGGAGCATACACCATTTGGACGTAAGATGATTTCTAATTTCCTGTTTGACGTCTGCGGAGTTAAAGGCGACTGGACTATGAGCAGTTTTGCACAGCGTAAAATTGCCGAGATTAAAGAGGCCGTTGGCGATAAAAAAGTTCTCTGTGCATTGTCCGGCGGTGTTGATTCTTCCGTTGCGGCAGTATTAGTACATAAAGCAGTGGGTAAGCAGTTGACCTGTGTTTTTGTAGATCACGGCCTGCTGCGTAAAGATGAAGGCGATCAGGTCGAAACGGTTTTTAAAGAACAATTTGATATGAATCTGATCCGCGTCAATGCAGCGGAGCGCTTTCTTGGCCGGTTGGCAGGTGTGTCTGATCCTGAAACGAAGCGTAAGATCATCGGTGAAGAATTTATTCGTGTTTTTGAAGAAGAATCTAATAAACTGGGCAAGGTAGATTTTCTGGTGCAGGGAACTATTTATCCTGATGTTGTCGAAAGCGGTACCAGTACTTCAGCGACAATCAAAAGCCACCATAATGTTGGCGGCTTGCCGGAGGATATGCGGTTGGCTTTGATTGAACCGCTGCGCGAACTGTTTAAAGACGAAGTTCGTGCTGTCGGAGAAGAATTGGGAATACCTTCTGCCTTAGTCTGGCGTCAGCCATTTCCTGGACCTGGTTTAGCTATCCGTGTGCTAGGGGAAGTTACTCAGGAGAAATTAGAAATAACTCGTGAAGCTGATGCTATCTTTCGAGAAGAAATTGCTAAAGCTGGTTTAGAGCGCAAAATATGGCAGTATTTTGCGTGTCTGCCCAATATCCGTTCTGTAGGCGTTATGGGGGATGGACGGACATATTCGCATACCGTTGCACTGCGTGCTGTAACCAGCAGTGATGGTATGACCTCTGATTGGGCGCATATTCCTTTCAGTGTTCTGGATATTATTTCCAGACGTATTGTCAATGAAGTGCAAGGCGTTAACCGCATTGTTTACGATATTACATCTAAACCGCCTGCAACGATTGAGTGGGAGTGATGAAATGGGATTTAAGAACCTAGTGTTTATGCGGGTTACAAGCAAATTTGTTTAGGATTTGGCAACGATTTGGCAACATTTTAGGTATCACTCACTGAATAAAAGAATACTTCAATAACAGAAAAACCTTACTGATTTTCAGAAATGACAACTGAAAATTGGTAAGGTTTTTTGCGTTCATTTTTTCTTCTTGCGCTTTGTTTCTTTCTTTTCTGCGCTTTCGGCTTCCTTAGCCGTTTCATTGATGAAGTCAAACAATTCTTGCGGAGGAACCTTTGTCCAGATTTGGTGGGTGTCAAGTTCTGGATATTTGTACCGCCACTCGTCATATTCTTCTTTGGTGATTTCGCCCTTTTCCAGTCTGGTGGCTTCTGACTGCCATGCGTGGAACATTTTGAACATGGAAGAATAGGTGGAGTAATCGGACTTATCCAGACGCAGGCAGATTTCCCCGTCAATCTCACCGATTTTCAGCCCGTATATATCTTCCAGCGCAAAAAGGGTGTGCATAAGCCCTATATTTGTATCAATGTCCGGCACTGTTAGGGCATGGGTGCTGATACCGAAAAGGTTCGCCATTTCTTTTACAAGGTCATGCTTCGGCACTCTTGCTTCGGATTCATACTGTGCCATACGGACATCAGAGGTCTTTCCGAGGAAGCCGAGGATTTCGCCCAGTTGCTTTTGCGTCATGCCTTTTCTATTGCGAAAAAATTTGATACGTTTGCCGATTGCCATAATCGAACCTCCGTTTAAGTTGAAGTGAGGTAAAGTCATGCCATCTCGATTACGCTCCGCTTCATCTCGCTGTGGCGGTGCGCCATATACGCCTGTCATAAAACAGTTCAGCGTGTGCAAGCACCCGCCGCCCTGTTTTCTTCCAGCCGTGCATGACTTTACTTAAACAAATTTGTTGAATTTAGTATAGCATGAGGAAATGGAAATAGCAAGAATAACTTAAATAAAAAAAGTTAAGATTCTTTTGAAAACCACTTGACTTAACGGAATTTATTTAGTATTCTATATGCAGGACTTAAACAAAAACAGTTAGAAAGGAGAAAGCAACTGAATGACAGGAAAATCATTTATGACAGTGGAGGAAGTGGCAGCGGAATTGCGTGTGTCGAAGTCAAAAGCCTACCAGATTGTAAGGGAACTGAATACAGAGTTACAAAAACAGGGCTATCTGACCGTGACAGGACGTGTGAATGCTACATTTTTTCATAAAAAGGTCTGTTACAGCGAATAACACAAAAAGATTTTATAAGGCGACAAAAAACGCCGCCTAACAAAATCTATGTTTTGTGTGGAAGGAGAGTGATTACAAGATGGCTGTATACAAGGACAATGTAACTGGAACGTGGAGGGTTATCTATCGTTTCACCAACTGGAAGGGGGAGAGGAAGCAGACACAAAAAAGGGGCTTTGCAACGAAAAGGGAAGCGTTAGCCTGGGAACATGAAGCCATGCTTAAACAGGGGGCAAAGCTGGATATGACTTTCGGCAGTTTCTTTGAAGTGTACGAAGCGGATAAGAAACAGCGTGTCAAGGAAAGCACTTGGGAATCCAAAAGCCATGTAATACGGACAAAGATTTTACCGTACTTTGAAAACCGCAAAATTGCAGAGATTGAAGCAAAGGACGTGATAGCGTGGCAAAATGAACTGATGGCGTACAAGGACGAGAAGGGCAAGCCCTATTCCGCAGATTATTTGAGGACAATACACGCACAGCTTACGGCGATATTCAATCATGCGGTAAACTTTTACAATCTTCCCTACAATCCAGCAAGGAGGGCGGGAACGATTGGGAGCGAAGACGTAAAGGAAATGGACTTCTGGACGAAGGAAGAATATCTGAAATTTTCCGAAGCCATGATGGATAAGCCCCGTTCCTATTATGCGTTTGAAATGCTTTACTGGTGCGGGATGCGTTCCGGTGAACTGCTTGCGCTCACTCCGGCAGATTTCAATTTTGAGAAGCAGACGGTTACAATCAGCAAGACATTTCACCGTTCCAAAGGGCGGGATATTATCACAAGCCCAAAGACAAAGAAAAGTAACCGCACCATCAAAATGCCGCCGTTTCTCTGTGAGGAAATGCAGGAGTACATCAAAATGCTTTATGACATTAAGCCGGACGAAAGGTTATTTACGGTCACAAAATCCTATCTCAATCACGAAATGGAGCGTGGGGCAAAACAGGCAGGTGTAAAGAAGATTCGTGTGCATGATATTCGTCACAGCGCAGTTTCGCTTTTAATCAACATGGGATTTTCGGTACTGGCGATTGGGGAGCGCATGGGGCATGAAGCAGAGAAGATTACATACCGGTATGCCCACTTGTTTCCTACGATTCAGACAGAAATGGCAGAAAGATTGGAAATGGAGCGAATGACAAAGGAGGACTAAAAAATGGATAAGGCACTTGATTATAAAGGAAGATGGCGCAATCATACAGTGGCGTTCCGGGTATCAGACGAAGAAGCAAAACTGTTAAATGATTTAGTAGCATTGTCGGGGCTGACTAAGCAGGACTATATCACCAGGCGGCTCTTGTGCCGGGATGTGGTGGTACAGGGCAATCCGAGGGTGTATAAGGCTCTGAAAAACCAGATGGCGGCAATCCATGAGGAATTGAAGCGTATGGAGAGCATAAGCCCGGACAATGACGAACTGCTCTACACATTACAAGTTATTGCAATTACGTTGGACGGTCTGAAAGGAGAAGATGAATGACAGGAAAAAGAAAAACGACTGCTTCCGTATCATCTGTTGGCGCAGATGGGAAACAGCCGAATATCAAAAAAGACACTGAAATTATAGCAAATGAAACAGCACAAATCAATCTGCAAGCCACAAATAACTGCAAAAGCTCGGAGAAATCCGGGTGCAGTTTGCAGACGGTTTCCATGACAGAATTATATGATACGCTTTACCCGCCGAGGACGCCGGTTGTAGATGGCTTTCTGTATGGCGGCACATATCTTTTCGTAGGTGCGCCAAAGGTGGGAAAATCCTTTTTTATGGGGCAGCTTGCCTATCATATAGCAATGGGGATTCCCCTGTGGGATTATCCCGTCCGTAAAGGAACGGTCTTGTATCTGGCTTTGGAAGATGATTATGCAAGGCTTCAGCGGCGGCTTTCACAAATGTTTGGCATAGAGAGTGCAGACAATCTCTATTTTGCAACACAGGCAAAGACACTGAAGGAAGGCTTGGACGGTGAATTAGAGGAGTTTGTGAAACAGCATACAGACGCAAGACTGATTATCATTGACACACTGCAAAAGGTGAGGGAAGTCGGCGGGGAAACGTTCAGCTACTCGAATGATTATGAGATTGTAACAAAGCTGAAAGCGTTTAGTGACAAGTATGGTATCTGCCTGTTAGTGGTACACCATACCCGCAAGATGGAATCCGGTGACAGCTTTGATATGATTTCCGGCACAAACGGATTGCTTGGGGCGGCTGATGGGGCGTTTATTATGCAGAAGAAAAAACGGACGGACAACACGGCGGTTCTGGATATTGTGGGGCGTGACCAGCCAGACCAGGAACTGACAATCGAGTTTGACCGGGAGCGTTGTATCTGGAAATTTAAAAAGGCAGAAACGGAACTTTGGAAACAGCCGCTTAACCCACTTCTGGAAGCCATTAACGAATTTCTGGCGGAAGGCAGACCAGAGTGGGAAGGAACGGCAACGGAACTTCTGAAACAGTTGCCGGATATGCAGCTATCGGCAAATGTGCTTTCCAGAAAATTAAATGTGGTAAACAGCCAGCTATTAAATGACTATGGTATTTTCTATGACAATAAACGGGGGCATGAGAGAAGAATCATTTTAAAGCGGCTGGAACGGAACGAATAAAAAGCGACGATATGCGTCGGTTGCGACGGTATTTCAGATAGCGGAGCGGTATAGAAAATACCGTCGCTATCGACGCAAACCGACGCAGAAAGGGATATAAAATGAAAAATGTGCAGATACCTTATGATTTGTTTATGGCGTTGCTCCGGTATCATCTGGTGGAAGATGGTTCTTGTGCTGATGAAATCCGGCGAGGACTGGAAAAGAAACTGGATTCTATGGTGCGCCATGAACTGTACGCAAAATATAAGACAGCGCCAACGGAAGAAGAAAGAGAAAAAGCCAGAAAAGAATATCTGGATAAGCGGGGAGTGCCGGACAGCTTCCGCTGGTAGTTTTTCCTTCGGCGATAATTAACAGGGGCGTGACACGCCCCCTGTCTATTAGCTGACAAGGAAAAATGAAGGATTGCCACACGGAATGAAGCGCCGGACAATGTGACACTGACAGCGGCAGTGAAAAGGCTGGAACAGCCGCCCGTCCGTAGGACGGTATGCTATCCGAAGGATAGCTTGCCCCCGGCAGGGCGCAAAACCTGCTTGCAGGTTGCATTTTTGTTGGCGTAGCTGACAAAAGTGCTTTTGCGTTACTTTCGCAGAAAGTAACAAAGGCTATGTGCCGTATCCGGTACTGATTACCCTTAAAGGGGAGAAAGGACAGAGTGATTGAAACGAACAATCAGTTTTACCACAGGGAAAGGCTCGGTCAACCATAACAGCAGAAAATTTCATGCAACTAATATTGACCCGGAACGCAGCCACTTAAATATAGAATATTTCAATGAGAATATCAAGGACGTATATCACGAATTATTTGATGAAGCACTTGCCCGGTACAATGAAAAGCAAACCCGGAATGACCGCCGGATTGATGATTACTATGAAAAAATATTATCCGGCAAACAGGAAAAGCCATTTTATGAGATTATCGTGCAGATAGGCGATAAAGATAATATGGGGGCAAAAACAGAGGACGGACAGCTTGCCGGAAAGATATTGGACGAGTATATGAAAGGATTCCAGAAACGTAACCCAACACTTAAAGTGTTCAGTGCCTATTTACATATGGACGAAGCAACGCCACATCTACATATAGATTTCATTCCTTATGTCACTGGAAGCAAGCGGGGGCTTGAAACGAGGGTATCACTGAAAAAAGCACTGGAGGCACTTGGATTTAAGGGCGGTACAAGAAGTGAAACGGAACGGAATCAATGGTATGCTCATGAGAAGAAACAGCTTTCCGAACTTATGTTGAATCATGGAATCGAATGGGAGAAAAAGGGAACACACGAAAAACATTTGTCTGTATTGGACTTTAAAAAACAGGAACGGTCAAAGGAAGTTGAAGAACTGGAAAAGAAGAAAACGGAATTACAATCAGAAAATCAATCCTATGAAGAAATCAACGAAAATCTAAAAGGGCAGTTAAGTGAATTAGATGATGAAATCCGTTCCATGCAAAATGGCATGGAGAAATCAAAAAAGGAAGCAGAAAGCGCAAGGAAACAGGCGGACAAATACCAGAAGCGTATGCAGGAACTCGCCCCAATGGTGAAGGATATGGAACATATGGCGGCAAAGTTTTCAGACAATCCAGAACAGGTGCTTCCAGAAGCCGGGAGCATAGAAAGCGGAAAGTCATACCGGGAGAAGAAAGCAAAGCCGCTGATGGAGAAGATTGTAAAGGTATTACGTTCTGTTTATGCGTCCTATCTGGACGTTTCCAGAAAGTTTGATAAGCTGCAACTGTCTTATAATCGGACTGTGGAAAAGGCAAATAATCTATCTGACCGTTTCCATGAAATCTATACAGAGAATCAGGAATTAAAAGAAATCGTCCGGGATTATGAATGTGTAAAGGCGGTGCTTGGAAAGGAGAAAGTGTCTGGCATTGTTCAGATGGAGAAACAAAGAGAGCAGGTATTGAAGGAGCAAAAGCGGGCAGAAAGAAGGAAACAGAATCGAGAAGCCCGGTGATAGCCGGAGGGCTGCTTAAAGCCCTCTTGGGTGTCATACAGCGAAGCCTTGCCAGTCTGTCAAGGGCGGCGACAGCCGTTTATTTACCCTTGACAGGCTGGCGGGGCTTTGCTATTTAGCGGAAGATTCATTCTCTCTGATACCTAAATCGCCTTGGAAAATATCAATCATGATTCTTGCGCCTAAGCGGAAGCCGTCAATGAACATTTCTGAAAATTCATAAGGGATTACGTCAAGTTGTTCGTCCATGATTTTAATAAATTGTTTATCAAGCGGCGGCTCTAACTTGCTTAAAGTTTCAATGAAATTTTCATAATGCGTATAGTGACTTTGATGGATTTGGCGGTATTCTTCACTTCTGGGAGAATATTGCTCTGCCGGGAAAATGTTGCCCTCGTACAGTTCTGTCAATATGCTTTTCATAAATGCGTTCCTTTTACTAAAATATAATATTTGACATCTAGTAAATGTCAATTCTTTTACAGTTTAGCATATAATAGAGAAAATGACAATCACTAAATGTCAAATAGGAGAGGGTTTATGTATAAGAATAAGGCGGCTGATGGTGAAAATAATATATGCGGGCAGAAAGTAAAGGAAATCCGGGAACGGCTTCCAGAGAAGACTTCACAGAGGAAGTTGGCGGATATGTTGCAAATGGCGGGGCTGGATATAGATAAAAATGCTGTGCAAAGGATTGAGAGTGGCAAAAGGTTTGTGACGGATATTGAGTTGAAGGTTATTGCAAAGGTGTTGGGGGTGAGTTATCAAGAATTGTTGGATAACTGATAAAAGGTATTTAGATAATAGTTTTGTAAAAGACTGATTTTGTAAGGATATGGACAGCCAAAATGTTATAGTTATTTTAAATCTTTGCTAGTAAAAACGTTTTGAAATACATAAAAAGGCGTGTTTTAGTTCTTTAAATGAATAACAAATTATTAGTTTTGGTTGATTTTACAGGCGGGGCTTAGTATAATATCAGCGTGACAATATTTTGTAACAGAAAATTTGTAAGCTGGATTTGAAGTTAAAAAATAATATATGTTTGTGCAAGGCTTAAATAAATATGGTTAGATTCGTGAAAGACGTATCAGTAATATACAAATAGAGGAATATTAGTATGCACGATTTTTTAGTGAATTTAGTGATTGGAATTGTGGGAGGAATATATTCTAGTATTATTGTATCAAGAATATTTTTAATTAGAGAAGAATATCAAGAACAACTAGAAATTTTGAGGAAATCTTTTTATCATTTAGGTGGAATAACAGCCTTTTTTGATGTAATTGAAATTATTCTTAAAAATATGTTAGATACTTCGGTTGAGGTGCAGAAAGATCCTGATTATTTTAAAACACACAATCTCAAAGATGGGGATAGTACGATTAAAGCATTAAGAAAAGAAATTCTTAATAAAAATATTGAAGAGATTTGTGCAAATGAGACATCTTTGGTTTTAAAAGAAAAAGAATTAATTAGATTGCAACATGAAACATGCAAGGTAGTAAAAAATTTCAAAAGTATTGAAATTTATAAATTTGAAACTATTGATAAATGTAAGCAGGAGATAGATTCTTTAAATGAAAACTTTAAACAGTGTTTTAAAGGAAGAACAAAATCTTTCTTAATTCTTGTTGTTAAAGATAAAATTCTTATTGTTTTGTTTTTTATCTTTTTGTTGATATGTTTTTTGCTGATTGTTATATGATTATATGTGATGGAATGTGGCAACATTTTGGCAACAGAAAATCAGTAAGCAAGAATAAATGATGTAATTGAAGTAAAAAAGGGCGTGTATTTGCATAAAACTTAAACAAATATAGTTAGCAACAACAAAGAACACGCCGAGTGGGAATAAAAAGATACTAAATAAAACCGCAGTCCATTTTTATGAACTGCGGTTTTTATTTGGTGTTTTAGAAATCCAAATATATATATATTTGGATAGTAGATGTTTGTATGAATACACGGGAGAGCATTTGTAGTAACAGCAGTTATTTTTCGGTTGATAGATATCTGGGAAATTATAATGATTAAGCATTTTATGGGAAGATGCTTTGTTATAATAAAAATACATAGTTATTAACTGGATAAAAAATAATACTAAATAATCATTCGATAAAGAATAGAGCCTATTAAAGAAAGAAAAATGTAAAATTATACAAAAATATAAAAACGGACAATAGTGAATAAAAATTAATAATTTTAAAGATTAATATACTTCGGCAGCTTATTTTACAAGACAAATATTTTGTTCTGTAAAATAGGCTGCTTTTTTTATTTAAAATAAGATTTAAATGGTGAATTAAATTGGCTGTTTAAGGAAATGCGGCTTGTTAAGCGGGTAGTTAACGATAGTTGCATTATCTGTAAAAGATTGAT
>OGQC01000327.1_pt1 | contig 28821 bp, 29 predicted proteins | sample 1553081 | NCBI WGS metagenome assembly OGQC01 (sample SAMEA2580267, study PRJEB22360) | human gut metagenome | biome: human gut; feature: human-associated habitat; material: faeces | place: Denmark | collected 2008/2010
CGACACGTTCAAACAAAGGTTTGTTCTTCTGAACAGCTTCATAAACGGCAAATGCAGTACCTACATTCTGAACCACCGCACCTACGTTGATAGGAATAGCAGGAGGAGCAGGAACTTGGCGACCGATCACAGCATCTATCAACTGTTTCTCACCACCTTGCGGATATTTCACCTGCAAAGGAACTACCTCTATACCGGGATATTGAGCAGCCTTTTCAGTCATCAGCTTAATAGCATCCGGTTTATTATTTTCAATGCCGATATATCCTTTAGTCACTTTCGCAGCTTTCATCAGAATACTGACACCCACCAGCACCTCGTCTGCCTTTTCCAGCATCAGACGATGGTCGGCAGTAAGATAAGGCTCACACTCTACAGCATTGATAATAACACATTCCGCCTTGCATCCCGGAGGAGGAGAGAGCTTCACATGAGTGGGAAAACAAGCACCACCCATACCTACCACACCGGCATCTTTTACTTTAGCAACAATTTGCTCGGGCGTTAACGTACACTCTTTCACCAATGTAGAACTGCGATCTATTGATTCTTCCCATTCATCACCGTCTACATCGATAAAGATAGCCGGCTTACGGTAACCGCTTGCATCAATCACGGCATCCACCTTATTCACTTTACCGGATACAGACGAGAAGATGGCTGCTGAAACAAAGCCACCCGCCTCAGCAATCTTCGTACCCACCTTTACCACATCGCCTTTCTTCACGATGGCAGTAGCAGGAGCGCCGATATGCTGCGACAAAGGAAATACCGCCTGCTTAGGAAGCGCAAGGGTCTCGATAGCTTTGCCTGCTGACAATTTATTTTCTGCCGGATGTACTCCACCAATTCTAAATGTCTTCACTGTTATATCTTTTTAATTTTACTTACTTTGAATTTTGATTATGCTTCAGCCTTAGGAGCTTCAGGCGCTTTCGGAGCCTCAGCTTTCGGAACTTCCACCTTTGGAGTTTCCACTTTCGGAGCTTCCACCTTTGGAGTTTCCACTTTCGGAGCTTCCACTTTTGCAGCAGCCGGTTTAGTAGCAGCTTCACCTGCCGGAGCTTCCACCTTCGGTTTACGCGGCGGGAAATTGATGGCCTGGATAGCACCCTTCGGACATTCCTGTTCACACTTGCGGCAAGACTTGCACTTGGCCGGATCAATGTATGCCAGATTGCTCTCCAGTGTAATCGCCTCAAACGGACAGACTTTCACACACTTGCCACAACCGATACAGCTTGCCTTACAAGCTTTGTTGGCCACGGCTCCTTTGTCTTTGTTCACACACATCACCACTACACGACGGTTGTTCTTGCCTTTCGGACGGATTTCAATAATCTTGCGCGGACAAGCTTTGCTGCAAGCGCCACAAGCCGTACATTTTGATTCGTCTACTTCAGGAAGTCCTGTTTCCGGATTCATGTGAATGGCATCAAACTGACAAGCTGATACGCAGTCACCACATCCCAGACAGCCAAAGGTACAACCGGTTTCACCTCCGAAAGTAGAATTGGCTACCACACAAGAACGCACCCCGTCGTACTGAGTCAGCTTCGGACGGTTGGCACATGTTCCGTTACATCTCACTACCGCAACCTTCGGTTCTGAAGCAGCTGCTTCCAGTCCCAAAATACTTGCGACCTTCTCCATTGTAGGCTGACCGCCCACCGGACACATTTTCCCCTCCAGAGAACCAGCTTTTACACAAGCAGCTGCAAAACCGGAACATCCCGGGAAACCACATCCACCGCAATTGGCCTGAGGAAGCACTTCTGCCACCTGAGCAATTCGGGGATCTTCATACACAGCAAATTTCTTAGAAGCCACGTACAAGATAACAGCTGAAATCAAGCCAATGGCACCTAGTGAAATCACTGCAACCAAAATTAAACTCATAATATAAAGTTAGTTTATTAATTATTAATTGATTCCAAAACAAACACAAAAGTACGTCTGAATTTCTCCCGGCAAAAGAAAAGTATCAGATAATAAGGTATAAGCATACACAAAGATGCGATGGAAGAAACGGCCTCATCCCCTCCTGTAAAATACATAGCGACAAAAAGAGAAACGAGCAACACCACAAAAGGAAAAACAAAAGCCCACATTACAGCTTTCATTCCCAGGGATGTCGCTCCGCTTATCATGACCTGGTTCCCTACCTGACAGGGGAGACCAGACTTATTGTATACATCTATCAGTTTCTCCTTCGATTCAGCCGCACTGCAATGCCCTTTTATGCTGCAGGCAGAACAAGCTGACGTCTGTACAATCCTCACCTTCAAGTAAGAACCGTTAATGCTTTCCACAATACCTAGATGTTTTATTTTATCAGTCATTTTTGCAAACCACACTTTACAAATGTGTGGCAAATGTACGATAAATATTGTATTGTTGGTAACGTTAACGAGGAAAATCTGCTTAAAAAAATTAAATTCGTCAAGACAAGTTCAGAAATCCGACAAATTACAGCTCTCCTACTTAATTTACGATGGTGTATCCTGCCTCCAGCAGTGCATTTCGAATAAGTGAAATGTGCTCCGCATTACGCGTTTCCATCACCAGTCTCAGGAAACAGGCTGTCACATTACTATTATTATTGTTACGTTCATGAAGTACTGAAATGATATTCCCTCCCAAACGAGCCACAATAGTAGCTACTCCCATCAGTTCTCCGGGTTTATCATGCAAATCAAGCGTTACAGTATAAGAACGGCCGGACATATCCAATCCACGTCCAATCACACGGCTCAGGATAGTCACATCAATATTTCCTCCGGATACCACGCAAATTGTTTTCTTTCCTGCCACCGGAACCTTATTGAACATGGCAGCTGCCACAGCAACTGCTCCTGCCCCTTCAGCAATCAATTTCTGCTGTTCCATCAGAGCTAAAATAGCCGCACAGATTTCATCTTCCGTCACAGTCACAATACCATCCACATACTTACTGCACAAATCAAAAGTATGCTCTCCCGGTTCCTTTACTGCAATACCATCTGCGATTGTTGACACTGAAGAAAGGCATTCGCGACGTTCATGCTCGATAGACCGCAACATACTCGGAGCCCCTTGTGCCTGCACACCGTATACCTTCACATCAGGTTTTAAAGATTTCAGCGCATAAGCCACACCAGATATAAGTCCACCTCCTCCAATAGGCACTATCACGACTTCTACATCGGGAAGCTGATTCAACAATTCCAGTCCGATTGTTCCCTGTCCGGCAATGACATGTTCATCATCAAAAGGATGAATGAAAGTATATCCTCTTTCCTCTTTAAGCTGCAAAGCCTTCTGGTAAGCGTCATCATAAACACCTGGAACCAGACATACCTCAGCCCCGTAACGCTTGGTTGCCTCTACTTTCGAAATAGGAGCACCTTCCGGAAGACAAATCAACGATTTTATGCCATGCTTCGTAGCACCAAGTGCAACACCCTGCGCATGATTTCCCGCTGAACAAGCAATCACTCCACGAGCCTTTTCTTCCTCTGTCAAGCAAGAAATCTTGTAACATGCACCACGCAACTTAAACGAACCTGTATATTGCAGGTTTTCCGGTTTCAAATATACCTGACTCTCATTATTTATTTGGGGAGCATATATCAAATCCGTTCTTCTTATCACATTTTTCAGAGCAAACGATGCTCGATAAACACAATCCAATGTTAACATAAAGATAGCTTTTAATTATTTTTTCCGCGCAAAAGTACAAAAAAAGTCGAAATTCAGAAGAAACAAATAAGAAAAGGCACCCAAATACAAATCTTGCATGGATGCCTTTTTCTTATAAATCTTCATCTAGAAAAGTAAAATCAATTCCTCTTTCTTTTAACAAATCGCGAATTTTAGCTATGATTTTTTTATAAAGCTTGAAACAAGTCGATTTACTTATACCTCTCTTTTCGCCCGCTTCTCTAAAACTTAAACCTTTAAAGAATAGGTCTATAATCAATTCTCTCTCAAACAAAGAAAGCTCGAAAAGTATTATTTCCCGTATTATCAGATAAACACGCTCAAACTTCAACAAAAACTTAATTTTTAATGAAGAATATCCTGCCGTATGAGCCACTACGGCCTCATTATCAAGTGCAACCATAGTGGGAGCATTTTTCTTTCTGCGATAATAATCATTTACCATATTAATTGTTATCGTCATTGCCCATTGAAAAAAACGTCCTCTTTCATGGTACGACTTATCCAATCCTTCTACCACTTTCAACAATACTTCCTGACGTAAATTGTAGACATCTTCCTGATTACGAACGTGTATTTTAATATACGTTTCCACCATCAATGAACATCTGTAAAAAAGAATTTGTTCTTCCTTATCAGTTTTATCATAAAGATGACGAAACCTCACTTTGTTACTGGGGTAAAGTTTTTCCATATTTAAAATGTTTTTAAGTCCTACCTAACCAAAATTACATTAAAAGAAAAGCAGGATGGTTAATAAAAAATTTTATTACTAAATAAAACCACCATATACCAAAAGAGTCCACCTACTTTTAAAATATCTAGCAAAGCCTTATTCATTTGACAAATATATATATTCTACACAGAATAAACAACAAACTCTCAATTTATTTTTACAATACATTACAATTTGATAAAAATAAAAGAGGCATCAAAAAGAGATTTTTTGTCTTTTTGACGCCTCTTGCAGAGATTCAAAAGCTTAATCAAGCTTAAGAACCGCTAAAAATGCCTTTTGAGGAACTTCAACCGTACCAATTTGCTTCATACGTTTTTTTCCTTTTTTCTGTTTTTCCAAGAGCTTACGCTTACGGCTTACGTCACCTCCATAACATTTAGCCGTCACATCCTTACGGACTGCCTTAATGGTTTCACGCGCAATAATCTTTGCACCGATAGCCGCCTGAATCGCAATTTCAAACTGCTGACGAGGTATCAATTCCTTCAGTTTCTCACACATCCGGCGTCCTAAATCATACGCATTATCAAAGTGAGTCAACGTAGACAAGGCATCAACCGATTCTCCGTTCAACAGAATATCCAGCTTCACCAATTTAGATGGACGGAAACCAGACTGATGATAGTCAAAAGAAGCATATCCCTTGGAAATACTCTTCAACTTATCATAGAAATCTATCACAATTTCACCCAAAGGCATCTTGTAATGCAATTCTACACGATTACCTGAGATATAATCCTGCTTCACCAGTTCTCCGCGCTTACCCAGACACAACGTCATAATCGGACCGATATAGTCTGTTGCCGTAATAATAGAAGCATCAATATAAGGTTCTTCAATATGATCAATCAGCGTCGGATCGGGCATTCCTCCCGGGTTATGCACTTCCTGCACTCCTCCCTGCTTATCGTAAATCATATACGATACGTTAGGAACAGTGGTAATCACATTCATATCAAACTCACGATCCAGTCGTTCCTGCACAATTTCCATGTGAAGCAATCCCAAGAATCCGCAACGGAATCCGAAGCCCAGCGCCAAAGAAGATTCTGGCTGAAAGGTCAGAGACGCATCGTTCAGCTGAAGTTTTTCCAAAGAAGCACGCAAATTCTCATAATCTTCCGCCTCAATCGGGTAAACTCCGGCAAAGACCATCGGCTTTACTTCCTCAAACCCATCGATTGCCTTATCACACGGACGACTGATATGTGTAATGGTATCTCCTACCTTTACCTCTTTAGAAGTTTTGATACCGGAAATAATGTATCCTACATCCCCCGTACGCAACTCTTTCCGAGGAACCATATCCATTTTCAATACACCGACTTCATCGGCATCGTATTCTTTTCCTGTATTGAAGAATTTCACCTTGTCGCCTGTACGAATCACTCCGTTTACTACCTTAAAATATGCAATGATACCACGGAATGAATTGAAGACAGAATCGAAAATCAAAGCCTGCAGCGGTGCATTCTCATCACCAACTGGAGCTGGGATACGTTCTACTACCGCCTTAAGAATATCCTCTACTCCCATACCGGTCTTTCCCGATGCACGAATAATATCTTCACGCTTGCAGCCTAACAAATCAATGATTTCATCTTCTACCTCTTCCGGCATCGCACTGGCCATATCACACTTGTTCATCACCGGAATAATCTCCAGGTCATGTTCCAACGCCATATACAAGTTCGAAATAGTCTGCGCCTGCACACCTTGAGAAGCGTCGACAACCAACAATGCTCCTTCACAAGCTGCAATGGAACGAGACACTTCGTATGAAAAGTCCACGTGTCCCGGAGTGTCAATCAGGTTCAGAATGTATTTTTCACCTTTATAAGTATACTCCATCTGAATGGCATGGCTCTTGATTGTGATTCCACGCTCACGTTCCAAGTCCATATCGTCCAACATCTGTCCCTCTGTGACCTTAATTGTCTGCGTATATTCCAGCAAGCGGTCAGCCAGTGTAGACTTACCGTGGTCAATGTGTGCAATGATGCAAAAATTTCGGATATTCTTCATATATAATATTACAACTTATCAAAATTATTGGGCAAAGATACGCAAAAAATGAGATTTTTATGTATGTTTGCCATTGAAACTAATCATAAAACATAAATAACACGTATGAAAAAAACATGGATTATTGTTATCGCAGTAGTAGCTGTTCTTGTGATTTACTGCGTCAGTTCGTATAATTCTTTAGTCACTCAGGAAGAAACCGTAGGCACTGCATGGAGCAACGTAGAAAACCAATATCAGAGACGCTCAGACCTGATTCCTAACCTGGTCAATACCGTTAAGGGATATGCTGCACACGAAAAAGAAACATTTGATGCAGTGGTATCAGCCAGAGCAAAAGCTACCCAAATGACCATTGATATAGAGGACTTGACTCCTGAAAAAATTGAAGCCTACCAGAAAGCACAAGGAGCTGTGGGCAGTGCATTGAGCCGACTGTTGGCTGTGACGGAAAACTACCCTGAGTTGAAAGCCAATGAAAACTTTAAAGAACTGCAGGCACAGTTGGAAGGAACTGAGAACCGTATCAGCGTAGAACGTCGTAAATTCAACGAAACTGCTCGCGAATACAACACCAGTATCCGCCGTTTCCCTAAAAATATCGTCGCAAGCATATTCGGTTTTGAAAAGCGTCCTTATTTCGAAGCTGAAGAAGGTAGTGAAAAGGCACCTGAAGTGAAGTTCTAACCTACCCTCTTCACAATGAAACGAATATCTTTATTCGGAATACTCTTTTTACTGGCAACTGCCTTCAGCACTTTGCGAGCTGAAGGATACAAGGTAGAAGAGATTCCCATGGTACACCTGCAAGACCGGACACGCTATGTCAGTAATCCTGACGGGGTTCTTAGTGAAGCGGCTGTAGCTGTAATGGATACCACCCTATTTTCTTTGGAACAGAAAACCGGCATCCAGACCGTGGTCGTAGCCGTACGGCAAATAGAAGGCGGTGATTGTTTCGACTTTGCCTACCAATTGGGAGAGAAAAATGGAGTAGGCCAGAAAGGTAAAGACAACGGACTGGTCATTCTGCTGGTCACAGAAGAAAGATGTATCCAATTTGCTACTGGATATGGGCTGGAAGGTATTCTTCCCGATGCCATCTGCAAACGTATCCAAACCCGTTACATGAATCCTTATTTAAGTAAAGGTGACTGGGATTCCGGTATGGTAGCCGGTATTCAGGCCGTACGACAAGTACTGGATAAAAGTTCCGGGGCTCCCACTCCTCCCGAAGGTGAATCAGACGGACTGCTGATTTTTATCATCCTGGGATGCTGCTTTATCCTTGTACCTGCCTTATTATGGTATTCTGCACGCCAACGGAACAAATGTCCGAATTGCCACAAGCATACCCTGCAACAGGTTTCGGTTCGTACCATTTCACGCATAGGCAGCGTACGTACCGAAGAAATCACCTATCTGTGCAGCAACTGCGGACACGTACGTCACACTCACCGAAAAGTCGATGACGACGAATTCCATCACCGGGGAGGAAACGGAGGTCCCTTCTTAGGCGGCCCGTTCTTTGGAGGTGGTTTCGGAAGAGGTGGAGGCGGCTTCAGCGGCGGCAGTTTTGGAGGAGGAAGCTTCGGAGGCGGTGGCGCCGGAAGCAAATTCTAATCACAATCAATTACTATACAACGATGTACAACAACACTTTTGGAAATATCTTCCGTCTCACCAGTTTCGGTGAATCACACGGAAAAGCTATAGGCGGAGTTATCGACGGATTTCCGGCAGGTATCGCCATCGACATGGATTTTATTCAACAGGAACTGGACCGACGCCGTCCCGGACAATCGGCCATCACCACAGCACGAAAAGAAGCCGACCAGGTAGAATTTCTATCCGGAATATATGAAGGGGTATCTACCGGATGTTCCATCGGATTTGTGGTATGGAATACCAACCAACACTCCAACGATTATGACAACATGAAAGACGTATTCCGTCCTTCTCATGCCGACTTTACCTATACACAAAAATACGGTATACGCGACCACCGGGGAGGCGGGCGCTCTTCAGCCCGTGAAACCATCGCCCGTGTCGTAGCCGGCGCCCTTGCTAAACTGGCATTGAGACAACTCGGCGTTCGCATCACGGCTTTCACTTCGCAGGTAGGAGAATTCAAGTTGGATAAAGACTATACCGCATACGATTTGAGTACCATTGAAGATAATCCGGTACGCTGTCCGGATCAGGAACTTGCCAAGCAGATGGCTGACTATATTTACCAGACAAAAGGAGAAGGCGATACCATCGGTGGTGTCATCAGCTGTGTCATACAAGGATGCCCTATCGGATTGGGACAGCCAGTTTTCGGTAAACTTCATGCCGCCTTGGGCAATGCCATGCTTAGCATCAACGCTGTCAAAGGTTTTGAATACGGACAAGGTTTCAGTCACATGGAGATGAAAGGCAGCCAGCAAAACGATATATTCTATCGTGACGAAGACAAAATAGCCTTCCGCACCAACCGCTCAGGAGGTATTCAGGGAGGTATCAGCAACGGCCAGGACATTTATTTCCGCGTAGCCTTCAAGCCGGTAGCTACGGTATTGATGGAACAGCCTACAGTCGACATCCATGGCAACGAAACCATTCTGAAAGCCCGCGGACGTCACGACCCTTGTGTGTTACCTCGCGCAGTCCCCATTGTGGAAGCTATGGCAGCTATGACGATACTCGATTATTATCTGCTTAATAAAACTACACATCTGTAAATAAAAATACCATGGAAATCAAACAATACATCCAAGAAAATGAAGAACGGTTCCTGAACGAACTGTTCAGCCTTATCCGCATTCCCAGCATCAGTGCACTTCCTGCGCATAAGGACGACATGCTGGCCTGCGCGGAACGCTGGCGTCAGCTACTGCTCGAAGCAGGAGCCGATGAAGCAATGGTCATGCCCTCAGAAGGACATCCGTTAGTCTATGCCGAAAAGCGTGTCAGTCCCGATGCTCCTACCGTACTGGTCTATGCACATTATGACGTCATGCCGGCCGAACCGTTGGAATTATGGAAAAGCCAGCCTTTCGAACCGGAAGTTCGTGACGGTCGCATCTGGGCACGCGGTGCCGACGATGATAAAGGACAGTCCATGATTCAAGTCAAGGCATTTGAATACCTCGTACGCGAAGGATTGCTTCGCCACAATGTGAAATTCATTTTTGAAGGAGAAGAAGAAATCGGCTCGCCCAGCCTGAATGCTTTCCTGAAAGCACACAAGGAACTGCTGAAAGCCGATGTGATCTTAGTGTCCGACACCAGTATGTTAGGAGCCGACCTTCCGTCCCTCACTACCGGACTAAGGGGACTGGCTTACTGGGAAATTGAAGTAACCGGCCCGAACCGTGACCTTCACTCCGGGCATTTCGGTGGTGCAGTAGCCAACCCTATCAACGTGCTCTGCGATTTACTTTCAAAAGTCATCGATGCGGACGGACGTATTACCATTCCTCATTTCTACGATGACGTAGAAGAAGTACCGGCTGCCGAGCGCGAAATGATTGCCCAGATTCCGTTCGACGAGAAAAAATACATGGAAGCCATCGGGGTGAAAGCCCTGAAAGGCGAAAAAGGCTATTCCACACTGGAACGCAACAGCTGCCGCCCGTCATTCGATGTATGCGGCATTTGGGGAGGATATATAGGCGAAGGTTCCAAGACCGTATTGCCTTCTAAAGCCTACGCCAAAGTTTCCAGCCGTCTGGTCCCTCACCAGCAGCATGAAAAAATCTCCCAGCTGTTTGTAGACTACCTCACTCAGCAGGCACCCGACTATGTACAAGTGAAAGTCACTCCTCTGCATGGAGGTGAAGGCTATGTGTGCCCAATTGACCATCCGGCTTATCAAGCTGCAGAAAAAGGATTTGAAAAAGCTTTCGGCAAAAAGCCACTGGCTGTACGTCGTGGAGGAAGTATTCCTATCATCAGCGATTTCGAACAGATTCTGGGTATTAAAACCATTCTGATGGGATTTGGACTGGAAAGCGATGCCATCCACTCCCCGAATGAGAACTTCTCACTTGATATTTTCAGAAAAGGAATAGAAGCAGTAGTGGAATTCCACCAGCAATATAATAAATAAAAAATAAAGCCCTCATTTTCCCAGAAGGAATGAGGGCTTTATAGCAACTATCTTTTTTCAGTACATAACAGATACAACCATTCAGTATCTTTTTGCCAGGCATCATTCTCCTGAATAATCTGGAAAAACAATTGCATCTCCTCTGTATCCTTCTCCGAAAGTCCTTCCACGCCTTTCGTCTGCACGTAGCGTGACACTGCAATTAAACGATAAGGATTAGCTATATTCAGATATAACTCACCAGGACTGGCTCCTCTTTTAAAGAACATGGGCAAAAAATATCTTCCATCAAGAAAGAAATCTGCAAGAAGAACCGCACATACTGGGGGTTCCCCAATCAGTTCTGTTTCCACATACCGAGCCTGTTCCTTCGTAAAAATCCAGTCCATACGATTCTGATATTTCCCGGAAATATCATATTTCAAGGTGGCAAACCGCACAAAATCAGACTCTCCGACCCGTTTTACCAGTATATCCAGCGAAGCATCTGCATGGAATATCACCCGCATCATTTCTGTATGTTGAGCCACTCTCTGCCCTATTTTACGCAGCACATCCCGCACCAGTTCCGATTTCTCCCATGTATTCCCGTTCCATTCTATATCGCCTCCTCTCCAAACGAACAAAGACAAGCAATCTTCGCCAAAACGGAAATCATAAGGCGTATCCACTTCAATACTAAAATCATTTATCTGATAATGACAATTCAAGAACAATTTTTTGCCTTTATCATCCGGTACAAAGCGTCCTTCTACCTCCAAGTCATACGGTTTCCGAGAAGACTTCCCGGAAAAAGTGATTCCAGACACGCCCGGAACCACATCTACTACCAAATCAATCTCGTCTGCATTCAAAGAAGAAATTATCAGTTTCAGCTTTGTAGAATCAGAATTTATGGTAGTGAACTTTACTTTCGGGTGAGCCCAGGAGTCTTTACCACCTAATGCTTCTCCGTTCCATTGCAATTCATAATCAGAACTATAAAAACAAGAATCCCCCAATTCCGTTTGTGGGTTTAGTAAGGGCCGTACCTCCTCTCTACTACAAGAAAATAAAAACAACAATATGCCGGCAAGCATAAGAAACAATGATTTTTTCATAAGCCTAGATTTTAGTTTGCCAGTAAATATACACGTTTTTACTCAACTACCTATCCCTGCCTCTGCAGAATTACATATTTATAATATTTCACCTCTTATTCTTCCACTATCAGTTCCAGCAGCACCGGAAGATGATCGCTATATCCTCCGTGATACCGCATTCCTTTATAGGTGCGGAAAGGCGTATCCCCTCCATACACATTATCTTCTTCCAACAAAAAAGGGAAACGTAGAATAGAGACTTTTTCTTTTGAAGTCCTTGTACGGGCATCCGACTGCAACAGACCACCGTTCACCACCATCTGATCCAGTACCCCCCACTCTCCTTTATAGCGATAGGTACCTCCCTGCTGGTTATCCATCAGATTATACAAGGCACGTGATTCCGGCTGTTCAGCCAAAGCAGACACCCGAAGCCCTTCCTGTAACGATTTCCCGTCAGGATAATCATTAAAGTCCCCCATAATAATAAGACGGGGATTCTGCCGTTCAGCCATGACCGAATCAGCAGCCTGACGGATTCTGCGGGCCACCCACAAACGATAGGGATCTGTTTTCTTTGCACCTCCCACACGCGAGGGAAGATGACAGACAAAGACATCCAGCGTATCTCCGCTTACCACACGTCCCGATACATACAGCACATCCCGCGTAGGACGCATACCCAATGAATCTGACGGGATACGAATTTTCTGTGAAGCGAGCAACCGGAACGAGACTGGCTGATACAACAGAGCCACATCGATGCCACGCTCATCGGGCGAGCTGGTCATGACATACTTATAACCTGCCTCACGAAGCGGAGAATAACGGGTCAAACTTTTCAGGCAATAGTCATTTTCCACCTCACACAAGACCACCAAATCAGGCACCTGTTCCTTTCCTGCTGCCAGTATCACCTTTCCAATCTTGTTCACCTTATCCTGAAAGCGACTATACGTCCAGTTCCGTACACTCCCCGGCAAAAACTCTGTATCCTGCTTTAAAGAATCGTGACGGCAGTCAAACAAGTTTTCCACGTTGTACTCCATCACCCGGAACGCATGCTGTGCCTGAGCCGGTGCGGCACTCATGCCGCACACAACCCATAGCAAGTTATAAATTAATTTTTTCATGAACGAGCCGGAATATTTACCAGCACATCCAACAGATGACGCCAGAACTTGTCGACCGTAGGAATCAGCATGCGTTCATCCGGTGAGTGCACGCCACGCAGCGTCGGTCCGAAAGAAACCATATCCAATGACGGATATTTCTCCAGGAACAATCCACATTCCAGTCCGGCATGAATCGCTTTCACTTTCGGTTCCACTCCAAACAGACGTTTGTAGCTTTCTACAGCCACCTTCAGAATAGCAGACGACGGATTCGGTTTCCATCCCGGATAACCGTCACCGGTCACACAAGTAGCTCCACCCAGTTCAAATGCAGAACGTACCATCTGCGACATATCCTTGCGAGAAGAAAGGATAGAACTACGCTGACTGGTCACTACCACAATCTTGCCGTCCCGCATCTTCACCGAAGCCAAGTTAGAAGAAGTCTCCACCAAGCCTTCCATATCCTGACTCATGGCATACACTCCGTGATGCACGGCATATAGTGAATGCAGGAAGCGTGCCATAGCTTCTTTTTCCATCACCTCCGCACAAGGAGTTTCCGACTCCAGTTCCATGGTCAGGTTCGGTTCTGTCACTGCAAATTCATTCTCTACCTCAGCCAGGAATATATTCAATGCCACCCGTACATTTTCTTTATCAGCCATCGGTACGGCACAAACGGCATGGGCTTCTCTCGGAATGGCATTGTGCAAGTTACCTCCGTCAATATGACTCAGACGCAAATCATACTGCTTCATCAAGATTACCAGGAAACGGTCGAGCAACTTGTTGGCATTAGCACGGTTCTTATTGATATCGTCACCAGAGTGTCCGCCGGTCAATCCTTTAACTGCCACACGGAAGAAGAAATAACCTTCAGGAGCTGCTGTCATAGGGCAAGGGAATTCAGCTGTAGTACCAGCACCTCCGGCACAGCCGATAAACAATTCACCTTCATCTTCCGAATCCAGGTTTATCAGAATATCGCCGCTCATGAAACCTTCTTTCAAGGCAAATGCGCCGGTCAGTCCCGTTTCCTCATCTACGGTGAACAAGCACTCCAGCGGTCCATGCTGAATATCATCTGCAGCCAGCACAGCCAGTTCAGTCGCCATACCGATACCGTTGTCAGCACCCAGTGTGGTACCTTTCGCCTTCAGCCATTCCCCGTCAATGTAAGTTTCAATCGGGTCTGTTTCAAAATTATGTACCGTCTGGTTGTTTTTCTCGCATACCATGTCCATGTGCGACTGCAACACCACTTTTTTCAGATTTTCCATACCAGCGGTAGCCGATTTGCTAATCAAGACATTTCCAGCCTCATCCACTTTATATTCCAGCGCATGGGCTTTTGCAAAGTCCACCAGATAATTCCTGATTTTTTCTTCCTTCTTGGAAGGACGCGGCACACGGCAGATTTCTTCAAAATAATGAAAAACCGATGCCGGCTTCAAATCTTTCTTTTCCATAAAAGTATTTCAATAAACGATTAAAAATTAGATGCAAACAAAAGTTAAATACAGCGTTTTTCCTCACATAAAAGGCATTTTTAAAGACAAAACCCTGAGGAATCGTGACAAAAACTATATCTTTGCACCACAAAATTAATAGAAATGCTCAAGACTCTCCTGATAACTTTGTTAATAGTTGCTATCTGCATAGCGCTATTATCGGTGAAAATACTTTTCAAGAAGAATGGACGCTTCCCTAACACACACGTCAGCGGAAGCAAGGCCATGCGGAAAAGAGGCATCGGATGCGTGCAATCGCAAGACCGTGAAGCCCAGCGCATCAATCCCCACGCCATTCCTGAAAGACAGTCGGCAGCAACAGAACAATGAAGCTAATAATTAACTAAAAAACGATATCAATATCATTATGAAAAAAATGAATGTTTTGAAAGGACTCCTGGCTCTTGCCGTAGTATTCCTGTTTGCACAATGCACGGACAACAAGGGAACTTCTACTGAAGCTTCTGCTCCGGCAGTAGCAGGTACAAATATGAAGATTGCCTACGTAGAAGTTGATTCGCTGCTCACTAAATATCGCTACTGGAATGACCTGAACGAACTGATGATTCAGAAGGAAGAAAACATCCGTACGACATTGAATGAAAAAGCAAAAGAACTGGACGGCGAAATGAGAGAATTCCAGCGTAAGTTGGAAAACAACGGTTTTGCCAGCCGCGAACGTGCAGAACAGGAAAACGCACGTCTGTTGCAGAAACAGCGTGACTTGCAGCAGTTGCAGGAAAAGCTTTATGCTGACCTCCAGGCTGAAAACCAGAAGAACAGCTTGCAGCTTCGTGATTCTATCAACTCATTCTTGAAAGTATACAACCAGAAAAAAGGCTACAGCCTGATTATCAGCAACACTCAGTTGGACAACCTGTTGTTTGCAGACAAGTCACTGGATATCACACAGGAAATCGTTGACGGCTTGAACGCACGTTACACTCCTAGCACAAAGAAATAAATACTCATTTGATTTTATCATACTAAAAAGTCCGGCCATTGCGACCGGACTTTTTTATTTCATGCAGAAGTGTTCCTTTACATCTCATTGAGCAATGCATTCATTTCACTTACCATTTTAGCAGGAGACTTCTTATTCGTCTTTATCCAACCTTCCGGAGTAAATTCCGACAGTTTGGCATTCAGCTTCTTCAACTTTCCGTTTGCTCCCTTGGCTGCCAGTTCTTCCCGAAGGATATGAATTTTCTCACAATCCTGCAAACCTTCCACCAGACGCTCGAAACGGATACTGCTACGCGGACCAGGATAGATGCTGTACGTATCACCGGCTGCCCACGTACGGAAACGTGAATCACGCAGCGGGTCCATCGGCCAGCTGTTTACTGCCCAGCGAAGATATCCGTCATATCCTCCAGCCACCGCATGAAGCACCGTCCAGGCTGCTTCAGCAGGTTCAGAGAAAGTAAATGTATTAGGGAAAGCCTCCGTACAGCAAGTATACACCGTACTGATTTGACCTTTCCGTTCACGTTCTGCCTTTACCTCTTCCGGGAACTGATTGCCATAAGGGATACTCAAATAATACAAATCTCCCTGAATCTCCTCATGATAATTACCGGCCAATGTAATCTTGAATTCCGGATCGGCCGCCTTAATCACCTTAATAGCTTCACGCATAGCCTCCATCGGACGTTCGTCCATAGAAATGGCCGTCTTTTCAAACCACCCCTTCTCACGTAAGTGACGAGAGAAATCTTTCAGGAACGTACCCCAGTATTCAGCGTAGGCTTCCTCACCCGGAGCAGCCTTGATAAACTGCACGCGGTTGGTAGCCTGATCAAAATAATCAAAGCTCAACGCCCATGGAATCATCGTATAGCAGCTAATCAAATCCTTGATACCCACTTCGTTCATCATGAATTCCACCCACTTGTCGAACACCGTATAATCATACACCCACGTACCGTCCAGCTTCTTCATCCGGAAAATCATGCTGTCGTAATGGTCTTCCGTCTGTCCGGCCCACGGCTTGTGCATGATGCTGGCAGTAATGGCCCGCTGCCCCACATTTGCCAACATCTTCATGATAGGACGCATGGCATCAAAGTGCTCCTTGCTCCACAACGGCACCTGATAGTAACGCGCCACGGCATACGGATTCTGCCACAAGTCCAGGTGAAACGCCCATTTCTGCGGCTCCGGCAACGTACGGTTCACCACTTCGATTTCAAACGGCAGTTTCATGGCTTCAAAATTCTTTCCAGATACCGTCAGCGTACCTTTATACTTCCCGGGGCGTGTATCAGCAGGCACCCATACATTCAGCCACACGGGCTGCGTACTGCGCGCCTGAACTTCGCGTACCCGCACAATATCAAGCACATCGGCCACCATGGAAGAATCCCATTCCGCCTTGTTCTCACGAGGGCCACAACCCCCACTTCCATCCTTGTTCAATTCATCCGTCATTACATAACGTACAAAATACGTATTCACGGCCGAGGCGGGAATTACCGAAGAACCGTTCTTCAATTCACTGACAGCAATTTCCGCTCCTTCCAGTTCTTTCTGCGTCCAAAGCACAGCCTGTGCATTCACACGCTCTCCTTTCCAAGCCTTCAGCCGGAGCGTACCGGTAGCTTTCACGTCGGGTACATTCAGTTTCTTGTAACGCACATCCGTCGTTCCCCAACAAAACCGAACCGGAGCAGTCATTTTGCTCCACACCTCTTCCCCGTCGTGCGGCTTCGTATCGGTCAATTCTACATAATCTCCCAGTGGAAACTTTTCTGCCTGCTGAGAAAAACAGGCCGGCCCGCATGCAAGCAGCGCCGATAAAAACAACATTTTTTTCATGGTTTATTATTTAGGTTTAGTGTTAACTTAAAAGTCTTTTAGCAATAAAGATAATGATTTTTCGGAGAATAAGGCATCTATTCGCCGAAAAAGTTCGGGGAATAAGACATCTATTCACCGAAAAAAGTACATTGTCTGATAAACATCACAAAATCCCCAACTCCTTCGCTACCCTACATGCCTCAATAGAACTTTTTACCTGAAGCTTGCTCAAAATCTCCTGACGATGCCGGCTGACCGTGTGCACACTGATAGAAAGCTGGCTGGCAATCTCCTTGCTCATCAATCCCTTATCTATCAATCTGAGAATTTGTTTTTCTCTGTCTGACAAGATTTGCGCATCCTCCTGACCGCCTAACTCCATCATTTCTCCGGTAACCGAATGAACTACCCTGCTCTTGCCGGAAAAGCCGAATAACCATGGAGTATACACGCATAATGCCAGCCACAAATCACCACCCACAGAAGAAGGAACATAAAACAACCGGTGCAGCACAAACTGATAGTTTCCCTGCGCATCCTTTATGCGCAACTTATTGGCCAGATAAAAATCAGTCCGCTTTGTCTTGGGCTGACGTCGCACAAAGTGAAAGAAACGAAGCTCCTGCAAATACTTGTCGTGCAAATCATCGGGATGAATCTGCTTCAAAATCTTTTCCTCCCAAATAGAATCTATTTTCTCTTCCGTGCCATTCTCACGATTCCAGCCAAACACCTGAGAAAAGCGCCCATAGTACACGTAACTCACATTCGTATGCATATCACTCAGCACAGATACCGCATTTTCCATTTCCGCATAGCCCATGGCAATTTGCTTGTATTTTTCCAGTTCTGCCACAGGCTGTTGCCCTACCTTGTAAAGCGATTTCTGTTTTGAAAACTCATTGTTCAGTTCATCGACTATATTCATACAAAAATGGTTATTAATAATCATTGCAGATTCTTTTCCGGCATCTTACATTTGCAAAGATAATTTTCCGACGGATTTTATCAGCAAATATATCAAAGGAATCGTAATTAAATTATCAGATATGAAAAAACGACTTATAACAGGTATGGCCCTCTGGGCATCCCTGCAATGCGGAATGGCCCAGTCACTGGAAAAAATGCAATGGTTCAACGAACCCGAACAATGGAAAATAGAAAACCAGGCACTGACCATGTACGTCACCCCGCAGAGTGACTACTGGCGAATTTCACACTATGGTTTTACCGTAGATGATGCTCCGCTTTATTACGCAACTTACGGAGGCGAATTTGAGGTCAAGGTAAAAGTGACCGGAGACTATAAAACACGTTTCGACCAGGCAGGCCTGATGCTGCGCATTGACCACGAGAACTACATCAAGACAGGCATTGAGTTTGTAGACGGGAAATTCAACCTGAGCACCGTAGTTACCCACAAAACCTCCGACTGGAGCGTCATCGCACTGGACAAGCCGATTCCTTACGTATGGATTAAAGCGGTAAGACGACTGGATGCCGTGGAAATATTCTATTCGTTCGACGACAAGGAATATGTCATGATGCGAAATGCCTGGCTTCAGGACAACACTCCCGTACACGTAGGTCTCATGGCAGCCAGCCCCGACGGAAACGGCTTCAATGCTACTTTCGAACATTTCAAAGTGAAACACCTTCCTGACCTTCGGCGACAGGAATGGTTGAAAAAGAATGCGGAATAAGAAACATATCCCACTTCATCAAAAAGGTTGTCTTCATTAATTTCAGCGAAGGCAACCTTCTTTGTTTAAATCAAAACGAAACCGTCTGATTGCTTGGAAAAAACATACCCAATACATACCTTTACACAAAAATAACAATATGGATAAAACGGGAAGTTTGCAAATTGGACATTCTTTTATAAAAGAAAAAGACTTCAAAATCAAATGTAAGGTCACAAACGACCAGCATGTAGAAGTACCGTTTTCGCACCGCCACCTCTTTTATGCAGTTTACTGGATCCACGAAGGTAAAGGGACACATGTCATCGATTTTCAAGAATACGAGATTAAAACCGACAGAATCTTCTTTATTCGACCAGAACAGGTTCACTTTCTGCATCCAGAAGCAAATCTGAACTATTCAGCACTGCAATTTACGGAAGATTTTATAATGCCTTTTTTAGGAAACGCACAAAAAGAAATAGCAGTCTATAAGGATATGGATGATGCGGAAAAAGCACGAATAACAGTACTCTTCCAACAAATACAGTTAGAATCTACTGCTAAACTTCCCAATACTACCCGCCTCATCCAGTCGGAAATCAACACCCTATTACTAGAACTGGAACGAATGTGCGTCTCTCATAACTGCCATTCTACGCTTCCCGACTTGCTTCATAAATATAAAGAACTAATCGAACAGAATTTTATCACAGAACGTCAAGTCCAAAACTATGCCAGCCAATTAAGTATCACTCCCAATTATTTAAATGTGCTGACTAAGAAATATTTGGGTAAATCGGCACTGGATTTAATCAACGAACGTACCCTATTGGAAATCAAGCGAATGCTTTTACGTACGGAGTACGATATTTCCGAAATAGCCTATAAACTCGGATTTAATGAATTATCTTATTTCTCGCGGTTCTTCAAACGGCATACACACATGAGTCCCCTTAAGTTCAGAACCTCAATGAATAAAATGTACCAGGAATGACAGATTTTGTGTAACACTGCTATTCCCTAAGTCCCATACCTTTGCTTTTGAATTAAAAACACAAAGAAAGATATGGAACATTCACACAAACCTGTCAATTCAACAAAATCTCAAAACGAGAAAAAAACTGCATTTGTCGTACTTTTTTCAGCGGCTACGATGGTACTGGAAATCATCTTCGGCCTTTTTTCAAAATCAATGGCTCTGCTTGCCGACGGTATACACATGGGATCGCACGTACTGGCCATCGGACTGAGCTGGGGCGCATATATACTGGTCCGACACCTGGAAAAGAAAGACACACATCAAGTGGATACAGAAAAAGTACTCTCACTCTCTGCATATACAAGCGGAATTTTGCTATTGGTATTCGCTCTTTTTATCCTTGTAGAAGCAGCGGAACGCTTCTTCTCCCCTGCCGTAGAAATCCGTTACACGGAAGCCATGATTGTGGCTGCCATCGGAATGGTGGTAAACATCATCTGCGCCTTTGTGTTGCACGACGCACACGGGCATCAGGATTACAACAGACATTCGGCCTATCTTCATGTATTGGCCGATGCACTAACCAGCTTGGGAGCCATATTCGGCCTCATTTGTGCCATGATATGGAATATCATCTGGATTGACACACTGGTGGCTGTAGTCTGTTCACTTGTCATCATCCGTTGGGCCAAGAACCTGCTTTTTGATACGGGAAAGGCACTGACCTCACAACCCAGTAATTCGTTATGAGACTATCTGAATTGAAAAAAGGAGAAAAGGGGATTATCCTCAGAGTTCATGGGCACAGTTTACTTCGGAAACGTTTATCCGAACTGGGATTTGTTAGTGGTAAAACGATAGAAACGATCCGGTTTGCCCCTTTAGGAGACCCCGTGGTATATAAAATCTTAGATTCAGAAATTAGCATCCGACTAGCTACTGCTTCACTGATTGAAATCACTCTTCCCTAATGACTGAATAAGAAAATTCATCTCTGAAAGTCAATCATCCAGGCATTTCATGTAATATTCATCAATGCCTGGATATCTGTCGGCAAACTTTCTTATATTTTGTTTACACATAAAAATTATTTCGTCATCACTGAAGATAAGTTTATCGGAAAAGTCCTCTTCACTTTCTTCTCTGTTATACAAGACAAGATACTTCTTTTCGTCATCAGAAATGTATCTGCACCAACTTACGCAGTTAAGCCCTCCACCATCTTTTACCAAGTCTGAGATATTGAGCTGTTCAACCAAACATTCAGGATAATATCTTTTTATCTGTGACAATGCTTGTTCATCCTCTTCTTTCCCTAAAGCTGGCAATACAATCAGTTTGCCTACAGTCAGGAAATTTATGTAAGCCCAACTTTCTAAAGCAATTTTCCTGACTTTATAGGAAAGTGTCTCTATCTCAAATTTGCAGGAAAGCCTTTTTACAACCTCATTGGTATATTCCCTATCAAAGTCATGATAATTGGTCATCAGTATGGTATTGTCTGAAATAGGTTTGATTATTCCATCAGAATGGCCGTACTTTTCATTCCTGTCCCAAGGGATAAAGACAACCTCACATTCCATCTGTTTCTCCAGTTGTTTCTTTAGCGAATCTTCATCTATGGATGGATTTTCCACGAACACCTTTTCTGTCATTATTGCCTTATTTCCAACCTTGACGACATTACCACCATCCATAATAAGGGGAGTTTCCTTTATATTCAGTTGCATATCCCGGCATACATTCAGTGAATCTGTAATGTATTTCCGGTTGTTTGCATTCTTCATCAGGTAGTCAGGCTTGTATTCATAGCATAAATATCTCTCTTTATCAAGCTGCAGCGGCATGTAGTCTCTGCACCATACATCCTTAGTGTTGGGTATGATATCATAAGCCACATTATGCTTGTTCAATATCCTTACCAATCCTTTGTATATGTCAGAGTAGTCCTTTTTTAGCCATTCAGAGAAATAGACTGCGTTACATCCATAGTCCGGTATCATAGCTTATCTCATTTAGTTTTATCCTCATTGATAGAGTAACTCCACATTCTTTGACATTGCTTGTAGTTCTTATTTTTTGTTAGCTGTTCCTTTGTCTTTGATGCAGGTATCTTTTCAAAATGATCATACTCAGCCACATTCAATCTGTTTTTCACACAGCGAATCTCTTTTCTTTCATTTTCATTACCGTCAACCCATTGCACACTAAAACCATCGAATACAGAATATTGAGAATACAATGCCTCGTATAGGTAAGTAGATCGTTTTTCCGGGTTAGATTCAGTGTATGCTTTGATGTTTTCTTCACCGTAATTTTCATGCGATTCTTCTATCTTATGACTTTTATCTACCCAGAATTCTCTTATCAAAGCAGAGAAACGAATTGGATTATTGTTCTCTCCCATCCTTTCGAAAGTTAAGTCTATTCCGGAAACGTGGTTATGCAATACCCCTAACGGAAAAACAGATACCTCCTTTTTACCATCATTACTATTTCTATGATAAACAATATAATCTTTAATTTTATCACCTCCTTCCCCTTCTTCATGGTAGTACATTTCCACACAAGTCGGATGCACGGTCACATAGGAAGCACTATTGTTCTTGGAAACTTTAAAATATCCTGATAATATCATTTCAGCTATTGGTTTAAATGCTTCAGATATTTTGCCATTTTTATCATCCTTATCAACTTCACCATTTTCTCTAAGATTGAATTTCGTAATTTCGTTCTTTAATTCCATATTCATTTTCTTCATTAAATTTATTCACCAGATAGTCCAGTGCTTCCCCGTTGACACCGCCCATTGCGTGCCAGAATGAAATCGTTGTTCCCTCCGGAATGTCTGCCTTTTTCTCTGCTGCCATGCAGGTAGTTGGAAGAATTGCGCTGAATACTGTTGCTGCTGTTAATAATACTGCGAGTTTACGCTTCATAACTTACCTCTTTCTTTTCATGTTGTTTGTTTTTGTTTTCTCTATTTCTCAGCCTTTTACGGCACCTGAGAACATACCTCGGATCAGCTGCTTCTGTCCTGCAATGAATATGGAAATGGACGGAAGGATAATCAGTACTACGCCTGCGATCATCAATGTAATAGACTGGGAGTCTACGCTGTCCAGCATACCGATACCGATCTGTACAGTACGCATCTTGTCTGATCCTGTCACAAGTAATGGCCACATGTACATATTCCATGCATTAATAAATGTGTACACTGCCATAGCTCCCATTGCTGATTTTGTCAGCGGCATCAGAATCTGCCAGATAAATCGCAGATTGGAGCAGCCGTCAATCTTCGCTGATTCATACAGCGAAATCGGAAATGCAAGATAAAACTGTCTGAACAGGAATATTCCCATTGCAGATGTGAGATAGGGCACGATCAGTACCTGATAGGAATCCAGCCAGTTCCATCCGCTGACTGTCAGGTAATTGGAAATAATCGTTGCCTCTCCCGGAATCATCATAGTTGCCATCACCAGCATAAACAGCACATTTTTTCCTTTGAAATCCAGAAAGGAAAAGGAAAACGCTGCCAGTGAACAGGAAATGATCTGTCCGAAAGTGATAAGACCTGCTACCAGGAAAGAGTTTACTACAAAACGAACCAGCGGAACCTTCTGCAGTGCCTGTCGGAAATTCTCCAATGTCGGATGTTTGGGCAGGATATTCATATCCAGAGTAAAAAGTTCACCGGATGGCATAAATGCAATACTTACTGCATATAAAAGAGGCAGAAGAACAATTAATGCCACGACAATATTTAAGACAATGTGTCCGGCAGTTCTGGCCACTCTTTTATATTTCTGCTGTGCCAGCATTTTTGCTTTTGCTTCCTGAAACCTCTGGCGTTCCAGGGCCATCTGTTTTTCTTTTTCAGCAGTGATGCTGCCTAACTGTGACATTAATATTTCACTCCTTTTTTCTCAATTTTAAACATTACCAGAGTAAGTACCAGCACGATCAGGAAAAGTACCACTGACTGGGCTGCTGCACTTCCGAAACGATAGTTAAAGAAGGCATCTCTGTAAATGGAATACACGATCAGGTTTGTGGATTCTCCGGGACCACCCTGTGTCAGGATCTTGACCTGTCCGAATGACTGGAATGCCTGAATGATGTTTACCACTAATGTGTAGAACATCATTGGTGCCAGTCCCGGAAGTGTCAGGCGGTAAAATTTCTGAAAGGAACTTGCGCCGTCTACAGAAGCACGTTCGTAAATAGTTTCGTCGATGTTGCTTAAACCTGCTGAAAAATACAGGAAGTTGATTCCACTGTTAAGCCATGCAGTAAGAACTGCTACGCAGATCAGTGCGTATTTCGGATCACTGACCCAGTTGATATCCAGATGAAAAATCTTATTGATGATTCCTACGGATGGATGAAGCATGATCTTGAAGATCATTGCTGCTGAACTGGATGCGATTGCCATTGGCAGTGCATATGCAGTACTGAAAAAACGGATTCCCGGAAATGTTTTGTTGCAGAGGACTGCTGTTGTAAGTCCCAGGATCATACTGACTGCAACTACGATCACAACAAAGATCAGGGTAACTGCCAGACTGTTCCAGAATGAGGATGACTGTAATAATTCTTTGTAGTTGCCAAGTCCTACGAATAGTTTTGCCTGTCCCATCTTATTCGTTTTAAAAAGACTTAAGTATAAAGTCTTAAAAAACGGGTAGAATAAGAAGATTCCAAAGATCAGAAAGCTTGGAAACAGGTATGCGTAGGCACCTGTGTTTTTTAACTTCTTCATGTATTGAACACCTTTCCTGTTTTTATGAGTTTTATATCGAACTTTTGAACAATATCATTGCTTATGAAAACATCCCTTTTCTCAGAGTGATATTCTCCTGAGTTTCCAGATCAAATGCTGAAATGTATGCCATGTCGATCCAGAGTGTTACTTTATCGCCTTTATCAAGCAGACTGTCACCGGAAACTTTTGCACAGCAGTCCTGACCATCGTGATTGAAATGAAGAATTACTTCTGCCCCAAGCAGTTCTCTGGCTGTGACTGTGACTTCCATTTTCCACTCTCCTCTGGTATCTGCTTCTGCGGGTTTTTCCAGAAAATGTTCCGGACGGATTCCGAGTTCAATGTTTCTTCCAACATAGCCCTGACGTTTCAGGATTTTCCATAAGAAATCCGGGATTGGGATGTCTCCGTCGTTCTCTGTACGGAATGTAGGGATTCCTACCTTTTCCATTGCCAGACCTTTGATAAAGTTCATAGATGGAGAACCGATGAATCCTGCAACAAAGCGATTTACTGGGTAAGCATACAGGTTCTGCGGAGTATCTGCCTGCTGTACTGCTCCCTGATTCATCACTACGATCCTGTCTCCCAGAGTCATTGCTTCTGTCTGATCATGAGTGACGTAAATAATGGTGTTCCCAAGTGCTTTGTGAATACCTGCAAGTTCTACTCTCATCTGGGTACGAAGTTTGGCATCCAGATTGGATAATGGCTCATCCATAAGAAGTACTTTCGGCTCACGGATGATAGCATTTCCGATGGCTACTCGCTGACGCTGACCACCTGAAAGATTCTTTGGTCTTTGTTTCAGCAGATTTTCCAGTCCCAGAAGTTCTGCTACATGATGAACCTTTTTATCAATCTCTTTTTTCGGTACTTTTCTTACCTGCAAAGAGAAAGCAATGTTATCGTAAATATTCATCTGTGGATAGAGAGCATAGCTCTGGAAAACCATTGCAAGGTCGCGCTCTTTTCCAGATAGTTGACCAGTTTGTCTCCGATCCATAATTCACCGTCGCTGATATCTTCCAGTCCTGCAATCATTCGAAGTGTGGTTGACTTTCCGCATCCGGACGGACCAACGAAAACTACCAGTTCTCCTTTTTCTATTTCAAGATTAAAATTCTTTACTGCCTGAAAGCCGTTTTCATAGCTTTTGCAGATGTCTCTTAATATGATTTCCGACATTTGATTTCCTTTCCTCTCCTGCTTTTACGATTAATATTTTTCACTGATATTTTTTTGTCGGGCTGCTTTGGCAATACCTTTTCAGTTATCTTTATGAAAAATATCCGGCAAGCTTCCCCAGTGACTGGCACCGGAAACCATTTTTCCATTCTTCTACACTGGCTTCGCCTGTAAGCACCAGACAACTGTCAATGCCTGCCCGTTTCCCGCATTCCATATCTGTATAGATTCTGTCACCGATAAGCAGGGTCTGTTTCGGAGTGCATCCTGTTTCTTCCAGACAGGCATATACCATTCCGGGTGCAGGTTTACCGATGTATTCCGGTTCTCTGCCAACCGATGCCGTAATCATCCGGCAGATGGAACCGCAGTCCGGTATCATTCCGAAATCAATAGGGCAACGCAGATCCGGATTTGTTGCAAACCAGGGAACTTTTGTCTCTGTGAGCTGTTTACAGACCTGAACCAGTTTCTCATAGGTAAGCTCTGTATCATAAGCGCAAAGTACGCAGTCTACATCATCTCCTGCCTGATCTGTGATGTTCAGACCTGCTTTTCGCAGTTCGCTGCAGTAGGTTTCGGTAGCTGCTACCAGAATTTTTTCGTTTCCGTAATATTTCTTCATGAAATCTCTGGCATAAGTTCCGGCAGTGATAAATTCCTCTTCCGTAGTTTCAATTCCCCAGTCATGAAACTGCTCTACATAATCACTGGCTGCTTTAGACGAGTTGTTTGTCAGAAAACGAAAAATTCCACCGTTTTCTTTTACTGTCTGAAGAAAGTCTGCTGCACCCGGAAGAAGTTCACTTCCCAGAGCAACAGTTCCGTCAATATCCAGAAGAAACAGTTTTTTTTCTTTTATCATTGATGCAAGATTGTTCTGCATATTATTGATATTTCTCTCCTCTTTTTTAACTATATTGCTTTTTATTGTCATTGCACTGTCCACCGACCTTTTACTTTTGACCACTGGCATTATTATAAAAACTTTTTGACATCACCAACAATCTTATTTTGGGCAAATAAATGTTAAATGCGCATAAAAAAATCACGACTGTTCGCCGTGATTTTTTTACATTTTGATTTTATTGCTGTTGTCTTAATTATCTGTTTCGCCTTTGTTTCTGCATTATTCATACATTGGATATGAGTTTTTTTCTCATTTTACTTAGATTTTATTTGTTTAATTTACAGAGATTCCGGTCTTTCTATCTCATAGTTGGACCAGTCATCGACTGTAGTAGATGCAGATGTATCTGCGCTGTCCTGATAGGAGCCTACTGTGATTGTGTAGTCACTGTCACCCTCTACATAAGTTGTTCCGTCTGTACCTACGATGGAGACTGTTTTGCCGTCTGCATCTGTGATGGTTCCTGCGTTTGACAGGGATGTGATGATGCTGTCGCCGGTTACTGTCCATGTAGAATCTTTGTCAATTACTACGTTACAATATCCGTCTCCACCGTTTCCTGCGTTGGATTCGTCATTGACAAACGCACCTTCCAGTGTGCTGCCGTTGGTCATGTAGAAATCAAGGTCACTGATGGAATCCCAGATTACATTTCCTTTCATATCCTGGCTGTCTGCTGTGAAATTGCAGTCAGATCCGTTAGCACCGCTCTGGCCCCATCCACGCTGGTTGTTGTTTCCTGTGCACTGCAGGAAGAATTCATTGTCATCATTGTATGTGATGTCTACGTCCTTTAATGTGATAGTACATTCTGTATTTGTTGTATAGAATAAGCCACCATTCTTGGATGTGATCGTTCCACCATCCATCTGGAATGTACTGTTACCTACTTCAGAATCACCGGACATACTCTGATAAAGAATGACTGTCCATGTGGTATCATTCTGTTCATCATCACTCATATTTCCGGTCAGATTGCTGTTATAGAGTCTCAGAGAGTTTAATCCCTCGATGCAGACTGCTTCTGAACCATTTGCTGTCAATTCAGCATTATTGACTGCAATATCTGCTGTACAGTAAACCGCAGGAGAGCCTACCCCGTTAGATGTATAAGTACCTCCGTCCACTACCATTGTTCCACCGCCTCTGTCACTGCGGATTGCCGCGGAGGATTCGCCATTTGTCTCTACATTCAGATCCCAGGCATAGAGCTTGCCGCCACCTGCTGCGTGGATTCCGCCTGAAGTATCCTGCTGTGTGGTGATATCTGTATCTGCTACATATACAGTTCCGTCACCGTATGCAAAGAGTCCTGCACCGCCTTTGCTGTCTGTGGTTACTGTACTGCCTTTGACATATGCAGTTCCGTCTGTGGCAAGAACTGCTGCACCTACACCATAGAAGCTGGAGTTATCACCGCCCTGGCTGTCGGAAGATGTTCTTGAGATTGCGTCATTGCTGAAGGTAACCTCTGCACCATTGGAAACAAGTGCTGCATTTTCGTCTGTTCCTGTAGATTCCAGAGAGGTATCGGAGACTGTTTCATCTGAGCTGTATTCATTTGCTGCATCGTAGCTGTCCACACCGGAAGCCTGACTGCCAGGACCACCCTGTCCACCGCCCATGGACTGGACTGTGATAGTTGCTACGTTTCCGTCATCATCTAATGTGATAGCCACTACGTCGCCCTCTTTGATGTCATCTAATGTAATCTCTTCGGTCTGGCCTGCACCATCTGGTGCCTGGCCGTTACCGTCCGGGGCTTCTCCGTCTGGTTTTTCGCTGTCAGATGCATCTGTCTTTTCTGAATCATCAGTATCTTCCGGTTTTGCATCTGCATTGTCATCGGCATTATCTCCATCCGGTTTCTCTGGCGTTTCTCCGTTATCTCCGTCTGGTTTCTCCGGCGCCTCTCCACCAGGTGCTCCCTGACCACCGCCCATGGACTGTTTCGTAATCACTGTGCTGTCTGTAACTGTGATTTCCTGTTCTTCGCCTGTCAGGTCTAACATAGATGGTGCTTCTCCGTCCGGAGTTCCCTGACCATCACCGTTACCATCTGGAGCTTCGCCTTCTGGTTTTTCCGGAGCTTCTCCGTTCTCTCCGCTCTGAGGCTGTTCACCAGGATGTGCCATTTCTTTTCTGGTTCCTACTGCAATGGTGATTTTTCCATCTTCTACAGATTTTACTTCTCCGAGAATTTCATTTTCGTT
>OGQC01000385.1_pt1 | contig 25875 bp, 43 predicted proteins | sample 1553081 | NCBI WGS metagenome assembly OGQC01 (sample SAMEA2580267, study PRJEB22360) | human gut metagenome | biome: human gut; feature: human-associated habitat; material: faeces | place: Denmark | collected 2008/2010
GAAGAGCGGGACAGCGAGGACTTCTTCTCATTCAGGAAATTCTGCAGGAGCCTTGGAGTGATACGTTTTAATTTATGAGAACCAAAACGGGGGAGAATGTGAGACTTGATTAGGCTTTTATATAACTTTACGGTATTCGTTTTGTAACTTCCCTCTACTTCCAGGACTTCACGAATCCAAAGTAAATAAAAATCTTCCACAGAAATATTGGAAGCCGAATCAAAAGAACCGGCACGATCCGCTTCTGCCTGTGCCTGCCGCCACATCTTATTTGTTTCTGTTTTAGAAATAGAGCCGGCACGCTCAATCTTCTTGCGGTTGCCGGCTTCATCTTTTACTTCTACAGTGTAGTAATATTTATTGCCACGTTTGCGGATATACATAATTAAAAACTCTCTTTTTAATTTTTATAAATTGAGTTGCGGGATGGCAATCCCACCATAAGTGAAATACGAATATCGTCAATCTTTTTATTTAAATCACTTATATCAGCGGCTAAATTATTTAATGATGATTCGTGATCGTCATATTTATATTTTAAATTTTCAATATCAGTAGATAATTTAGATAATTCACGAGAATTATCTAAATAAGAAAACTCTCTTTTTAGATTATAAATTTGCCATTGCTGAAATCCGATAACGATTAACATAAGTAATATAAGAGTGTATAAGGTATTATTTTTTGACAGTAGTTTTTGAAAATGCATAATTGCTCCTTTATTTTGTTTCTTCCCACTGTGAACCATATTTATTATCAGGACCAGAAGATTTAGATGCCCAATATAATAAAAACAAAAGGTAAAACAGGTTTATAACAGCAGCAACATTGTTGTGGGTATAGTTTAAAAAGAATAATACAAGAAGCCAATACCCGGACTTTCCGATATCATGGAGGCGTCTTGTAAAGAGTGCATAGGTAATGATGGTTGTAATTGCATACAAAATCGCAAAAGGGATACCGACTAAGTAATTTGGGTGACGGGAAAAAAGAAGCGTAACAAGGGCTACCCCTACGGATAAGATTTCCATAACAGCCAGCGGAATAAAAAACGTCCAAAATTCACGGCGGGTGCTTCTGCCGTGAAAAGAAAATATATGTTTTTTAAACCGTTGAAAGAGAAGGGGGAAAGGAAGATTTTTTGTAGTTTCCATAAGACAACTCCTTTATATTTTACACATCCATTCGTGATCTTCTAAGGTAGACTGCTGCCCTGCCGCAAAACAATCAAACAGGGAAAGTTCATTCAGTAATTTAGTTGTGTCCTCAATAGTCAAGACTTTTTCATCCCTTATTCCATCTATCATAGAAGGACGATTCCGAAGACAGGTGTGGGAGATGAGAAGAAAAGCAAATTTATTCGCGTTTAATTCTTTTATGCTTTTCTCCTCTTTACCAAGCAAGTGAAATTCCATCCAGTGATAACCGCCGTGGTGGAGAAAGATGTGTCCAAGCTCATGCGCCAAAGCAACATTCCTCTCGTTTGCAGAAAGAGTCCGGTTGATAATAATGCCCTTAAAAAAACCGGCTTTCATATAAGCGGCTTTCATTCCGTACTGTTTATAGAAAAGAGACATATTTACATAATAGACATCGATGCCGAGCAGTTCCGCAAGTTCATTGGGATTGTTCGTTTCGTATTTGCGAATAATATCGATAACGGTAGGAAGCAGTCTTTTCATTTTTTCTTGTTTTTCTCCGCAATTGTTAAAAATATATTTTTGAGAAGTTCTCCATCTTCTTTAGAAATAGGATGATTGACACCATCGAAAAGAATGGTACCGCTTTTTAACATATCCTTTAAATCAGGAGGTGACGGTGAACCGTAAGGTGTAGAGTTTTCCCGAATCAATGTACCAGACATTAAATAAGCTGGAGTGGTGCGTAATGCAACAGCAAGTTTCTCAATTCTATCAGACGGAATACTTGCTATAATTCCACTTTCGTACCGCTGTATTGTTTGCCGGCTAACACCTACAATCTTAGCGACTTCTTCAAGTGTCATTTGAACTTCTTGCCGACGTTTTTTAATGTTTTTACTAAGAGACATCAGACACCTCCAATCATTTTATTAACTTCATTATATGAACAATTTACACACAATGCAATAAAAAAAGGAATTGAAAGTGAAAAAAGTATCTTGACAAGTGATTTTTATGATGGTATATTTGGTACGTAAGAAGTGACAAAAAGAAAGGAGGTTAGAGCAATGGTTGATGTAAATAAATTAAGAGGGATTATTGCGGAACGTGGAAAGTCACAAGCAGATGTGGCAAGAATGCTTGGTATTAATGATAGAACGTTTTACAAAAAGATGAAGAGAAAAGTATTTGATTCAGATGAAATCCTGCAGATGTGCAATTATTTGCGGGTCGATGAAACAAATATGATCTCTATTTTTTTTAAGCAAGATGTCACGTAAGGCGTGACAAATTTGAAAACGAATGGAATAAAAAATGAAAAAAGAAATTATTCAAGATGACACGGACAGGCTGTTATCTGTAGAAGAGGTGGCAGAGCGTTTGCGAACAGGGAAACAGTTCGTCCGCAGCTTGATAAACGCAGGACTTCTTCCTGCATTATCTTTCCGGCGGAACAGGCGCATACGAAAGGTAAGCCTGAATAAATTCCTGGAAGAGTACGACGGCAAAGATTTATATGAAGTGCTGGAGGGAAAGCAATGAAAATGTTAATGGCATTCATCGCCATTGTCTTGGGGGCGGGAATGTATGTGGACGTGGATAAAATCTACAATCGACTTTTCCCGGAAACAAAGATCGTCGAGTATCGGCGAGAAGTCAAACAGGGTGACACGCTCTGGGACATTTGTGGGGAAATTGCCACGGACAAAGAAGACCTGCGAAAATTGGTCTGGCAGGCAAAGAAAGACAACAGGATCCGGGATGTAGGAAACCTGCAGCCGGGAATGTTGATTGTAGTCAGAGTTGAGGAGGCGCGGAATGGATGACAGACAATTTACCGTAACACTGGCTAAAGAAGATTGGAACATAGTGCTGAAGATATTAGAAATATGCAAAGAAACATACCGGTATTTGTGGGGACACGAAATCGAATGCATTATCCGCGAAATAAAGTCAGATTTAGATAGTCAAGGTTTTTAAAAGTAGAGGAGTGAGAAATCAGTGAATGCAGAAGAAGAACTTAGTGTTTTGAAGGAAAAAATAGAAAAGATGAAGGAGACGTATAAGGGCGCGCAAGATTATGAGTATGAAAATTATAAGAAATATAACGAAGAGGGTAATACGGTCGCGGCGAATCGGGCTCTCGGTAAATCCTATGCATTTGAGGCGATATATACGTACATCAAAAACATGTAAAAAGCCGACTGATAATGCGAATATCAATCAGGGAGAGAAAGAAAATAAAAGATCCCGGCGAATTACAGCCCGGGCAGGAAATCATTGTGAAAGTGGAAAGGGTAAACAAATGAAAGAACCAACAATAGAAGGACAGATGATTTATGTAGCCCACCCGTACGGGGGTGAAGAAGAAAATGTAAAGAAAGCAGCCGCGCGGTTAGAAACGCTTCAGGAGGTGTACCCGCACAAAACGTTGTTCTCCCCGCTGCACAATTGGGGTTGGAACGCCTATGCGCCAAACCACCAGGCAAAACCGATGCAGGACTGCCTGACGGTACTGCAAAGGTGTGACGCGATTATCCTGTGCGGGATGTGGCGAAAGAGTATGGGGTGCATGCAGGAATACGCGGCGTCCTGTGTATTGGGGATTCCTGCATTTGAACTTGATACGTTTGGAGTAAGGGAGATCAGGTAATGGCAAGTGAAAGTATATTTACCAGGTTGGGAGCTTCTAATCACGCTAAAGAAGAACGTGAAAAGAATGATTTCTATGCCACGGATAAAAAAGCGGCATATCTACTTCTTGAAAATGAACCGCTGGAAAACATATGGGAATGCGCCTGTGGCGATGGAGAATTGGCAAAAGTTTTTGATGAGGCCGGCGTTTTGGGAAAGGCAAGCGATCTGATTAACCGCGGGTACGGAGAAGCGGGAATAGACTTCCTGAAATATGCGGGGGGGTGGAACGGCGATATAGTAACGAATCCGCCATACAAACACGCAGAGGCCTTTGTGAGACATGCCTATAAAATCATACAACCGGGAAGAAAGGTATGTATGTTCTTGCGGTTATTATTTCTTGAAAGTAAAGGGCGGCAGGCATTATTTGAGGAATGTCCGTTGAAGACGGTCTATGTTTCCAGGAAAAGAATCCCTGCATACAAAAACAACGATCAAAGATTTAAAAGCAGCGCTATCGCATTTTGCTGGTACATATGGGAAAAAGGATATACCGAAGAACCGGTCATTAAGTGGATCAATTAAGGAGAAAAAATGAAAAAAGAAATAGAAAGAATAATGGGCGGCAGGCTTGTATTCGCCTGCAATTACAGAATACGCCGTGTAGCAGGAGTACTCTGCTACAAAAAAGATGTAGATGATCAATATAGACCGTTGACATCGGTAGCGTTAAAAGAATTAATTGTTGCCAACAAGAAATATAGTCGGGCAATAATCGCCGCAAGGAAAGGAGGAGTAGAAATGGAACTTAACGAAAAAAGATATGAAAAATGGGTAGAAAAAGGACTAAAGAAAGCAAGGTCCTACGTAAAAGAACAAGCGGGAAATGATGAGATTACCGATTTACTGAAAAGGTTAATAGAAAATGCTTTCTATGAGGGATATATGGCGGCAAAAGAGGAAAAACTCCATGGCAAGATTTCAATTATCTAAAACAGAGTTCAAGAAACTCTGCGATATGGTCAAGCAACGGGACATAGATCTTGCGGAAACGTACTATGAATGCCTTGGAGAATATCCGCTGCGAAACAACATAGAAATTCACCATCATGTACATGTAGGGAATTTCGGGGCGGATAAGGAAGACAATCTTATTTCTCTGTCATATACAACTCACCGATTCAAACTCCACGGACTCAATGCGGATATAAAAAAACATATGGAGAGAAACATTGAAAAGTATCTGTACAGTCCAGAAGTAAAAGTATGGAGAGAGACACACAGAGAAGAACTGGAAGCGATATACCAAACCGAAGAAGAATATCGAATAAAAACATTACAGAAAAAACACAAAGTAAAGAAGAGATACCCATGGGCAAAATACTGACACTTTCCGGCGGGAAAGAAATAGAGGTCTATACAAATACACATTGTCCGCTCTGTGGGAAAGAAACCTATCAGACGGTATGCTGTCATTTTTATGAAGCGAACGTTTGTTACAAGCACTACGGGGAATGCAGGAATTTCAGAAAAGAATTTCAACAGTGTGTATATAAACCGCTGCCGAAAGAAATTAGAAGATTTTGCAAAGAAAAAACGACCGGGAAGTGAGAGTCCCGATCGCCGTGCCGAAGCAACAAATTAATCTATATAAATTATGGTGCATGGCACGGAAAAAGTCAAGAAAATAAGGGGCGGGAACGCCTCTTTGAGACCTTGATATTCCTATTATTTTAACGACAATAGAAAATAATCGATGGAGAAAATATCGTGCCGTACATGAAAGAGATTTTCCGTTTTCCAGGCGGAATGGAAATAAAAAAATATCACACCTGGCGGCTGGGTGGAAAGAAAATAAGAAACCCGAACGAAAGCGAAACGGAATCCGCCGTACAAAAAGGAAACGCCAGGCGGGCAAAAGAAAAATTATACAGAATCATTCTCACAAATTTCCAAAGGGATGACTGGAGGTTGGATCTCACGTACAGAGATCCGCCGCCTGATCCGGAAGAAGCTCAAAGCAGAATCAGGAAATTCCTAAGAAACCTGAAAAACCTGTACAGGAAATTCCAAGAGGAATTGAAGTATATCTATGTAACTGAATATAAGGGTCACAGAATCCACCACCACCTTCTGATCAATGCATCAATGAAAATCCAAAGAAAAGACATAAGAGAGAAATGGCCATGGGGAGAACTGAACTATAGATCATTTCGGTACTTTGATGGAACGCCGGAAGACTGCAAACGGTTAGCAGAATACCTCTGTAAAGAAACGGACGAAACTATAAGAGAGCCTGGAGCGGTACAGAAAAAAAGATGGAATGCCAGCCGCAATCTGAAACGTCCCAAGGTTACAAAACATAAAATCTACTCCAGGCATTGGAAAGAAAATCCAAGTACCCCCAAAGGATACCGGATAGAAAAAGTGGAAAATGGGTATACACAGGAGGGGTACCCGTACCAATACTACAGAATGACGAGGGAGGTGCAGCAGAAAAAGAAAACCGTTTTCAAATGGTGCAAAGTGAAAGGAGAAAAATATGGAAATCAAAAAAATAACCACGGAAGTAGGAATAGGGTACATCAGCGGAGCGGAAGAAAATCAGATAAGAAGTCTGGAGCCGGCAAGAAAGGAATTTTATGAAGCGTTTATTAAATTCTCCGAATCATTATCGGAATTGGGAGACGCGAATCTTTTGAAAAAGCATGTAGGTTTTGTGGTAAACAAGATTGTAATTGGCTATAAAGACGGAGAGAAAAAATCTTATACGGTATACGGATTCGTAAAAGTAGAAGACTATCCGCTGAATATTAAATTTACTACCGGCGGCATACCATACGGAATATTTGAGAAATTGGATGAATGTTTAGAAATACTCATAGAAGAAGCGAAAAAGTACATATCAGGAGATCGTGCACAAGGGAATTTATTTAAGGAGGCAGAAAGTGAAATGGACAATGGGTAAATGTACCGCGGTATTTAGTGCGATGACAGAAGAAGAACTGGAAATCATAGATCGAGTACATGAAAACGAAAACGAACTGTCAGAGATTCAACTTTTGAACAAAGTGAATCAGTGTCTTCTTTCAAAAAAAGACAGAAAAGAAAACCTCATGGAAGCTGCCGTGTTGATTATAGAGGCGGCGAACAAGGAGGGAAAATGAAAAGTTATAAAGAAATAAATACTAAATTCTTCAATTTACATTTTTCCGTTCCAGGAAAAGACGGGAAATATAAACCTGAAGGAATGTTCTATTGTGCCTATGAAGATGATTACGAAAATAGACTTGTTCATCTTGCTATAGACAGTCGCAAGGGAAATCTACTTGTGTATGAATGTATGGATAAAGAAGAAGCGGAAAGATGGCTGGAAGAATGGATGAACGAGGTGTAAATATGAATACAGTACAAATAACAGGAAACCTTGCGAAAGATCCTGTGATCAGGGCAACAAAAACGGGGAAAGCCGTGGCGTCATTTTCCGTAGGCGTAAGTAAGAAAATTACAAAAGCGAACGGGGATACGTTAGATTTAACAGATTGGGTCAATGTAACCGCCTGGGGAAAACTTGCAGAAGCGGTAGGAAATGAACTCACAAAAGGAAGCTGTGTCTTCATCGAAGGGCGGTACTCTACAAGATCATATGACACGCCGGACGGACAAAGACGGTATGTAACAGAAGTGGTAGCAAATATGATTGCAAAACCAATCGGAAGTAATCAACAATCAATGAATGCAGGCTTTTCCGGCGGAACATCTGTAACGCAATTTTCCGCACCAGTGAAATTTGAAGACATGGGGACAGTAAGCAAAGAATATGCCCCGCCTGAATACGAGCAGGGAGAAATCCCGTTTTAAAGGAGGACGAAATGGATAAGTTAATTGACGTAGCGAGTGTAGTGATATTTATCAGCATGATCATGTATGCCGCAATTAAACTTGACGAAGCGGCAAGAAAACTACGTGATGAAGAAGAGCGGATTTACAAAGAAAGGAAACTGAAATGAGAAGAGGTTTTGAAAAAGTAAGCGGATATGAATATGTAAACTTTCCACAGAGAAAGACAAAGCAATCAGCGGGGTATGACATTGAAAGTGCTGTTAATGTTGTAATCACACCTGGCGAAATAAAATTGATTCCAACAGGATTAAAAGCATATATGTGTGAAAATGAATGGCTGGGAATCTATATAAGATCAAGTATTGCGGTTAAGCATGGAATTGTTTTGGCAAACAATGTGGCGGTAATTGATTCAGACTACTACAACAATCCGGACAACGAAGGACATATCATGTTGCCAATTAGAAATGTATCAGGAATGCCTTATACAGTAAAAAAAGGAGACAGAATCGCACAAGGAATATTTCATCGATATTACAAGGTGGATGGCGATAAAACAGATGGAAGTAGAATTGGCGGTATTGGAAGTACGGGTAAATAGATCTGAAAAGGAGCAGAACATGACTTTAGAGAAGGCACTCGTAATTTTAGAAAAACTTGGAGATGGATTGAGTAATGGTAATTACTGGATTACAAGCGATTGGATAAACGTTGATGAAGACGAAGAAGAAAAATTAAATAACGATACTATCGTAGCTTTGGATGTAGTCATCAAAGAAATGAAACTGGGATCAAAAAAATAGAAGAATTGAAAAAACAAGACGTGATGATCATTGGAGGGAGAGAATGAATTACATAAAAAAAGTAGCGGAACTCTTGAATGTAGAAGTAGGAGAACACTTCACGATTCATTTCAAGAAAGAAAAAAGACAGATAAAAAACTTCTACCTCAACGAAGAAAAAGGACTGATGATAAAAACAGGCGGAAGTGACGTAAAAGCCAACAGCAGCTTTGTAGAGGGAATACTTACCGGAACATTGGAAATAAAAAGGACAAGGAAGAAATGAAAATACTTGATGCATGCTGCGGTGGGAAAATGTTCTGGTACGAAAAAGATCTTCCGATGGTAACATTCCAGGACATCCGTGCCGGGATAAAAGAATATTCCGGCGGAAGAAAAATAAGGATAGAACCGAACCATATTGGAAACGTCACGGATCTGGATTTTGAAGATGAAACATTCGACCTTGTCATATTCGATCCGCCGCATATGATCCGCGCAGGAAAAACATCCTGGCTGAATATAAAGTATGGGAAGTTACCTGAGAACTGGGAAACATTCTTCAAAAATGCATTTTCGGAAATATTCAGGGTGCTGAAAGAAAACGGGGTATTAATCTTTAAATGGAACGAAACACAACTCAAATTTGGCGAAGTGATAAAGCATTCGCCGTATAGACCGATGCTTGGAGACCAGAGAGGACAAACGAGATGGACAGTATTTGTGAAAAACACAGCATTACATCACCACAAGGAAGAAATCTACTGTTAAAAAAGCTTTTATACGAAGAAGGATATAGATTCATAGTAAAGTACGAACTGTTGGGAGAGGTCTATTTATGTATAGATTTTCCACCACCAAAACAACCCTTTGTGGAAATAGAAGAATTAAAAGATTTGGATAATGTTTGTTTAGCAGAAAAAGATGGAGAATTATTTGTGGTGAAGGGAGAGAAAGTATGAAACAAGAAAAAGAAGAATGGGTAGTGTCACTGGATGGAGAAAATTATAACGGATATATGACATACCCGACAAAGAAAGCAGCTATTGAAGCTGGACGGAAGGAATTTGCGAGTGTAAAAAAATGTCAATATTCAGAAGTTTTTGATGGATATATAGGTGATGATAAGTTTTTCTATGTTGCGCTACTTTCGAGGCCAGAACCAACAGCAAACGTTGATAATATTATTATAGATGTAGCGTGCAACGCAGATGTTGTTTATGGCGAATATCGCTTTGATTTTTTAGAAAATGTCACAGAAGAACAAAGAGAAGAGCTTGAAAAAGAAATCAACAAAGTTGTTCAGCGCTGGCTTGATAAATACGAATTGAGAGATTACGGATTTTTAGTTGAAAATGTGGAGCAGGTGAAAGCATGAAAACACTAAAAGAAGAAGTAATGGAATTGCTGATGAAGAGAATCGGAGTAGTAGAGAATGAGGAATTTGAAGGAAGGAGTATAAATGGGAAATGTTATACTTTTAAATTTGCTTATGGAGAACTGCTTATAAAATATAATGACAAATGGCATAATACGATGTTAGGTGGTTTTATTGAAGATTTTGAAGATTATGAATTTGAGAGAATTCATTAGGAGAGAAAAAATGACAATCAGACAATTCTTTTATAATTTGAAAGAAGTACAGCCGGTCAAAGTGGAATTGGCGGAAAATGAATATAGAAAACTCGAAGAACAGGTAAACGGAGCCTTACCGGCGGAGCACATTTCCGGCGGTTCAAATTCAATACAAACCGTTCCGCCAGTGCTTATCCAATACGAAACAGCAAAAGAAAACTATGAACGGGAAAAAAAGAAATATGAAAAAATGCTGAAAAAGGCAGAGATATACATAGAAGAATTGAAAAATCCGATACGACACACAATCATGCGACAGCGGTACCTGCTCAATTGGGCGTGGCATACAATTGAAGTCACGAATAACTTCAAATACTACCGGACGATGATGAGAATACACAAATCGGCATTAGACGAATTAACCAAAAAGCACAAAGAGGTGAGTTTCTGATGTGTATAGGACGTTCGGGAGAAGATATTGCAGTAAAAATTATGTTAAGAGATTATAGAATCAGATCAATTGCAAAATGCCCATATTGTGGAAGTTATATGGGCATGACATACAATAAAGAATTCATGAATAAACTTATGAGATTCAAATGTAACCATTGCGGATTCGAACAAGATGACTGGTATCTGGATGCCGAAAGGGCGTATGATAATTTGAAGAAAATGTGATATGGTTTGAAAATTAGAAAAAGGAACAGGGAGAAATCCTTGCTCTTTTTTGAAAAAGCTAAGGAGCGAATCGTGATTGATATAAAAAATTCGGCACCGATGAAGATGCTGAAAAAATACAACTACCTCTATCCGCCCGCATGGAAATTTGCAGAAGACATAGCGGCGGATAGAGAGTATAAAGATAAGTGGCCGCATGAGTATGTTTTTATTCCGATTGAGGCGGGACTTGAATTAGCGCTGGATCGAAACCTGCATAAGGAACAGATGGAAAACATAGCGGACGCCGTGGCAATAACATGCTTAGCGGCGTGGCGTAAAACAAAGTTAATCTACGACTTTGACGCCACATTGACTGAGGAGTTATACAAACAAGCTAAAGTGAATATAGAACTTGATACGAGTATGCTTGCCATTCCTGCATACTCAATATATATCCGTCCGAACGATGGGGCGGAATACGATGGATTTTTCGTATTTTTTGATTATGATCGTGGGCATTTTGAGTTCAGGATTCTTGTTGTAAACAAAAAAGGGAATGTAATCCTTCCGATCTATTTAATTCTTCCGGAATCAGGGAGTGAATCAATAGATAAAATCATAGAAAACATGGTAAAACAATTTGACGAAGTAGATTTACCGGCGGTAGAGAATGAAGACGAAGAAATAAATGGAGAAGTATTGCGGTCGTTTTATAAAAACAGCAAACGAACAATCAGCCGATGGCTAAACCTTGTTTTGTACCTGTCCGCTGTAAATGCGGATATAAAACACGAAAAAAGACACTTTTTCCGGCGGTCAAGAAAGATAAAAGACATTCCGCGCGAAGTAGAACTGCTTAACGTGGGTGAAACGGTAGGCGTAAAAATCAGAGAACTTAGACAATCTGTGCAACACGAAAGCGCACCGCCGCAGGGTGAATATCATAAATCCCCGGCGATGCACATAAGAAGGGCTCATTGGCACACATTTTTATACGGAGAAAAGAAAGGGAAACGCAGGCTAAAATGGCTGCCGCCGATTATTGTTAATGACTCCGGGAAAGATTTTGTGACAATTACAAACGTAAAAAAGAAATAACTGTCACATTGTGTCACTACATGTCACTTGCGGTCATGCGTGACAAGGTGATAAATTAAAGTTGAATAAGTATGAAAAAACATTATGATACCGTCCGAAAGGGCGGTTTTGTATTTCCGGCGGCACTCATTGTGAGTGCCTTTTTTGATGAAAGGAGGCTGCTGTGGCAAAAGGAAAATTTGAATATTGGCGCACAAAAGATGGACTTTTGCAGATAGCAGCCTGGGCAAGAAACGGACTCATAGATGAGCAGATTGCTCACAACATGGGCATTCGCAGAAGCACCCTTTCAGAGTGGAAAAAGAGATTCTCGGACATAGCAGACGCCCTAAAAAAAAATAAAAACATAGTAGACATAGAAGTAGAAAATGCACTCTATAAAAGGGCCGTGGGCTATGAATTCGAAGAAACAACAATAGAAATAGATGACGAAGGCAAGAAAAAAGTAAAAAAAACAACAAAACAGATGGCGCCGGAAACACTGGCAATCATCTTCTTTCTGAAAAATAGAAAACCCGAAGACTGGCGGGATAAAAGAGAAGTCGAAGTCAAAGGAGAAATAAGCATGACAAACGCTTTGAAAGCGGCACGGGAGCGCGTAATAAAAAATGAATGAAATCATTGAACTTGTCGAAGCCTTAGGTGAATACACACACGACCCCTTAAAATTTGTCTACTTTGCTTTTCCATGGGGAGAACCAGGGCCGCTGGAAAAAATGAACGGTCCCGAAGAGTGGCAGAAAGACATACTGAAAGACATAAGAGACGGCGTGAAAATCAAAGACAACGTTGTCAGAGAAGCCGTGGCGTCAGGACACGGGATAGGAAAAAGTACGTTAGTCGCATGGCTTATCCTCTGGGCAATATCAACACACGAAAACACCAGGGGAGTTGTCACCGCAAACACCGAAACACAGCTCCGAACCAAAACCTGGCCGGAACTCATAAAATGGTACAACCTATTTATCGGGCGGCCTTTGTTCACAGCTACAGCCACCGCCATATTCGCAAACGAACCGGGAAAAGAAAAGAACTGGCGCATAGACGCCATCCCGTGGAGTGATAACAACACCGAAGCCTTTGCAGGCTTGCATAACCAAGGGAATAGAATACTTTTACTCTTTGACGAAGCCTCTGCCATATCCAATCAGATATGGGAAGTAGCCGAAGGCGCTATGACAGATAAAGATACAGAAATCATATGGTGTGCATTTGGGAACCCAACAAGAAACACGGGTAGATTTTACGACTGCTTTCATAAATTCAGAAACTTATGGAATCAGAAACAAGTAGACTCAAGAAGCGTTTCATTCTCAAACAAAGGACTCATACGACAATGGATAAACACCTGGGGAGAAGACAGCGACTTTGTAAGAATCAGAGTCAAAGGACAATTCCCGAACGCAAGCTCACTACAGCTTATTTCCACAGAACTGGCGGAAAAAGCGCGGGGAAGAAACCTGTTGCCTGAACAATTTAATTTTGCCCCGGTCATTATAGGGGTAGACCCCGCATGGATGGGAGATGACGCCACCGCCATATGGCTAAGACAAGGCTTAATGGCAAAACGTCTTAAGAAAATACAAAAAAACAACAACGATATAGCCGTAGCCAACTTGATAGCCAGATACCAAGACGAATACAAAGCCGATGCGGTCAATATAGACATGGGCTATGGCACAGGAATCTATTCGGCAGGGGAAACCATGGGACGGCACTGGAACCTAATCCCATTCAGCGGAGAATCTCCCGATATGGCATGTAAAAACATGCGGGCGTATATGTGGGACCAGATGAGAAAATGGCTTGCGAACGGCGGGGCATATCCCGATGATCAGCAGATGCAGGACGATCTGACAGGAGTAGAAATCAAACCGACAGAAGACGGGAAACTCCAGCTGCAGTCAAAAGAATATATGAAACAGAAAGGCATTCCATCCCCTAACGATGCGGATGCCTTAGCTTTGACATTCGCCGTTCCGGTGATCAGGGCACCCAACAAGAAAAGAGTCAATACAAAATATCAATTATTTACTTAAAGGAGGTACTTAAATGTGTTCAGCATTATTCGGGGGAAAACAAAGCGTAAGCACTCCGGAAATTAAACAAGTAGCGCCGTCTGCAACCACAATTACCAATGCAGACATTGACGCCGGCGGAACCGCCGATACCGAAGCCGCTAAAAAAAGAAAACAGAAACAAGGATATGCGGCAACAAGACTGGCGGACGTTGCACCGACCAATACAAAATCAACATTGGGGTAAAAAATGGAGAGACTATCAATAACAGCCGCTGCCCTGCCGGCGGACCAGCCGACAATCCGAGCGCCGGATAAACAAAGCGTACTGCATCGTGTAAAAGCCATGCGGGAGTACCGGCGGGACTATGAAGAACGATGGAAAGATATAAGAGATCACCAACTTCCTTTTATTGGAGAATTTGGAGACACCGCGGACGCCACAAACAAAGCCAGAAGAAAAGACCTCATGATTTCAAACGGTGTAGCGTGGCTTGCTAATATCGCATTCGCCGCAGGGATGGAATCCGGACTCACACCACCGTCAAGGCAATGGTTTAAATTCGGCTTTTCAAACAGCAGCGCAAACGAAGATATGGAAGCCGCAAGTGTCCTGGATATCAGACAGGAAATCGTGGAGTACATGCTCCATCGATCTAACTTCTATAACTCCATCCATTCATGCTATATGGAAATTGCCCATGGGCAGGCACCGCTGGGAGTATTCGCGTCACCCGAAACAGGCGTAAGATTCCAGCAGTACACCATCGGCACCTACTACCTGGCAAGCGGAGCAAGCGGAAGAGTAGATACATTCTGCAGAGAATTCCAGATGACGGCAGACCAGCTCTTAGAACAATTTGGAGAAGAAAACCTGCCGCGTGCCGTCAAAGACGCCCTGCAGAACGAAAGCGGAAGATATAATAAATCATTTACCACCTATTGGCTTGTCATGCCGAACAGATTCAGAACAGTCGGACAAGCAGGAAATAAAAACATGCCTTACACCTCACTCTACTGGATAGATAAACAATCAGTAGACGAAGGGAAAGGCTTTTTATTTACCGGCGGATTTGAAGAATTTCCTGTTCCAACGGCACGATACCAAACCATAGAAGGCAGTCCTTATGGAAAAGGACCAGGATGGTACGCCGAAGGCGATGCAAGAATGCTGCAGATTATGAAAAAAGACTTCCTGACGGCGGTAGAACTCATGGTAAAACCACCCATGAAAGGACCTGCCAGTGTAGGAGATATAGGAGGCGTTGATCTAATCCCCGGCGGGTATACAAACGTAAACAGTACGGGAACTAATCCGACAGTAGAACCTCTTTTCCAAGTGCCGGGAAATCCGGAATGGCTTGCCACAGAAATCCAACGGACAGAAGAAAGCATAAGAAGAACCTACAGCGCAGACCTCTTCCTTATGCTCGACTCCATCGACACTCCGCAGATGACAGCGCGGGAAGTTATGGAACGCCAGCAGGAAAAACTCCAGCAGCTGGGACCTGTGGTAGAACGCCTGCAGGATGAATTCCTTTCTCCGATTATCGAAAGAGTCTATAACATCGCCGAAAGAATGGGACTATTCCCGCCACTGCCGGAAGAACTTGCCGAAAGAATGGCAGACCAGGACATCAAGATAGAATACATCTCACCTCTTGCCCAAGCGCAGAAAATGAGCGGCCTTGTCAATATCGAACAAGCCGTATCCTTTGCCGGACAAATGGCACAGATCTATCCGGAAGCCCTGAAAGCCATCGATCCGATCGGTACAGTCAAGAGATACTTTGAACTCCTTGGAGCTCCTGCCGTCATGCAGAGAAGCACGGAAGAAATTATGCAGATGATAGCAGCCGAACAAGAAGCCATGGAACAGCAGCAAGAACAGCAGTACATGATGCAGCAGGCACAGGCCATGGCACCGGCGGCACAGGCGGCGAAAAACCTGACAGATGCTGCCAATGATGGAAACCCTGCATTGCAGAACCTCTTGGGGATAGGTGGTGGATAAATGAAAACAAATGTAACAGAGCACGATGTGCTCATTCGGAAATATATAGAAAAACAGAAAAGAGAAGAAGACGTAAAAGCCATCAGAACCGTTTTGAAAAGCAAAGCGGGGAGATGGTTTTTTATTCACATTCTTGAAATGACAGGCTACAAAGCCGAAACATTCACAGGAAATTCGCAGACATTCTACAACGAGGGCAGAAGGTCAATCGGGATCCAGATAGAAAAAGAGATGGTCGAACTCTTAGGAAAAGAAGGATTCGAACTAAGACAAAAAGCCGAAAAAGAATACATCGAATTTCAATTCAAAGCAAAAGCATTATTAGAAAACAAGGAGGAATAACAAATGGAAGGCGTACAGAACCAGCAGGCACAGGCGAACAATAACACGGATCCGCAGAACCCGCAGGTAGAACCACAGGTACAGAATCAAGAACCGGGAAGACTGGCACAGCAGGCAGGCACAGAACCGCAGGCACAGAACCAGGAACCGGATCCGCAGAACCCGCAAGGCGCACCGGAAGCATACGATTTCACATCGGCATTGCCCGAAGGCGAAACCTTAGATGAAGCCATTTCACAGAAATTCGGTGAAATCTGTAAAGGAATGAACCTTACCAACGAACAGGCAAACCAGATGGCCGCATACGGTTTTGAGTACGGGAAAGGGCTTATCCAGCAGATGAACGACATGCGGGAAGCACAGTACGACAAGTGGCAGGAAGAAACCCGAAAAGAACTTGGGGCGGACTTCGAGAAAACCATGAACGAATACGGCGCAGGACTCCAGCATCTGGAGAAAACATCACCAGGAATCAGGAAACTCCTAAGCGAAACAGGCGTAGGAGACCGTATAGAAATCGTACGTGCCATTTCCGAACTGGGAAGACTTGTTTCCGAAGACGGCGGCGTAGGCGGCGGAAATGCAAAAGGCGGAAAAACACCCATGTACCCCAATACCAATTTTGAGAATTATTAAGGAGGAATAACAAATGGCAATTGCATTAACATTAAATGACTTGAGAAAAAGACAAACACCGGATGGATCCATTGATACGGTCATTGAAACTCTCGTCCAGTCCAATCCAATTTTAGAAGACGTAAGATGGGCAGAAGGGAACCTGCCGACAGGCAACCAGACCACACAGCGGAACGGCTTGCCCGAAGTACACCTTAGGCAGATTAACCGCGGCGTGCCGGTAGGAAAATCCAGCACCAAACAGGTAACAGACACCTGCTGCCTGATGGAATCCCGCTCTGAAGTGGACGTGGAACTCGTGTCCCTTGCGCCGGATAAAGAAGCGTTCAGAACATCCGAAGACATGGCGTTTGTGGAAGCCATGGGTGAGGCAGTGGCTCACCACATGTTCTACGGAAATTCCGCAAAGAATCTGGATGAATTTAACGGACTGGGAATCCGCTACAATAAGTACGGCGGGAAGAAACACGACGCCTCTTACCAGGTCATCAATGCCGGCGGAACAGGGAAAGGCAAACTTTCTTCCGCATTTCTTGTGGGCTGGGGCGACCGTGCCGTAACAGGCATTTACCCGAAGTACGGCTATGCAGGATTGAAACGCCAGGACCTGGGAGAGGTAGACGCCATCGATGCAGATGGATATAAATTCCGCGCCCTCTCCACACTCTTCAAGTGGAAACCGGGACTTTCTGTCAAAGATCCTGAAATGGTTGCCGCAGTAAGGAACATTGATTTGGGAATCTTGAACGCAGCAACAGCCACGGTGGAACAGAAAAAAGCTGCAGTAGACGCTATGATCCGTGCACAAGGACGCATGAGGAACCTCAACACCGTACATCCCGTATGGTACGTATCCCCGGAAATGTATACATTCCTTACCATTTTCTATAGCGACAAAGCCAATTCCTACATTACCCGCCGTGAAAAAATGGAGGGTCCGGTAACCATCTACGTCAACGGTGTCCTTGTCCGCAAAGAAGACGCCCTTGTGGATACCGAAGACGCCATTACAGAAGCAAAATAAGGAGGAATAACAAATGATTATTGATGCAGAAAACACTTTTTTCTATGAACAGGATTTGTCCAAAGGAACAAAATCTACAGTCGTAAATAACGGCGAAGGCGGAGACGCGTATAATCCGTTGTGGCTGAAAGTCATTGCGTTGAAACCGCTTTCTGCCGCGGCAACAATCACACTTAAGACCGCGGACAAAGAAGATATGACAGGGGCCGTCACGCTGACAACTCTCTCCCTCGCAAAAGACGAAGGAGCCGGTGCGGCAGTGAAAGTACCGGCGGGCTGCAAGAAATTCCTGCAGATTGAAGTAGCAGGGGCCACAACAGGAACCATCCGCGCATTCCTCACCATGGATGTAGACCTCGTATGAGTGGCATCCACTTTGGACAAGCGGTAGGAGGGCGGAATTTAGAAGACCTTTCCGCTAATGAACTCCGCGCCAGATTAATCCGTGCAGGGAAAGATGTTCCGAAGGACATTAAAACCAAAGAAGAACTGGTGGAGCTGGCGAAAAAGCACTGTTAAGACAAAGAGGATGACGTGAAAACGTCTCCTCTTTTTCTATGTTTACTACTCTTAAAACTACTTAAAAAGTAGTAGATAGAGAAAAGGAGGATCTATGAACAGTACAGACATTTGCAATATGGCACTTGCCTACATCGGGCAAGGCAGAATAGCGTCAATTGAAGAAGAGTCGGAAGAAGCAATCCAATGCGGCATATTCTATGACCATTTAAGAAGAAAACTCCTGTCCGAACACAGATGGGGATTTGCGGAAAGATATGTAAAACTCGCACTCTTAAATGAAAAAATCCCCGGATGGAAGTACATCTATGCCTACCCGGCAAAATGCCTTGTCATCCGAAAAATCTACGAAAAAGAAAGCGCAAGAGAAATTGGAAAAGAAGACTACTTCATTTCAACGGTAAACGACTCAACAAAAGTAATCTGCACAGATATACAAAACGCCTATGCAAGCTATACCGCAGACGTGGAGAACGGAGAACTCTTTACTGATTATTTCATTGAAGCACTGTCTCATTCCCTGGCGGCAAATATAGCAGTACCTTTGTCGGGAAGTCCCAGTGCTGCAAACTTGCAGTACCAACTTATGCATCAGGCGCTGATTAATGCGAAACAGGAAAGCGCCGTACAGAACCATCATGAAACGACATACCCTCGTAAATATTTCAATATGAGAGGCTAATATGCAAAGAGAAACTATCTACCACATTCAATCATCCTTTGCCACTGGAGAAATATCCCCGGAAGTAGCAAATAGAATAGACCTGGATAAATACGCAGCCGCTTTGCTCACTGCGGAAAATGCCTATATACGTCCCTATGGAGCGGTGTATAAACGTGGGGGAACCTTGTACTGTGGAAAGACAAAAAATGAAAAAGTAATTCTAAAAGAATTTACAACAATAGACAGTTCATTCATGCTTGAAATAGGAGACAGATATATACGAATTTGGAAAGGAAACAGATATACAGGAGTAGAACTTGTCACACCGTTTACAGAAGATGAACTGAAAGAACTAAGGACATGCCAATCTGCCGATGTGATGTTTATTGCATCAGGAAAACATCCGATACAGAAACTGTCAAGGTACAGCGACACCAATTGGACCATTGGGGACTATGAAATAAAAAAGCCATACTTTGACATTTCCCTTTCAACAGAAATGGAAGGAAAAGTAGATACATCGTACAATTCTGCAGGAACATACACATTCAATTGTAAAAAAGATGGCACATATACGGTAACCATAGCGGGCGGCGGCGGTGGCGGAGCTGGCGGGAAACACATAAAAATATTTAATAATAAATACATAAAAGGCGGTGACGGAGGCAGAGGTGCCCTTGTAACGCAAAGAATAGATCTGAAAAAAGATAACTCTTATACAGTAGTCATAGGAGCCGGCGGGACCGGCGGTAAAGGAACCGATGGCGGGCCAGGAACAGATGGAACCCAGTCTTCTTTCAACGGAATTACCGCAGAAGGCGGAAAACATGGTCACGAAGAAATAAACGGCGCAAACATGGGTAACGGCGGTGCTGGTGGCATAGGTGGAACGGGGAGAGAAGATGGATCTCCCGGAAGTCCTGGATGGGTAAACATAAAACTGGAAGCCGATCTGTCAATAGTGCCATCGGGAAAAACAGGGTCCATTAAACTATATGCAAGTAAAAACTATTTTTCAGAAAACATGATCGGCGCCTACGTGCAGATCAACCAGGAAGTAGACTCGCAGACTGTGACACAAAACGGCGGCGGGACATCGGGAGAAGTACTCTGTGGAAAATCATGGAAGATCATTACTCATGGTACATGGACAGGAACCGTAACGGTACAGAAAAGCACAAACAATGGTCCGTGGAAAGACTACAGGACCTATAAATCAAACGATGACTTCAATGCATCAGAGTCAGGAACAGTAGAAGAGTATACAAGGTTAAGAATTGTATCTACAGCGGGGAATACAGACCTCACCGCACTACCATATACACACGTAGGAATGGTAAGAATCACCGGTTACATCTCTCCATTGGAAGTCAATGCGGAAGTCATAGATCCCCTTGCAAATACAAACCCGGCGGATTACGTCTGCTTAAACGCATGGAATGACCAATTCGGTTATCCATCGGCTATAGGTTTCTTCCAAGACAGATTATGTGTAGCCGCTACAAAAAAACAGCCGTATATGCTGTGGCTCTCAAGAAGCGGGGACTATAATAACTTCTCTGTAGAAAAAGCATCCGGAACCGTCACGGATGATTCGGCGGTAGCCTTGGCGTTTATTAATAGAAAACAGCAAACCATAGAACACATTGTGCCGGAATCGGATTTAGTTATCATGACAGGCGGAAACGAATGGATCCTTTCCGGCGGATCCGCGGTCACACCAACGAAAGCAAACCCTAAAATGCAGACATCCAGAGGGACGACCAATGTCATTCCTTTATCCATCGGCGGGCGGGTCATCTTCGTGCAGCACAGAGGAAAAACCGTAAGGGATATGCAGTATAGGTTTGAGTCGGACTCCTACGATGGGGCGGATTTAACACTCTTGGCAAAACACATTACAAAAAACACAACCATAGAAGATATGGCCTACATGCAAGAGCCTGACTCTAAACTGTACTTTGTCCTTTCAGACGGAACAATGGCTTGCCTTTCCTACGTACAAGACCAAAAAGTATATGCCTGGTCAAGAATAAAAACAGAAGGAAAAGTCATGGCAGTCTGCAATGTGGAAAATCAAAACGAAGATAACGTGTACATCGCGGTAAAAAGGGGAGATCAAGCATACATAGAAGAACTATGTAACAATAAAGAGACCGAAAATCCAAAAGACTATATCATGCTGGACGCTTCGGTGAAGATAACAGAAACCACGGCAAAAGGATCTGTCCCTCATTTGCCCAATACAAAAATAGGGGTCTTGGCGGATGGAAGGTACTATGAAAAAATCCAAACGGACGAAGGCGGCAATTTCACACTTCCGCAGGAGGCATCCTATATCATCGCAGGACTGCCCTATACAATGACGGTAGAACTTCCAAACCTGGAAATAAACACCAAAACAGGAACCATCCAAGTGCGGAAAAAGAAAGTCTCCGCCGTCACGCTGAGACTGAATCATTCCCTTGGCGGACGGGTGGGGATAGAAAAAACAAATACATTACCTATTAAATACGATGAATTTTCGGAACAAGATGTTGTTCTGTACAGCGGAGATAAACACATCACCATGCCGAACAGAGGATTTGAACTCACAGGGAGAACAGTCATCACATCAGATGAACCATACCCGTTTAACCTGTCGGCAGTCGTAAGAGAGGTAGAACTCGATGGATAACTACGGAAAAATCACCATAGAAAAAATAAAAGAACAAGATGTTCCTTGGCTGACAAAATACATCTTTGAAAACATGAGACCTATGGATAAAAAAGAAATCACCGCCATTTGTGATCATGGAGAAGAAGCCGTGAGACAATCCATTATTTTATCCGATGAAGCCTATGTGGCCAAGAACGGAGAACCTGTAATGATATTCGGTTTCGTGAAAAAATCATATTGCATATGGGCATTAGGAACCGTCCTTGTAGATCTGTACCATAAAGAACTTGTGAAAATAGGACTGCAGTACATCAACGACTGTAAAGAAAAATATGGATACATGACAAACTGGATCCATGAGGACAATACAAAAGCGCTCCGATACATTAAACGTGCCGGGGCGCTTTTTACAGATACATGCAAAACAAAAAAAGGGGACATTTTCGTGAGGTTTGAAATAGGAGGTAAATAATGTGCAGTGTAATGGGAGCCATGATGGGGCTCCAACTTATTCAGGGAATTAACCAAAACAGACAAATAAAACAGCAAACAGCCGCGCAAGTATCAGCATATAACGCGCAGGCACAGGCGGCAGATCAGAATGCAAGAATAATGGACCGGCAAAGAGAACAGATTGCGGAAAACTACGCACAGCAGCAGGAAAAGCTGGACAGCAAAAGAAGACTCATTTTAGGACAGCAGGCGGCATCCGCAGGAGCCTCTGGACTGGATAGCATAGGAAGTGTCCTTGATGCGAACAGCGCAGCCATAAGCGAATATAGAAAAGACAGCATGAATCTTTTGGGCAACCAAAGAAATGATACCTTAGACGCATATATAAACCAGGTCAATTATGAGAACCAGGCAAACGCCGCAAGAGCCTCCGCGGCGAACGCAAAAGCACAGGGGAAATCCCAAAGACTGGCAAACTTCATTTCAACTGCTGCAGGGATGTTTGGGACGTATAAACAATTCGCAGGAGCAAGCCTGCCGAAACCTGCAGGAATGAATATGAGAACAGGATTTGAAGGGAGCCTTACCGGCGGAAATCTGACCTATACCACGCCTACTCCCATGTACACAAGAAATGCCATGAGTACAGGATTTACCACCAAAGTAGGGCTGACACAGACGAAAGACATCATAGGGCAAGGCATAGGAAAACACTATGATCCGTGGCGTTCAATCTGGAGGAAATAATGAAACTCACACAATACGACTCGACAATAAATAGAAACCTCTCAAACGCAAAAATAAATCCCGTTACCGATCCTAATGCCTATGGCGCGAACGTAACAGGAACAGAAGCCTTGGGAAACGTCTTAGGACAAATTATGGACGCAAGAACCAAAGCATGGATGAAAGACCAAAATGACAGAGTCGTTGATGCGACAAACGAATATAACCGGCAAATTAATTCCCTTTTGTACGATGAAAAAAACGGATTGACAAACACCATGCAGGGGAAAAATGCCGAAGGACTCCAAGCGGCTTATCAGCAGAATGAAGAGAAGATCCGCCAGCAGATTATGAGACAATACGGAATAAGTTCAGAGTATGCCAACAGAGCCTTCCGTAACCAGGTAGAAACGTCAATCACTTCTAACTTAGACAGCATAGATAAATTCCAAAGAAAAGAATTTCTCTCCTATGCAAGCAATCAGATGACAGAAATGAATGAAAACGCCATCAACTCGATTGTGAGAAGTCCGGACAGTTTCGAATCCGTCTATGGAAACATGGAGACAACATCAAGAGCCATCATGGCCGGAACAGGAATGGACGAAAAATCCATAGATGTTAAACAAAGAGCCATCCTGGATCATACAGCGGAAACCGTCCTCTCCACATTAGCCGCATCCAATGACTATGAACGGGGAAATACACTCATAGGACAATTGAGGGCAAGAGGCGGGAATGAAGTTATTTTAAAGAAATACGAAACATTATTTACAGGTAAAAAAGTAGCAAAGACTACAAAAGACAGCGCGGAAACATGGCTGAATAACCATCCGGAAATGATGGGAAAATCCAAAGAAGAAGTATGGGAAGCCTACAGAAAAGAAAATCCGTTGCAGCTGCCGGCTCAATCAAACGAAACCGCACTGGGGCGAATAGGAGATAAGATTGCAAAAGAATTAGGATGGGATCCGTCTTGGGGCTTTGCAATTGCCGCCCATGAATCGGGACGAGGAGAAAGCGCTCCTGGAAATAATTACTTCGGATATAAATGGGATGGTGAAGGAGAATATCAGGAACTCAATACATGGGAACGTGACGAAAATGGGAATGCATATTCTACTACGGCAAAATTTAAAAAGTACGCAACACCGGAAGAATCCGCAATGAGTTATGTAAATTGGATAAAAACCTACTGTACACCGGAAGAAATAAAAGGCGTGAAATCACCGGCAGATGTAGTCCATATAATGAAAAAACATGGTTACTTTACTGATCATGAGGAATCGTATGCTGCCAGCGCTACAGAACTTGCCAAAGAATATAGTGCTCCGGCACCGATGTCTGACGAGGAAAAAGCCGCTTTGGAAGAGACCGAAAGGAATTCCTTCTTCTCTGTCTTTGGAGAACATCTCCAGGCAAAAAAAGCCAAAGAAACAGAAATGATGAATAACCTGCAGATCCAATTGATGGACATGACGGAAAATGGGACATCGAACGAAGATATGTATGAATTCATAAAATCCAAAGGAGTAGAAAATCCAGAACTTTTGAAAAACGGATCCTATCGTAGTTTGAGATTGAGCGCATTAAAAGCTGTAACGCAGGAAAAATCTCATGGCGGATTTGGGGGAGCAGAAGCACAGAACAAGGCATTCGCGGGAATAAAAGCCAGTATCGGAACAGACATCATGAACGATGATGACTTGAATAAAACATTAAAAGAACTGGAACAAAGGGGATATGGATTTACTCCTGCACAAATTGTAGAACTTAGCCAGGAATTAACAAAAGCACAGGCGGGAGAAGGGAAATACTCCGTAAAAATAGATGACACAGAAACAGACGTCATGGACATGACAGGGTTGGCAAAACCGGACATACAGAAAAACTATGCAGAAGCCAAAAAGATAGTCATGCAGGAAGCCTTTGATTTCAAAAGTAAAACTGGAAGAGAACCTAATCAATTTGAAAGAAAAGGAATGTGGATAAAGGCTCTGACAGAACAAAAAGTGGGACCAGATTATGGATTCTTTGGAATGAGCACGCCGGAAGCCAGTCCGGCACAATTAATGGAACTTGGAATAAAGAGTGTGTCCTACACCTATGATGATAAGGGAATAGACGCAGTGGACTACTACGGAAGACACCATTATATTCCCGCCGAAGACTGGGATAAAGTCAAGAAAAACGAAGTAAACATAGAAGATTACTAAGGAGAAAACCATGGACGAACTGGAAATGCAAGAGGAAGAAAGAGTAAAAAATAGAGTGGATCGAATCCTTTTAGGAATAAAACCGATGGATCCGAATACCGATCTAAGAACAACCCCTACCATTGACGCCACCCCTCACCAGGAACCGAAAGGGATTTTAGAAAAAATTGGAGACGGAATCAGTGGTGCGGCAGAAAGCATTTCAAACGCCGCCAAAAGCTGGGCGGATAATAGGCTCCAAAACATGAGCATGGATATCTACAGCAACCTCTATGATCCTGATCCGGATAAGGAAAAACGTTTGGAACAGGCACATAAAATAGGGGATCCGTTGGGACTTCCAGCGCAAATGCTTGTGGACAGTAAAGAAGCCTATGAAATGGCACAGAACCAGTATGCCTGGATGAAAACACAAGAAATCATGCAGGGACGTCCGTTCTCTGCCAATGCCTTAAAAGAACTCTATCCGGAACTGGCGGAGATCGCCATGAATGATCCTGTGTCGGCGTCACTTGCTTTAAAACAAGCAGATCAGATACTCCATGATAGAGGAGTCATCACAGGAGCCACAGCCGGAAAAATCAGCGGAGAACCGTCATCTATAGGCGAAGCATTCAAAGCCTTTACCGATGCATGGGAAGCCGGACAAAACATGGACAAGATTTCTGAAATCGGTTATGCGGCCAGGAACGGAGACATTACTGATGAAGAAATGAATAGAAAAATAGAAGCCATTAACGCAAGAACCAAAGAATATGACGGCGATTCCACCATAGGGCTGATTGCAACCGAAACCGTAAAACAGTTTTCCATGATGGGGGCAGGAATGCTGAGAAGCCTCCCGGAAGGAGCGGCGGCAGGGTTAGC